>Ga0187872_10000547_pt1 | contig 43181 bp, 41 predicted proteins | sample June2016WEW_16_4_FD_132973 | JGI IMG/M metagenome (GOLD analysis project Ga0187872, IMG submission 132973) | Peatland microbial communities from SPRUCE experiment site at the Marcell Experimental Forest, Minnesota, USA - June2016WEW_16_40 | ecosystem: Environmental > Terrestrial > Soil >...
CCCTACCGTGCGCTCTCCGACTGGCTCGGACAATTCGGGTCGCGACTATTTCCGGAAATCAGCGCTATACCCGGTTGGCGAGTCGTTCCTCGGTAGAGGGGTTTCTGCCACGGGCTGCTAGGCTGAATACCAACTGTGCATCGATTCGACGAATTCATCAAGGCACGCGTGTACCTGAAGAACGACTCCAGCTGCCGTTCACTGGTACAGAGATAGCTTCGCCGCGTTCAAGCGTTTCTATCCGTCGGAAGAGTACTCGAAACAGAGCTGGCCCTGCGCGATAGCGTCTCACCGATTTCCTGCAACACCTACTGTCGTGCGGTGAATGCCTACTTGCGTTGCCTCCATGATGAAGGGCATGTGAAACACCTCCTGCGTATCCCGCCGATGAAAACGGAGCAGAAGGTTCTGGCGACGCTCAACCGCGCACAGTGGATTTGTTCCTCCGCTGGAAGCCACGCACGTTCTCGCAGTTCCGGCTCCATGCGCTCGTCACCTTGCTTCTAGACACGGGCTTGCGAATTCGAGAAGCATTGAGTCTGCGGCGAGAGGACATCGATTTTGAAAACCTGCTTGTAAAGGTCGGGGGGAAAGGGACAAAAGCAACGCATGGTGCCGTTCTCGTTCGAGCTTCGCAAAGTGGTGTACCGGTGGCTGGCGAAACACAAATTTGATCTTGTATTTCCGACCAGTGAGGGTACCGCGCTAGATCAACGGAATCTTCTTCACACCTTGAAAGCAATTGGTCGCAATCTTGGCGTCAACGGCGTCCGGGTCAGCTTCCACACTTTCCGTCACACCTTCGCCGTGAGCTATCTTCGGGCTGGGGGAAACCTGTACTACCTAGCTCGCATTCTGGGGCACTCCAGCGAGAAGACGACCGAGCGGTACTTGGAGAGCCTGGGGCCGGAAGACTTGCAGGCGGTACACGATAAGCTGTCCCTACTCACTCGGTAAGGCGACTTGGAGAGTTGAAAAGCTCTGCCAGCTTGTGTTCTACTGCTGCACGTGATCGTGAAACCAGTCCGTTTGAGCCTTGGACGCATTGAGGCTGAGTTGCGCGAGGTACAGCGTCATTTCCCGGCCATCAATGCCCAACTCAACTTGCGCCGTGATGACTTCACCGACACGGTGCGGCAGAATATGCTTGCGGCGTATGAGTTTCTCGATGCGCTCGTTGACCAGAACCTAGACTTGTTCAGCGACGAGGGTCTTGAGGCGCTTTTGCAACTCAACCACCTCGTGCTTCTTGGTAAAGGATACGATCCGCGTGAGTTCGGTCGGCACATCAGTGTTACCCGACAGCGGTTCTTCGATAATTTCCGTCGATATGTTAAGCCGATCCGCCGCTGGTTTCGCAAGCATGAGACGGAGAATCCGTACAAAGTTGCGGCGCAAGTTTACGTGGGGGTTCTAAGCCAACCCCAACTGTATCAAGAGGGCAATCATCGCACCGGGTCCTTGATCGCGAGCGGTATACTCTTGGAGAACGGTTGCCCGCCTTTCGTCCTGACACGGCAAAATGCCGTTGCGTACTTCAATCCCTCCTCAGAGATCAAGTTCACTGACAAACGCACGATCCAGGGGAAGCTTCGTCTGCCCAAATATCAGCGCGACTTCCGAGACTTCCTCCGGCAAAACGTCAACGAGGCGTACGTGCGCCGGCCGTGATAAGGTCCGTAGAAGAAACGTCAGCGTGCATCGGTTTTTGGCCGTCATATCTTAAGGTCGGGAGCCATCTAATTGTTTATGCGAAGCAACGAAACTCGGAATACTACACCAGTATTTGTGGCTACCATAAACCCGCAAGGGAAGCCAACGGTAAAGACGCCAAAGACCTTGAAGAACTCGGTTCCGGCGAAGATCCACAAAAATCCAAAGAGCCGAAGTCAAGGTAGCCCACTACCTGCTTGAAGCCTTGGAACGGGGTCAGAAAGAGCGGCATAATACCGGATGAAACGCTTCGTCCTAGCTCTTGCCGTCACAGTATTTACAAGTCACGCCCAAAGTAACCGGCGTGTTCTAACGACGAAACAGGCCGAGACACTCGCCCTGAATGCTCCTTCGACGCTTAACGGGAGAAAGGAGATTGCTTTTCGGTGCCTTCTAAGCAAGTGGTCGCGGGTTCGAGTCCAGCCGCGCCTACCAATTCTTTCAATCACATACAAGCGACGTCTGCCAGCGGCGCACACCTTTGTGCAAGAAATCTATTTCTTGGTGGCCGCCGCGTCTTTGATTGCCTTCAAATGCGGAAGGTCGTGATCTTCCTCGTGACAGGCGGACTCGTAGAGCATTCCTTTTTCGCGCTTGATGGGTAATGCGATGGTCCAGGGCCGCGTGTACACCACAGGATCGGTGACGGTGGCCTCGTAATTGATGGTGTCGGGACCCGCCGGCGTGAATCGCTCCACCACATGCTCGGCGTAGCTCACAATCTCGCCCACTTCGTTCAGCCAGGTTTTCCCGTTGAAATTTGTCGTATCGACGACCAGCGTATCGCCCTCCCATCGTCCCACCGAATCCCCCTGCCACAGGCGGATCGAATCGGGAAGATGCGCTCGCGCGCGCAGCGAAATGATGCGCCACGCCACACGCTCGTGCAGAATGACGAGGTAGTCGGAGGTTTGAACGATGTGGAACGACGTAGGAACGTACATCGATCGCGGAACACCGGCTGGGAAGCAGTGCGCCGTCGGATCGTCATAACCTCGTTCGTCGCGGTCGCGATCGGCCTTTTCCCGCACGGCCCACGGCTGCATCGGAAGCTTCGAGTCCGGCGGATCGATAATCACCCCACGCCCACCCGCAGTGAGTGCGACGTTGGCGTGTTTTTCCAGTCCGTAATTTGCGCCTCCGGCGTCTGGCAGATAATATCCCTGGAAGTCCGGCTTCCCATCAGGCTTACGGTGAATGTTCGCCGCGGCACTCACCGGACTGGCCGCAGCAGGCGCAATGGCAGCCGTGATAGTCATCGGAGGCGGCGTTCCGCTGCCCGGATACCAGGTTCGCGGTTCGCGCGTGAACGCACCGTTCGCCTCTTCGACTTCGGCCTGGCAGGCGTACTCGAAAAGCCTGCCTCGATCCGTTCTCCGATGCAAAGGGAGGCGAATGGTCCAAGGCTTCGTGAAAACTTTGGAATCCTCGATGGTGGCTTCATACTGAATTGTGTCGGGGTCGGTCATGCGGTATCGCTCCACCACATGGAGCGCGTCGCTGTGAAAGTCCCCCGCCATGTCGAACCATGTTTTGTCGTTGTTGTTGGCGACATCGACAACCAGCGTGTCACCGTCCCATCGGCCACGCGAATCGCCCATCCAGAAGGTGGTGTCGGCCTCCGGGTGTGGGCTGCCGTCCGTATAGATCAGACGATAGTCGAGCGACCATTCGAATGCGATGGCGATCGTCTGGGCCGTCTGGAAAATCTGAAACGGGAAATCGAGATACATGACCCGAGGAACGCCAGGTATATAGCATTTCCCTACGGGATCGGCCTTTTGCCGATTTTGAAAGTTCTCGGCCTTCTTCGCGGCGGCCCAAGACTGATACGGGATTTCGCCGCCCACGACGACCGACCGGCCGGCGAGCACGTTGTATCGTGCTGCGTGATCCTGAAGATCGGCAGCCGCCGTGCTGTAGGCTTGCCAAATGCCCTCGAAGTTTAGCTTACCGTCGGCCGTGCGTGGCAAAGGCGGTCGGGGAGCTGGTGTGTGCTCCGGAGCCGCAACGAGTGCGCTCGTAAAGGCGATCGCCATAATCGTGGCGAGATGATGTGTGTGCATATGATAGTTGTCTTTGAGCAAAGTTTCGCGAAGACCTGAGCGTCGAGAACACCACAGGAACTATCAGAATACACATTCTTACCGGTCGGCCACTGGCCCGATTCATTCGCCTGATTGGAGGAAAGGACTTACTTTCCCACCACCAGGATGGAAAATGAATCTGGAACTATCGCGCCCCGTCCGGGACGTCCGCCGGGCTGAGCGGGCGGAATCGGCGGACCGAATTCAGCGGTGATCAGGATGATGTGGTTCGTCTTGGTGTCCAGCGCGCTGGTCCTGGCCCCATTCATCGTCGGCAACGTCTGCTCCACAACAAAGCTAGTGGGGCTGTTTTCCTTGACGATGGTCAGGGTACCGTCGATGCCCTGCGAGCTGAACGCCTCCATCGTATTGGGATTGAAGGTGGCGCCATCCGTCCCCATCCCGATGGGTAACGTAGTGATGATTTTGCCGTCGTCGGCGTTCAGGATCACCATGTTCGCTGGATTGCGGCACGCCGCGAAAAGAATGCGATTCTTCGCGTCCATCGCAAGGCCGGCGCACGTGCCGCCTTTTCCGGCGACATCATAGTGCGCGGTCACCTCGAGCGTCTTGGTGTCCACAACCGCGACGTTTTCCTTGTCCTCTACGTCGATGTATAAGTGGCCTTTGCCATCTGCAGCCGCCTGCTCCGGCATTCCTCCGATGTCAAACGCTTTTATGATGGAGCCGTCCTTCGAGTCGATCGCTGTCACGTGCGGCGAAGCGTGGCTAAGAATGTAAGCCCGCTGATCGGACGGATCGAAGAGAGCGCCGTCCGGGTTGCCCTGTACCTCAATAGTCTTAATGGTTGCCAGCGTTTTCGTGTCGAACATCGTAATCGGCTTGGTAGTGGCGAAGCCGTGGCTCGTTTTCGGATCGATCACGGCGCCGTGCGCGTTCGTAGTCATCACTTCGCCCACTGGCTCCAACGTGTCGAGATTGTAGACATTGATGCGCGGCGTTTTGCCGGTGCGCGCGATGTACAACCGGCGATTTTCGACGTCCACATTCACGTAGTCGAAACCGCCATCGCCCCCGACCTTAGCTGTCTTGAGCACCTTATACGGTCCCGCGGCGGGGGCCTGCTGGGCTCGTCCTGTTGGAGCACAAATTGCGATTGTTACGGCAACTGCCAGACCGAGTCGAAACATGAAATTCCTCGACTGAGTATACATCGTACTCGGCTTGCTGCTGGAGCAATGGCGAAGCACGTGGTGCAACACCTCGCGAACTTTGATGGACATAGAATGGGAACAGCATGCGGTACCTGGTGCGCGCACGTGTCAAGGCAGGCGGCGAGCAGCGCCTTCTGCAGGCGATTGAACAGAGAACTCTGGGCCAAGGTTCCGTAGCCGGCGCCGAATATCTGCGAAACATGCAAGAAGCCCGGCTTTGTCCGGACGGCACGGCCCGCTGGGTTGAGGTGTGCTTTTGTCCGGCTCCACTCGAAGAGGAGCGGCCCTACTGGGAGCAATACTTCGAACTGGTCAAGGTGCAGGATGCGCATGATCGCAGGCAGTGCCGGGACCAGAACGGATCAGAGCCATGGGCCTGCGAGAACTGCGATTGCACCCAACGTTTGGAGCGCAAGCTGGCAACTTTGGGTGATCCATTCCTGAAGACGCTGGGAGGCAACTCGCTTGCGCCTCAACGAAACCGCTGACAACTGGATCTAGTGGCCGCCGCCGGAGAGTTTGCGGTAGTACTCAGCGACCGAATCCTGATAGCCCGCGGGGACCCTGGCCGGGTCGGGATTGCGAATCGTGCCGCCCTGCTTTTCGTCGAGTTGCCGGCGCAGTTGCAGCTCCAGCGCGTCCACGTTGCTCAAGAGCTGCTGGTGCATCTGCTCCACTAAGCCGGGATTCCCAGGGAAACGGCTGGGGTCCAGATTGCGCATTTGATCGATCAGGGACTGCAACTGTTGCCTGGCTTCGGGACTATCCTGAACAGCCGGCCGAACCTGATTGAGAAGGTTCAATCCCTGTTCAATCTGACGCTGTGTGTCGGCGGGATTGGGACCTTGTTGCGGCGTTACGGCGCGGCCGCCGATGCGCGTGTTCCCCATGTCGTAACCGCCATTCACATTGCGGCCGCCGTTGGTAGCGCCACCGCCCGGATTGCCTACGGGGCCGGCGAGACGGTTGCCAACCGCGCCCGCTTGGCCTCCGCCAGCTTGACCTCCCTGTTGCCCAGCCTGTTGCCCCGGTTGGCCGGATTGACCAGATTGCCCGTTGCGATTCAGTTGGCCGCTTTGGAATTGCTGGCCGCCAGGTCCATTGGGTGGTCCATTGGGTTGACCCGCACGTCCGCCGAGGCCGGCGAGTTCATCACGCAGCCGGGATAGATCGTCCATGGCGCGATTCAGCGCGGCGTCCTCGGAAGTGTGCTGCGCATTGCCCAGGGCGCGAGCCGCGTCGGTCACTTGTTGACCCAGTTTTTGCAAGTCGCTGGTGAGAGCGGTTTCGGCAGCATCGGAGAACTGGCCGCTGCGCAACTGATCGGAGCTGCGTTGCATGTGCGTACCAAGATCGTTTTCGTCCATGCCGCTGAGCGCGCCGCGTAACTTAGTGGAAGCCTCGGGCTGGGTGGGCGCAAGCTCGCGCGCCGCATCGCGCATTTGTTGGGTCAGGCGCGTCAGATCATCGCTCACGCGTTGACGATCGTTGACCATTTTGTCGATTTCTTGAGCGGACGGATACTTTTGCGGACGGTTGGCGGCGCGAGCGGCATTCTGTTGCGCCATCAAGTCGCGCACTTGATCGGCCTGCTGCTTTTGCCGGGCCGCTAGTTGGTCGGCCGTCTGGGCCATCGAGTTGAGGCGACCGGCGGCGTCTTGTCGCTGCAAGCCGCCCAGCAGATCGGTGGCTTCACGCAAACGGTCGGCAGCGCGGCGGGAAGCAGCTGCGCCGGCACTCTGGGAGGTGGCGCGACGCATGTCTTCGTTAGCTTGACGTAAGCGGTCGAGCGCTTGTTGGGCCGCTTGTTGACGGCTATCGGCGGCCTGGTCCGCGGACTGCTTCCCGCCTTGTTGGCCTTGCCCAGAGCTGGATTGCCCGCCCGATTGTCCCGATGACGAACCCTTCTGCCCGCTCTGTTGCCCTTGCTGTCCTTGTTGGCCCTGCTGTCCTTGCTGCCCGTTCTGAGCGAGCTGTTGCTCCATCTGTTGCTGGAGCTGCTGCGCCTCGCGCTGCAACATTTCCTGCTGCCATTTTTGCTCGGCCGTCTGCGTGCCATTGCGTTGCTGCTGTGCCAGATCTTCCTCGCGCTTGGCCAGTTCGTCGAGCTTCTTCAACGCGTCGTCAATGTCTCGCGCCTTTTGTTCGGCGCTGCTCGCCGCGCTTTGTGGGGTCTCGTATTGATTTTTCTGCGTATCGAGCTCCAGTTCGAAGAGCTGGGCTAAATCACGCGCCGCGCCGCCCCCACCACCTCCGCCCCCTTGTGCTCCAAACGCAACTTGAATTCGCCGGAAGGTGGCTTCGGCACGCAGCAGCGATTGCAGAGCTTTCTGCTCGTTGGGGATAGCGTCCTTCCATTTCTGCTGCTGCAATTGTTGCGCGGCCGGCTCCATGGCCTGGGACGCGGCCAGCATATCCTTTTGGAAGTCGCCGATGGCCTTCACTTCATCGGTCAACTCGCGAGCCTCCAATCGGCCGGAAAGGGAGACGGCCTGATCGCGCAAGGTGGATTGGGATTGCGATAGCAGCTTGGCGATGTCGGTGGCCTGCTGTTGTGTGGAGTTCTTATCGCCCTGTTGTTTGAAAGTCTGGGAGATGATCTCCTTCTCGCGCTGCGAGATTTCCGCGGATGGATCGCCACCACCGCCGCCTCCACCACCGCCCCCGCCGGCCGTCTGTGATTGCGAAAACTCGCGTTCGTACGGGTCGGCCTGGATGAACACCATATCGGTGTGGGCTTCGGAGTTGCCGTCCTTGGCGGTGGCGTAAACGCTTACCAGATCGCCCGGAACCAGCTTGAAATTCTCGAGCGAAAGCGTGGTTGAGCCGTCGGCTTGTTTTTCGCCCTTCTTTCGGAGGAGATCCACCGTGGTCTCGGGACCGCCGTTGACCGAATAATGCAGCGCGACGCCCGCGAGGCCATATTCGTCGGTAACCTTGGCGGCGACCGTTACCTCTTCGATGGGGCTGGCGTGATAGTCGTGCCCGGGACGCACCAACGAAATCTGAGGCGGGTTGGCTTTGCGGGCCTCGATGAAAAAATCCTCGCTGACGCGCACGGGCTGGCCCTGCTCAACGCCTGCGACATGGTAGACGCCGTCCCGATCCATCTTGACGGTTCCGTGATAGACGTTATTCTGGCCGCCGGTCAGTTGAATCTGTTGTCCGTTATCCAGTTGAATCTGGCTGCCTGGAAGAGGACGGTCGGTGGAAATATCGAGTTCGGCCTGAGTGCCGGTGACGGCGCGCAGATCGCCGCCGCGCTCCTCAATTTCAGACGGCATGCCTGTCCAGGCGGGGTAATGATAGGTGACGCGAATCTTCGTCACCGCGGGCAAATCGGTGACGCGAATATTAAAATGCTTGGAAGTCATCGCTCCGGCGGTGACATAATATTCGACATTCTCGGGCAAACCGGCAAACAGAAATTCATAGCCGCCCGCGAAACTGCCGGCCGCCCTGGGCAGCATTGCAATCTCTTCCCATTTCGACGAACTTTGAAAACGGGCATGCACCTTGACGCTGGGGGAGCGCAGGCCGGTAGGGAGGGCCGAAACCATCTGGTCGGCGTGACGGCGCACGACAGCGTTGCCGGGAGCGACGCGCAGGTCGTAGAGCGCGGGCTTGTCGCGATGCGGACCGGTCCATAGCAGCGACGCGCCATAGCCAAGAAAGCCGGGGCCCGCGGCGATCATCCAAAGCAAGATGACGAATGCGCCGACGCCCGCGGCGAGCGAGATCCAAAGGCGGCGGTCGGTGACCAACTGCGTGGGCTCGGCGGATTGGGCGATGCCGAGCGTATCGTCTGCCAGAAGCTCGATAAAGGGATCTTGACCGTCGCGTTCGGTGAAGTGGTGAGGCGCTGCTGGAATTGTGGGAAGGCGGCTTCGGCGGTTCCGATGGCGCGGCGGCGGGTCAAACGGTACAAAGGCAGCGCCAATCCGGCGGCTGCGGCAATGGCTAAGATCAAGATCAACGCGAAGCGAGTGGCGGTGACGCTGCCCTGCGAAAAGGCTAGCGCGTTGGCGATAGCGACCAGCACCAGGGTAGCCACCAAAGCGCCGCCAGTGAGAATGGCAAAGCCGCGAAGCGCGGTGCTCCAGCGCAGGCGTTGTTCCAGTTGCGCAATGTATGCGTGAAGCTGTTCGCGGGCAGTCATTGAATCTCCAACGGCGCGGGCGACGTAATAGATCAAGCATATCTCACTGATGGGTGGCCGACGCCATGCCCTGTCTTTTCGCGCACTGGCCATCATCGTATACTGGTCGTGAGCCAATGGAACTGCCGCTCAACGCACGAGAAACGTCGCTATTGCAAGCCTTCCGCCGCCTTCCACCGGATGCAGCCGCCGAACTGACAGCCCTGGTTGAGCGATTGGCCACGCTCCGTCCGAACACCAAAATCGATTGGTCCGATTCCTGGTCAGATGAAGACCTGAGGGAAGCCACGGCCGCTTCGATAAGACGGTTTGAAGCGGAAGAGTCGGAAGAAGGTCATTGAGTCCCGGTGATGTCGTTGTTGGAATGCTTCCCGGCGCGGTAGAAACGAAGGTCCGCCCGGCAGTGGTCATTGCAAGCGGCACTTACCTTGTCGAACGACCCGACGTTCTACTCGGCATACTTACCACGAAGGTTCCGGCGAAGGTCATATCCACAGATTATCTTCTCGTGGACTGGCAATCCGCCGGACTGCGGGCGCCATCGTGCTTCCGGGCCTACGTATTCACGATCCATCGCTCGGAGCTGACGGTGATTGGCCATCTCAGCTCCCAGGATCGGAATCGGGTACAGGCTTGTGTCAGCGCAGGGCATGGCCGGGGAAAACGGTCGTTTAGTGGAGTAGGCTAAAGCGGATCTAGTCCAAAGTCCACCGGGATGTGGATCAGTGGAGACCCTGAACGCCGGTCATACCAATGCGCGCCCTTCCTGTTGAACCGGTGTTCAAGGAGTCCTGCCTCGATCGTGTTAAAGATCCAGCTCTCTGGCAAGCCGCTGGTTGCCGCGAGACTGTCGAGATACACGTAGGCATCTTCGTCTCGCCCCTTCACCTCACCTTTGAGCGCAGCAGCCAACGTTGCGAGCCTGGCTTCAAAAAGCGTTTTGACATCGTCCCAGACCAGATCTATTGCAGCCAACCATCCGCTCCCGGTGAAGCGGCACATCGGGTGTCCGATTGCATCCATCCGTCGTATCCAGTACCTGTCTTCGAACTCTTTCCAAGTTGTAGTTCGCACGTCCTTGAATGTCTCCGCGAATGTCTCCGCCTTTAGCTCGAACATGGCGATATCAATTGCGTTATCTGCGAGCTCTTGGAGCATCAACCGAAGGGCTAGCGCAAGATTTCTCAGCCGCTCTTCGCCGGAAAGGCTCATCGATTTATAGTACCCTTACACCTATCGCGCACCGCGCGGCGTCAAGGTTCCTCAAGGATCGAGCACAGGTGCGCTATGCCGAATATGTGGTTTTGTGAACCGCCCTTGCTCGCCGATAATTCCAGACGGAACGCCGCAAACTCCGGTAATGGGTTACCAGGCATCACTTGTGAATTAAGATTTCGATCGCCGAGGTCGGGTGGGCATCCTTCCGGCGAAGCTCTGAGCAACAGTAGTACGATACAGGGCGTGGGAAGCTCTGAGCGCAAGATTCGAAGTCCGAAGGAACTGGCAATCTTGCTGAAAGACCTTGATTCCGAAATCGAGGAGATCCTAAACGCAGAAGGTGTTTTCCCCGTCAGCTCACATGGCTGGATCGATCATGACACAGAGGATCCAGAATACGCTGGTCACGCAATGTGGCAAACGGACCCTCCGTTTCAGCACGATTTTTCCACGCTGCTCGGCGGAGGGGTCGTGCAGTACGCACCAACCCTGCGCGACGAGGTGCTCACCCGCAGCGGTGACGACTTCGAAGCTGTTATGATTTCCGCTCGAAGGTCAATCGGCATGGCGTTAGCGCGCGCCCGCACGATCCAATCTTTGGCGCAAGATCACAGTGAAAAGTTTTGGCAGGACTACTCGACGTGCATGATGTTACTCGCCATCGCTTCGGATCGTATTCGCGACTTCGCCGTAATGGCGTTGGAGAATGAGGAATACGACAGCAAAAAGGGCGAAAAAGCGCAAGAAGCACTCGTCAAAGGAGCCATAGCGAAAGTTCCGGGGTTGGCCGACCTGGCGAAGCAAAGCCAGGCGTTTAAGGAACTTCGCAATAAAGTCGTTCACAAGATCGCCACTCGGGCTGCACTTCGAAGTGTAGATATTCTCGAGGAGCAAAGAGGGCATGCAATTTCCGGGAAGCCTGTCGAAATCTGGGAGCCAACGTTCGAAGAGTTGCAGGCGTCGACGAGCGGACAGGGGGATGGGGCATCCGCGATTGCGGCAGTCGAGGAAACGAGGAGCTGGTACGAATGTTTGATTAAAGCAAGCAACCTCATCTTCAAGGCCGAACACTCACTTCGGCAGCGTGCCAAGGCCGGTTCTTAGCTTGTGCGGCAGATTGTGGTCGACAGAACCTTCACGGCACGCGCTCAACGCTGTGCGAGCGAGCAAACGAAATGAGCTGCTGGATGGCAGTAAGTGACAAATCGGGATAATTCTCTTGGATTTCTTCAAGCGGAGAACCAAGCTCGGCGTCCTGAACGATTGTATCCGCAAGAATGCGGGTACCGCGTACAACGGGGCGTCCCGACACCTTGCCGTGCATCTGTTCAACCAACTCGCAACTGGCCCAATCGATACAGCTGTCCAAGCTTTCCATTTGGTTCTACTTATCCTCAGGTATCTCTACCTCAACATTGGCGCCGGGTGTGGCTGCGTTGACCGCCGCAACAACAAGGTAGACGTGCGGCTGGACTTCTGGCCATTGCTGCTTGCCCAGCACGATGATGGCTATTTTGCGGCCCGCAAGGTTCTGTTGATAGCGCATGTTCTTGTCGGTCGTTAGAAGCACTTCGAACCCGGCGGCTTCGGCGGCGTTGAGCAACTCGCCATTTTGAAGGCGGTCCCAGCCTTCATGCGCAGCGGTGCCCACCGTATGGCCCTCCAAAAAAGGCCGAATGGGAACGGGCGTCGCCTGATCGAACAAAACCCGCATTAGGAAGCAGACACGGGGGGCTTATCCAGACTGCGAGCGGCAAATTCGATGACAGCTTTCACCTGCTTGCGGTCAAGTCCATCGAACCATTCTATGATGTCGTCGATGTTGGCGCCCGCTTCAATGTTCTCGAAAATGGCCGATACCGGCATCCGGGTGCCCTTGAGAACCCACGCGCCGCTCAGTTTGCCCGGTACACTTTCCACGGCGGAGCATTGCGACCAGTCGAGAATTGCCATGCTCTTTACCCTATTTTCATCGTAGCCTGTTTTGCGCAGGATACGAGCCTCATCCTCGCGCTGGGCCGGGGTAACGGCTGGCCAGGATCTGGGATGAGGGGTTAATTCACGCTGCGAATCGGATGACTTCAAGTTCTGCGGACATATCGCACTGGAGCTCGTCGCTACTTCTTGCCTTTCCCCGCTGCTTCCTCAGCCTCATGCTTCCGCGCGCCGCGTAATATATCGCCGAGCGCGTAGTTGCCTTCGTGGCAGGCGTATTCGTAAATCGGCTTGCTGGTGGCCGGCCAGGTGTACTCGCCGGTCCAAGGCCGGTCCCACGTGTCCGGGTCTTCCACGGTAAAGCGATACAGAAGCGTCTTATCGTCAACGCGCGTGAGGCGCTCGATTACGTGGAGGTTTTCGGTAGATCCACGAAACCGGGTTTTGTCGTTGAAATTGGTGGTGTCGATCACCAGCGTGTCCCCCTCCCAACGACCCACCGAATCGCCCATCCAGCGGCGGAGGTTCTGGGGAAGATGCTGTGCGTTCATACGCACGATGCGTGCATCGTGCACCATCTCGGTGAGAATCATGATCGAGTCCGGCGTCTGCACAATTTGATGCAGATCGTTATAGAAATAGTCCGGCAGCGCCGGCGGACCGGAGGTGGAACCGAATCCGAGCAGGCAGCGCTCGCCAAGCGGCCGCTGCTCTGGATTATCGAAGGAGCCGGGCGGTTCGGCGGTGGGATCCTGGCTCTCGCGCGCGTCCGAGGTTGGCGTCGCCCGGGCTGTGGCGAGCCGCTTGCGCGCTGCCGCATTGTAGGGCGGCACATGGCCATCCGGCGGATCGACGACGATGGAAGTTCGAATCTGCCCATCGACCACTGTGTATGCGGAGCCCTGTTTCAGCCAGAAACGATTGTAGCCGCCGACAGCGCCACCCCCGGCGCGCTCCAGAATTTCAAAGAATGATTTTGGCGCGCTGGTGTCGCCGCCCACCGGCGGCGCGGGGCGATCGGCACTCTCGGGCAGGTTGTCTTTAGCCCTGCGCTCGATTTCGGCTTTCTCCAAAGCTTCGGCTTTTTCTTTCGTCAGGTAGGGCGGATCGCCGGGCAGGCGCTCGAGCGGCGTCATCATGCCCAGATCGTAGGTACCCTGCAAATCCGGATGGCCGTCCGGGGTCCGAGGCAGCGCAGACTTTGCCGCAGTCTTCGTCACCTGGGCCGCTACGGGGAGAGCCGCCAGAGAGATCATCGCCAGCGCCATCCCCGCCACGCTCGTTCTTGAGATGAATCGATTCCGCATCTCCACACCTCCTCGATTATTTGTCCATGCTTATTTGTCCAGCGGATGCTTTCGGTACCGGCCATACAGCAGCTCTTCGACAAACTCCGCGCACTTGAAGTCCAGAAGCTGCGCGTTCTTTTCCTGACGCCGGTAGAGCGACATGCTCATTTTCCAAGCGCGCGTGAAGACGTTCGGATCTTCGATGGTTGCTTCATACGCGATGACATCCGGGCTGGTGCGCGTGTAGCGCTCCACCACGTGCAACTGGTCGGTATGGAAGTCCCCGGCACGATCGAACCAGGTTTGATCGTTCATGCCGGTTACGTCGATCACCAGAGTGTCGCCCTCCCAGTGTCCGACGGACTGGCCCATCCACGAGTCGGTTGGAGCGGGGCCGGGGTTTTTGAAAAAGATGTTCCGCACGGCGCCCGCGTATTCGTAGACGAAGGTGAGCGCGCTGGCGCTTTGCAGAATCTGGAACGGGTAGGGCAGGTAGGTGGCGCGCGGCACACCGGGGAGATAGCACTTGACCTCCGGATCCCGGTTCAACCAATCCTGTTGATTCGCTTTCTTCGTCGCGAGCGCGTCCGGCTTATACGGGATTGCGCCGCCTTCAACTACGCCCAGGCCGGGCGGCACCGCTCCGACAGCACCCAGCGACAGCACTGGAGCGGCCGGGACCGGACCGTTGGGCCCGGGTCGAAGCGCCATGGCGGGACGCGCCACGTGGGCCTCGATATCATAGTTGGCTTCGTTCAGTGCCTGCCAGATTCCATTCAGGTCGGGCTTGCCGCCGGGCCCGCGCGGCGCGCGATAAGACTGTCCGGCTAGTGGCACGACGCCCACGGCGATTATTGCGAGCACGGCACATTTCGTTCTTAGCCTGCGAAGGATTTTTCCCATTGCGCCGATCCTGTTCCCGACTATTATCTACCCGCAGTGATCGTAAAGCTCGGGCAGCCAACAAGGCCGGGTGCCGGTCGCTCGAGCTTGGCCCGTGGGTATGGTATGTATTAAGGGAAAGGAGTGTTCCACGTATGAACACGAAAAACAAGCCAAACCAGAAGGGTCAACACCAAAAGACCCAACAGAAGCAAGGACAGAAGACGAGGGATGGGAATCCCAGCATTCTTCATGATTACCGGAAGCCTCACGACCAAGAGCACCCCGAGACGCGGTTGACCCGTTAGTCTCACCTGCTCAAACGAATTAGTCCGTAAAAGCACCCTCCTGCGGCAGCGCGGGAGGGTTTTTACGTTTTAGGGATTATTCCTCGCGCTGCGTTCCGAGATAGCGGCTGGCCACGGCCGATTCGGCGACGGCTGCGGCGAGCACCAGCAGCATGACGTACCACCAGAAGCTCTGCGGAGTCTGATTTCGCGATAACGTGTTCGGCATTGCAGGACTGGACGCCGATGCAACTTGTGAAGATTCGCCACCGCCTTTACCGCCCCGCCACAAAGCCAAGACATCATCGGGGATTACGTCGAGGTTCGATTCCTTGGGATCGGGGTTGACGCCGACTTCGTCCTGGCGTCCATTGGCGAGGCGAAGCTGGTAATAGCCGGCCTCGGTGAGTTGGAACGATTGCGCGGAGGCGGCCTGGCCCAGAGTGAGCGGGCGCTTGCCTTCGGGGTCGGTGACTTCAACGCCTTGCGCCTGCTCCCTCGCGTTGCGCAGCTCGAGATACGCATCGACAGGTCGCGCGCCGCCCTGGCGTTCGCTGCCCGCAAGATAGCGCGCGGTTTGCTCGATGAAGGGGACGAACGCGGGATTGAGCGGGAAATCGTTGGTCAGGTTGTCGAGCCCGGAGGTGAGCAGCACCACGCGGCCCTCACCGATGCGTTTCTCGAGCAGCAGCGGCGTCTGGTCGCCTAAACGAACAATCACGCGCGCGGCATCCGGGCCGGCGCCGGGGTCGACATTGAGTGCGTAGAAAAACTTCACGCCCGGCCAACCGCCGGCTTTGGCGACCGCGGGGTAGGATGAGTCGCTGGAGCCCACCGCCATGTATCGATCGGGAACGCGGCTGTAGTCGCGGGTCTCAATAATGTGCGCGCCGAAAATCGGAATCTGCGAGCGTCCGCCGGCGGAGGTGCCCGCAGCAATGAGGAGACTGCCGCCCGAGCGCACGTACTGGGTGAGCGAATTTTCGAGTAACGAAGGCAGCGTATTCAGATCGGAGAGAACAATGAACGCGTAGTTGGATGGCTTGCGATCCGCAGCCTCATTGACGTTGATCGATTCGAGAGTAAAGGCCGATTGCGCGGCCGACGAGAGCGCGGCGCCCACATAGAGCGGCGAGCGGCTGTCGCCGTAATTGTGAATCAGCAGCGCCTTTTGCGGATCGGAACGTTCGACGGCAAAGCGTCGCAGGTCGTCGGCCGGAAGCGCATCGGCAGAGTCGATCTTGATCTCGCAGCGGCTGAAGCCGTACGGCACTTCGAGCGCGGGGAATTCGACGGTGGCGCGTCCGTTGGCGGGGACCGCGACGGTCTTGGTGGCGGTGGTCTTGCCGTTCACCACCAGCGACACCGTCCGTTGCGCGGCGGGAGTGCCGTAGCCCGCAATCACGGCTTGTACGCGAACCGGCTTGGCGTCCTTGCCCCAAACTTGTCCCGGGGCGTCCACCGATTCCACCGTCCAGTTGGGTTGCGCCTTCGTGGCTACCGGATGCGTGACGAGTTTGACGTTCGAGGGTAGCGCCATGTCGGAGAAGGTGGCGGCCAGCTGCCCGCGTTGCATGTCGCTGAACAGGTGAAGCTCGATGGGAGTGCGGACCGATTCGGCCATGGCACGCACGGCCCGCGCCAGTTCGCCGAAATTACCGTGGCCATCGCCGGGCTGAATGGCTTGCACAGCGGCACGCAACGCCGATTGGTCTTCAATCGGTTGTGTCATCAGCCGCAGCTGCGATCCAAACGCCGCCACCTGGGCACGAGCGGCGCCCTTTCCGGAAAGCACGCCGATGGCAGCATCTTTGGCATCGGCCAAGCGTGTTCCGGCACGCATACTGAACGAATTGTCCACCACGAGCAGCACCAAGCGGTTGCTGGCAAAAGCGGCCGCGTTGCGATTGATAAAGGGATTGGCGAAGGCCAGAATCAGGAGCGCGAGCCACAGCATCCGCAGCGATAGCAGCAGGTAATAGCGGAGCCGGCGATGGTGAGTGGAAGCTTGTGTGCGCGCCTCGAAGAACATGAGCGAGGGCACCTGCTTGGCCGTGGATTTGAGCTTCCTCAGCAGATGCAGGTAGAGCGGCAGCGTGAGGCCAGCCAGAGCGACAAGGAACCAGGGGGCGAAGAGTCCCATTTGAGTCAGTCAAATATCGGCGATATCCTCGCCAGTACTTCGTCCATGATAGCGTCTGGAATACTTTCGAGCTTCTTGCCACCGCGTGCAGCGAGATCGAGCGTGCGAGGCTGGTCGCACCGGACGACTCCAGTCGTCTTAGTTCCAGCCGCAGTCAGCGGCACGGCGAAACCTGCAGTCCGGGCGAAATTGCCGCCGCTCGTGATCGGGAGAATGACTGGGAGTTTGGTTATGCGGTTGAAAGCCTCGGGCGACACGATGAGCACTGGAACGCGGCCACTGACCAGCCAGATTTCGCCGCGCTTCATCAGATGAGCTCACCGCCCACGGGCTTGCTATCCAGCCATTCCCTCTTTCTCTTGGTGCGCCGAACATTCTTGCGCTGAACTTTGGGCTTGCATTGGGCGAGCAATTCGTCCAAGGTATATCGTCGCCGCTGGTGAGGCTCCACGACGAGACGGCCGCTTTCAATCGCGATGCCGACCTTGGCGCCTGACTGCAAGTGCAGGATATCGAGCAGCGCGGGCGGGACGGCCAGCATGACCGAGCCTCCGACTTTGCGCAGATTGGTGGTGTGCATGGCTGTCCTCCCGGAGTTATATTTTAGTATAACATCGTGAAGACTGAGGAAAAACCTTATCATAGAGAAAAGTCGGCAGTAGTGCAGAAGGAAAAGAAACACCGTGAGCCTCAATATCAAGGACCCGAAGCCCACAGACTGGCCCAGGCAATCGCCCAGTAGACCGGAGAAACCATGACCCGCGACGTCACCGAAGCCCTGCGCGAGAGGTACGAGCGTCTTCAGTGCCGCCGTGTTAAAGCCTCTGTTGGGGAACTGCACGCCATCGCCGAGCGCGCCGCTGCCGTTCAAGGGGGAGGACTTTAAGAAACCGACATTGTTCAACACCATCGCCTCGGTAGCCAGTGGAACGTAAGGTGCTTTCTTAGATGTTTGAATCATGTCGCTGCCTCTTTGCAAGATTCGCCCATCTGTTCCAGTTTCGTACCGTCGCGGGCGATGGCACGCGAGAGCGTTACGAGTTTACGGATTCCCGTCGGATCACGCGCCTGGAACGGCACGTCCTCCGGGCTCGCTGGATATCCAGATTGCCCTCGTTAGGGAGAAACGGCACTGGCCGAAGATTTCCGTGAAACGCCGGGAAAACATTCATGTTCAAACAGCCGCAGGATCTGGGCTCGGTGACGGTCGAGGTGAAACCTGAGGAACTCCAACCGCTGCTTCGCATCGAGGGGACCGGAAAGGAAATGCGGAAAGATCACCTGCTCGAGATCCAGTCCATCCAGCGCCGTCCCAAGTCGATCGAGCACCGTTTGGCAGGATTCAGAATAAGTGATCCAATATTGCAACGGTCCGCCGATATGGGGCGTGGCGATTGGTGGAGCGAGCTCCTTCGGTTTCCAAGTGCGAGCTACGACTTCATCGATCGATAGTCCGTGGTTCGTGTGCTCGCCCGTGAACACAGGGGCGCCTTCTCGAAAACTATTCGCAGCCTGCCAGATCTTCGAGACCCCGCTAATTTCAGCCAGAACGACGTGCTCAATATTTTCGAGGACGGACCACTCCGCCGGAGCCGGTTTGAAGGCGGCCTGTTCGGGCGTGAGGTTTGCAACAGTCGCAAGCAGCCTTCGCCGGGCTTCGGCGACTGCATGAATCAAATCCTGGGCAGTTTGCATGTTCGCTCCGGCCTTACAGTATATCCGGATTCCAAAGAGCTTCAAGATCAATTTACACAATTCAATTTACGCGGTCCATGTTGGGTTTGATTTATCGAGCGATATTGCGTGAGTGGTTGGGCGAACGGGCTCTCCCTGATGCTGTATTATGACCCAAGCAATTCCGACGGAAGCTATGAGGACAGTAGCAGAGTAGGAGAACCCTCATGAACAGAACCGCGATCGCAGCAGCCTTATGGCTGTTTCCAGTTTCACTATGCGCTCAATGGCTCAACTTCCCCACGCCGGGGATCCCGCGCACCGCCGATGGCAAACCGAAGCTGACAGCTCCCGCGCCCCGGACGTCCGATGGCAAGCCCGACCTCACGGGTCTGTGGGCCCTGCCCGTTGATACGGCGGTCGGCAATATCGCGGTCCGCAATACCGGGAACCTCAAGCCCGCCGACGTTCAGCCATGGGCGCAAGCGCTGGTTCGGCAGCGCGCTGAGAGCTTCTCCAAGGACAACCCGCGTTACCGATGTCTGCCCGAGGGTCCGGGCTACAGCACCGGCGCAGGCGGCATGAAGAGGTTCATCCAGACTCCCGCGATGATTGTCATGCTGAACGAAGATCTCACTTACCGTCAGATCTTCATGGATGGCCGCGCTTTGGAAACCAATCCCAACCCGAGCTGGATGGGATACGCGGTAGGCCACTGGGACGGAAACACGCTGGTGGTGGAAAGCTCGGGATTCAACGACAAGACATGGCTTCTGGACGGCTATCCCCATACAGAGGCGTTGCGCATGACGGAGCGCTACCGGCGCACCGATTTCGGCCACCTCGAATCAACAGTAACGTTCCAAGATCCCGGAGCTTACTCCAAGTCCTGGACGGTGCCAGTTCACGCGCACTTGGCCGCCGACACGGAGTTGCTCGAATCGGTCTGCAATGAAAATGTCGATAGCGGACAAGAGCACTGGGTCGGCAAGCCCTCGGATGACGAGAAATCGGCGGTGAAAATCGCTCCCGAAATCATGGCGAAATATGTGGGCGTCTACAAGGGGCCCTATATCCAGGGCGCGCGCACGGTGGAGGTTAGTTTCTCTGACGGCGCACTGTTCATCAGCGTGAACGGAGGGCCGAAGCAGCGTATTTTTCCGCAGTCGGAAACCAGCTTTTCCGGCACCGGACTGACGTACCGGTTCATCCGGGATGACCATGGCATCGCAACCCACATTATTGAGGGTCATGTGTCTGGCGACTACAACTACGAACGCCAGAAGTAGCGTCGGAAAGACTGCGTTAGTTCAAAACCATTCGCTACTTGCGTCAACGCTAGGAAGACCAGCGGCAGGCCCCACAGATCCTTGGTTTATGATAAAGAAAGGTAGATAATGGTACAGAAGGAAAGAAATACTATGAGCCTCAATGTGAAGGACCCGGAAGCCCACAGGCTCGCCCAGGCTATCGCCAAGGAGACAGGGGAAACCCTGACCCGCGCCGTCACCGAATCCCTGCGCGAGCGCTACGAGCGTCTTCAGCGCCGCCGCGGTAAAGCCTCCGTCGAAGAACTGCGCGCCATCGCCGAGCGCGCCGCCGCGCACGTCAAGCGTCCCTACTTGGATCATGCCGAACTCCTTTACGACGAGCATGGCCTTCCAAAATGATCCTGGACACCTCCGCGCTGGTCGCCGTTCTGTTCGGGGAACCCGAAGCCGACTCCTACATCCGGCTCATCCACAACGCGGACCGTTGTCTCATCAGTGCCGGGAGCTTTCTGGAGCTCTCCATAGTCCTCGAGCGCCAGACCGGGCCGGATGTCGCGCGCCAATGCGATATGTTTTTCCGCCGGGCAGGCATCATAGTCGAGCCGTTCACCGTCGAGCAGGCGCACATCGCGCGCCAAGCCTTCCACGATTTCGGAAAAGGGCGACACCCGGCGGGACTGAATTTCGGCGACTGCTTTGCCTATGCGCTCACTAAGATCACCGGCGAGCCCCTGCTGTTCAAGGGGGATGACTTTAGGAAAACCGACGTTGCGGGCGCGATGTGATGCGCAGTTCTTTCGGAGAAAGCAAGCGTGCTAAGCGCCGGCTCAAACGATGCCCCACTTTTCGTGCAGCCGCCACTCGGAAAATCGTAGGGCCTCCACGGACCGTTCTCCTGCCTCGTCTGATCCAACGTACCATTGAGAAATGTCACAGGAGATCGAGTTTTCCGTCCATCTGACAGAAAAAGACATCGAGCGTGCGTCTGATGAGACTACGTCCCGTTGGCGGAGGTGCCTCCTCCCTGGGGTGTCGCTGTGAGTCTCGCGGGCATGATGGCGGTTTTCTTGAGACCGGAGTGGACTGGTGTAGAATTCTCGGCGATAACAGTTGGCGTGACTCTAATTGCTTGGGGGGAGCTCATGCCAAGAATGCTTAGGAGAAAGAGTGTTCGCCTTTTCCTCCGTACTCCGCTCGCACAAGGTCAGGTGCACTACCAGATATCTGACGATCAATTTCGTGTGATATCCGAGTTAGGCCGCTCTGAACTCCACTGGCCAGCATTCCGGAAAGTTCAAGAGACGCCGAGCTATATCAGCCTGATTACCGGGCCGGTGACGGGCTACCTCATTCCACTCGCAGCACTGGGAGCGAGTCAGGCGACGGAGTTGCGACAATTGCTGAGAAGCCGTATCCAAGCACCTCCTGCCTGATGCCGCCTGTAGTTCGGCGGGGCCGTCGCTACGCTGGTTCAAACAATTCCCCACTTCCGGCGCAGCCACCACTCGGAGAAGCGCAGCAGCAGCAACACAAGGAAGACCAGCGGCAAATCCCACAGATCCTTGGTTTCGCGCATGGTGACGCCGGCTTCGGAAAAGGGAATGGCGGCGGCGAGTTTGCCGAGGTCGGCGGGCTTCCAATATTGTCCACCGGTTTGGGTGGCCAGGCGTTCCAGCAGGTCGCGATTCTGTTCGGTGTGGAAGTTCTCCGCGACGCCGTCCATGCGCTGAAAGGTCAACACGTCGCGGCCTAATTCCGTGGCGTTGCGTTGGGCCGTCACTTCCGTTAGATATGAGCCGGTTTTGGGAGCGGACCACGCAGCTTGGAATTGTCCGGGGCTATCGGGAACTGGGCTCATCTCAACCAAGGCGCTGACGCCGCTGGGACCCAGAATATGCGCTTCCACCTTGGCATCGGGAGCTGGGTTGTACTGCTGATCGCGAACGTCGGCGGTGAGCGTGACCGCGCCGTTGTCGAGCAGCATCTGAGCGGGGACGGAAGCCGTCACGTGGCCCGGAGTATCGGAAACCACCCACCGCAAAAGCTGCTGCCAGAACAAATGGTGAGCGGTGTCGCCGAGCGGCGAACTCATCTGCCAACGCCAAGTGCCACCGCTGGCCATGATCGCGGTTCGGCCACGACCAAAGTTCTCGGTAATCAACAATGGCAACTTGCGGCCTTCGGGCGTAATCATGTTGGCGAGCACAGCCGCGCCTGGTTTGGGAGTGCCGGGATCTTGGTAGTCCATCAAGTACGGCAGGTTCTTCCACTTGGCTGCATTCGCGGCGGGGTCGTCCAGCAACCGAGTGATAATGCTGTCGACGCCGGCGGGCGCCAGTTCGGAAGTGGTGTGAGTGGCGCCGTTCCGCGGATCGGCCTCGCGATGAAAAGTGCCCGATTGAGTTGGCAACGTAGTGGGGAACAGGTCGGTAAGGTTGGACGCGTTCCAGCCGCCATCGGCGAGCGAGAACTGGCCGCCCAGCAGCAGCAGTCCGCCGCCTCGGCGATCTACAAATTCTCGGATTAATTCCTGCTGGCCGGGCGTGAAATAGCCCGCCTCCACCGATCCAATGATCAGTCCCTGGTAGCCGAAGAGATCCTCGGCGCGAGCGGGGAAGCCCGCGGCCAGCTCTTTAGGATCGGAGATTCCTTGCCGGTAGATTTTGTTTTCGCTGGTGCGAACCATGGAGACGATCTGCACCATGCGGTCTTCCTCTTCGGCCTCGCGGATAAACTTGAACTCCCAGCGCGGTTCGCCTTCTATATAAAGGATGCGGCGTGGATCGGAGCCGACATTCACCACGCGGGTCAAGATATTATTGGCCGTATTCTCCTCGCCTGCGAGCGGAACAGCCGCAATTTGGAGCGTCCTGGCGCCGGCGCCTCCGATGTCGAACATCAAAGTTTCTGTCTGGACGTTGCCGTCCGGTCCCAGAGTGATGGTGCGAGAAGCCAGCATCTTTGACTGACCACCCGTGCTGACATCGCGTATGGTGAGGTTCATCTTGGCACCGGCATATCCGCGCTGATGCAAGGTGATCTTGGCGGCGATGCGGGAGTCGGCCAACGCACGCGGAGCAACCACGGCATCATCCAGCTCGACATCGTGCGCGGCGCGTTCGCGTCCGAAACCGACGGTGTGAACGGGAATGTGGCGAGCGCGTAGCGCGTTGATGGCGTCGGCACTAATGCCGCCCGTGTTGTCGTCGCCGTCGCTGAGCAGGACCACGGCGCCGATGGGAAGGTCGGAAGTCTCCTCGCTCAACTGCTTGAGGCTATCGCCGATGCGCGTGGAGGGCGCGTTGGGTTTCAGATCGTTCAGATTGTCGATGCGGGCGGGCACGTCGTCGACGCGGTAAAGACGCGTTTGAAAGGATCGGTTGAGGCCGGCCAAGGCGCCGCCGCTCTCCAGCGCCTGAACGGCTTTGGCCTGGCGCGTGGAACCATCTTCCGATATGGCCATGCTGCGCGAGTCGTCCACCAGCACGGCGATGATGTTTTGTTGCGGCTTCAGTTCGGCGATGGTGATGGCCGGCTGCCACAGCAGCACCAGCAGGATCGCGGCCAGCAACGTCTGCAGTCCCCAGATTACCCAGACCCGCCAACCACGCATGACTGGCGCGGCTTGCGACAGGCGCGAACGGATCAACCACGCGAGAGCGCCGGCCGCGGCCAGGATCAGCAGCACGAGCATCCACTTGGGCCATGCTCCTAAAAAGGCAAATTGGCCGCGAGCGTACACCGAACGCGGATATTTAAAGAGGAATTCGAACATGGGCCCGTGGGCTGCTTGCGAAATGGAGGAAGAGGCGCGGGCTGTGCATGTTTAGTGAGTCATGGAGTAGGTAATGTAATTGAGGACGATGCGAAAGGCAAGTCCGGAAAACTTCTCGGGGTACTCAGGGCTATCGGCCCACTCCCAGGCATCGCCGAGATGCATGTTGGCGCAGATGGCCACCATGATTCGTCCGCGATCGGTGCGGATGGCGCGCCACTTGGGCACATAGCCGTCCTTCTCATAAGTTCGGCCGGTGTTGACGTAGACCTCGCTCGGGATCTGGAATTTTTCGTTGATGTCGTACAAGACGTGGTAGATCTCGTCTTCGTCTTTGAGATCCTCGACGGGACGGTCGGGCAACACTTGGCGCATGCCGGCCATGAAATGCTCCCAATCGTCGGTGCCGTGAAAATCGTCCACCATCAGGAATCCGCCCTTCAAAAGATAATCGTGCAGGCGTTTGGCCTCCTGATCGGTGAAGGTCCAGGTGTTCACATCGACCGCGTAGATCCAGGGATAGTCGAAGAGATGATCGCTATCGAGATCGGCCACGTTGAGCGGCGAGGGAGAATTGATGCGGGTCAAGCGGCGCAGGGCAATCAGGCAATCGTTGTCGGCCTTGGGATAATCGCGAGACCAGCCGCCGCCAAAGAAGCGAAACCCGCGGCTGCCGCCGGCGGAATTGTACTGGAGGCGGCTCCAATAAAACTCGGAGGGCACGCTGGGTCCGCCGTAGTCGTAGGAGTATCGCCGGCCGAACCCCTGGAATCCGCCTTGCATCGCAAACAGGCCGACGGCGAGGAGGAGCAGGAGGGGCCGCAACAGCTTCATTGATGATTGCCTCGGATCTCGATTAAAGCGTATCAGAAAGCGGAATGCGCGCGGAGTGGACGAGAAGGGGAACCAGAAGTCTGCCGCTCTGCGCTCGGTTTGCGTCATTTCCCTCCGCGACATCTTCGAGGAGGGCGCTGAGGAATCCGACATGTTTCGGAGATCAGAAAGTGATGCACCGGGCCGGGTGCGCTTCCGGTCGAATACCGCCGGTTAGGACTTGGCGAATTGTTGCTCGAGTTCGGTGGTAGCCCAGTCTGCATCGAGACAATCACGCGACCGGTTGCCGAGAAACCCGATCAAGTGCATTTAGGCGACATAGCGCCGGATTATCGGAAGTGGGTTGCATGTCGGGAACCTTTGTATGGAGATCCACACGCTGAGTGCTGTTCAGACTTGCATTACTATGAAATTTTCTCGCTTCTTGTGAAGATTCCTTGGCTCCGCCACAACTTTCTCGCTCGGCGCTGGCTCGACCGACTGTTTTTGGATGCGCCTGATTTCGTAGTGCGGGTCCTCACGCATCGACGTCATTGGCCGCCATACTCGCAGCGCTCATTCGTGGGCGGAGCCCGGGCGTTTGACCAGGTCGGCGCGTGGTTTTTGGGTGAACTCCAAGGGCTTGGGCTCTTCTCACAGGGTATTCAAGTCTTGGACATCGGCTGTGGCTGCGGCCGCTTGGCTTACACGCTTGCGACGGATGCAGCCCTTCGCGAACTTCAGATCGTCTACACGGGCATGGACGTGGACCGTGCCTCGATCCATTGGTGCGAGCGAAGCATCTCGCCGCAGAACCCGCGTTTCACTTTCTATCACGCAGATTGCTACAACGCTTCGTACAATCCACGTGGGACGATTGCAGCCGCGAACTATCGCTTTCCCCACGCAAACGCATCGTTCCAATTGATTCTTCTAACATCGATCTGCACTCACGTCCTCGAACAGGACCTACGGCACTATATTGACGAAGTCGCCCGGTTACTGGCCCCTGGGGGCGTCGCGTACGCAACTTTTTTCTTTTATGACACATCAGAGACCGTCACCTCCGGCAGTGCACGCCATGGAATAGCATTCCCTTTTGTGCGCGGTCACTCCGCCGTAAACCGCCAAGACTTCCCGACCAACGCGGTCGCCTACGACGAAGCGTTCGTCCGCGAGTTGGTTCGACAGGCCGGCCTGCAGGTTATTGAGCCAACACGATATGGCGTCCAGGATGTGCTGCTTCTGACTCGCACCAATTAATGTCTCGGATCCCCAGACGGGTTTCTGGCATTTGGCTGTGAAGCATTCAACCCGCGAATTCACCGCGGGTTGGCCGAGGCGATTCTTTTAGAATAAAAATGACATGGCCGACACCGTGGAAGCCCTCATTCTCGATCTTCTCGATTGGCTGAAGGTGCGCGACCGAACATACGAAGAAGTGATGGATGCGTGGCGCACATCCTGCCCCCGGCTCCCGGTGTGGGAAGACGCTAATGATCGCGGATTGATCGCGCAAGAAGAAGTAGACGGCCATTGCGTGGTTCGGGTAACTCCATCAGGGCTGGCGCTTCTTGCCCGACGCAGGCCATGAAGATTTCGATACTGGACGATTATCGCGACACGCTGCGCGGGCTCCCTTGCTTTCAAAAGCTGAAGGGCCATGAGGTTGAAATCTGGAACGACCATACAGACGATCTGGAGGTATTGGCCGAGCGGTTGAGGGATACCGAAGCGTTGGTGCTCATCCGTGAGCGGACCAAAATCCGCGCCCCGCTGCTGGATCGCCTTCCCAAACTGAAATTAATCAGCCAGCGCAGCGTATACCCGCACATCGATATCGAGGCTTGCACGCGGCGCGGCGTGATCGTGTCGTCCGATCTGCACGCGGGCACGCCGTCTTATGCAACCGCGGAATTGACTTGGGGGCTGATTCTTTCCGCAATGCGCCAAATCCCACAGCAGATGGCCGCGCTGAAAGACGGGAAATGGCAAACTGGCGTGGGCCAGACTCTACGCGGGAAGACGCTGGGAATCTTCGGCTACGGGCGCATCGGCAGCGTAGTCGCAGGGTACGGCGCAGCGTTCGGAATGAAGGTGCTGGTATGGTCGGGCGAAGGTTCGCGGGTACGCGCGCGTGCGGACGGTTACGCGACGGCCGAAAGCAAAGAGGCGTTTTTTGGAGAATGCGATGTCCTGTCGCTCCACTTGCGCCTGGTGGATGCAACGCGCGGCGTGGTAACCGCAGGCGATTTGGCCCGAATGAAACCGACGGCGGTCATCGTCAACGCCAGTCGCGCGCCACTGATTGAACCGGGGGCGCTGGTTCGCGCTTTGCAGGCCGGGCGTCCGGGGATGGCCGCGGTGGACGTCTACGAGGAAGAGCCGGTCTTAGACACGCACTCTCCGCTGCTGGGGATCGAAAACGTCGTGTGCACGCCGCACATCGGTTACGTCACGCGGGAAGAGTATGAGATTCAATTCTCCGATATTTTCGACCAGGTCACCGCATACTACTCCGGTGCGCCCATCCACGTAGTGAACCCGCAGGTGTTGGGCAGGCCGGCGGCCGGCTAATTTCTACTCCATAACCCGGTAGTGTAGAATCGTTCAACGTCTTGCGCTCTCTGGCCAGAAATCGAATCTATTCCAATCACCCTATTTTGCGAGGATGCCCATGTCTAGCAATTTTCGAGCTAAATCCTTCCTGGTGCGTTTTATGTGCTGCTGCGCAGTGGCACTTAGTCTAACTTCAGCCCTGGTCGCACAGAACGCCGCGGACGCGCGGCAGGCCCGGATTCTCATTACACAACCTATCGATTCCAGCAGCCTGCACACGCTAGCCGGGAACACACGCCCGGAAGCGAACACTCAGAACGATCGCGGGAAGGTGGCGGATACGTTTGCGATGGATCACATGCAGCTGCAATTGCAGCGCAGTCCAGAGCGGGAACAAGCGTTGAGGAATTTTATCGATCAGCAGCACGATTCCGCCTCGCCCAATTTCCACAGGTGGCTGACGGCGGCTCAACTCGGCCAATTGTACGGGCCCGCGACGCCGGATATCGAGCGGGTTTCCGACTGGCTGCGCTCCTCCGGCTTCACCGTGAACACCGTGTATCCAAGCGGCATGTCGATTGATTTCTCCGGGACGGCGGGCCAAGTGCTGGCGGCGTTCCATACGGAAATTCACAAGCTCTCCGTCGACGGGAAGGATCATATCGCAAATATGAGCGACCCGCAGATCCCGGAAGCCCTGGCGCCGCTGGTGGCGGGAATTGTGTCGCTGCACGATTTCCGGCCGCACTCGATGAAGAAGCCTCGCGCCAACTATCGGGTGGAGTTTCAGCTGGTTGTGCCAGCGGATCTGGCCACGATTTACGATTTGAATGCGGCTTTTGCGGCAGGATACACCGGTAAAGGTCAGACGATTGCGGTGCTGGAGGATAGCGATCTTTACAATACAGCGGATTGGGACACTTTCCGGAAAGTATTCGGATTATCCAGTTATAGTTCGGGATCGTTAAAGACCATCAACCCCTTGCCACCGAGCGGAGGCTCCAATTGTACGGATCCGGGAGCGCAAGGAGCCGACGGCGAAGCAACACTGGACGCCGAATGGGCCAGCGCCGCCGCGCCGGACGCAGCCATCGTGGTGGCAAGCTGCGCGGATACGGCTACTACCGATGGATTCGCAATCGCAGGGCAGAACCTAATCAACTCCAGCGCGCCGCCCCCGATTATCAGCTTGAGCTACGGCTTTTGCGAAGCGATGACCGGAGTGGCGGCGAATGCAGCCTATAACTCGTCCGCGCAGCAGGCGGTGGCGGAAGGCATATCGGTATTCGTCGCGGCGGGGGACGAAGGCGCGGCCAGCTGCGATGCGGGATTTGGCGCGGCGACCCATGGCATCGGCGTCTCTTCCGCTGCATCCACGCCGTATAACGTCGCCGTTGGAGGAACCGATTTCGCCGATACGTACCAGGGCACCACGAATACTTATTGGAATTCGACCAAGAGCTCGTCCACCTACGGGTCTGCCCTCTCGTACATTCCGGAGATCCCCTGGAACGACTCGTGCGCGGATTCGATCCTGGCAGTCTATCTTGGCTATTCCGTCGGTTATGGCGCCAACGGCTATTGCGGGAGCGAGATGGCGCAGCAATACGGAAACCTTCTGGTGGTGGCCGGCAGCGGAGGGCCCAGCGGATGCGCAACGGGTGTTCCCGCGACAAATTTGGTAGTGGGGGGCACTTGCAAGGGATACGCCAAACCTGCGTGGCAAACGGGGGTGACTGGCATCCCGAACGATGGCGTGCGGGATCTCCCCGACATATCGCTCTTCGCTGCCAACGGAGTCTGGGGCCACTACTACGTGTTCTGCTTTACCGATCCTTTGAATGGCGGCGCGCCGTGCGTGGAGGCGCCGTTTAACTGGGCCGGTGGGGGAGGAACTTCGTTCTCTACTCCGATATTGGCTGGGATTCAAGCACTGGTGAACCAAAAGATGGGAAGCGCCCAAGGTAACCCCAATCCGGTTTACTACAAACTCGCGGCCAGTTCCGTGGCCTCATCGGTATTCCATAGCATTACGACGGGCGACATCGCGGTCAACTGCGCTGGCGAGATCAACTGCTTCGGAGCCGGGTTCGTGGGAAGAGGCCGCGGCACGCCGACCACCGCGTTCGACGGAAACGGGGGCCTCTCCACCACCACTCCCACGTATACGCCGGCCTTTGCCGCCGCCAGCGGTTGGAACTTCGCCACCGGGCTGGGTAGCGTGGATGCCTACAACCTGATCTTGAACTGGAGCAAAGGGCAATAGCGATGACTCCTCTGCACCGAACCATTTTCATTCTTAGCAGCGCCCTTTTGATGACGGTAACGCCGGCTCTGGTAAAGGCTCAGAGTTTCGATACCAGCGGGACGGCGAGCCTCAAAGGACAATACCTGTTCCGGTATGTCAATTTCTTCAACGACCAGAACGGCAACCTGACGGAGTCCTGCACTCTGACCGGCGCCATCGCGTTCGACGGCGCCGGGAGGTACACTCTCTCGAATCCGCAACTGTTCGATTCGAACAGCACGAGCGGCGCGGGAAGGTGCGCGTCGAATGGCGGGGGCACGTACGGTGTGCAATCGAACGGCATCGCCCAACTGGACAATCCTCTTTACCCGGCGACTCTTTTCGGCACGTTCAGCCAACCGGTCGTCATAGCAAGTTCAACCGAAGATGGGTACTTCGATCTCTTTATCGCGGTCCAAGCGCCGTCGAGTTCGTTTTCCAGCAGTAGTCTCTCGGGCGCTTTCACCGTGGGCACCCTGGACTTCCCCAATGCTGACGCCTCACTGGCGCGGCAGGGCTACTTCACTGTGAACGCCGATGGCAATGGGAACATCGCGGCATTCACGGTGACTGGCTCGTTGCAAAATGTGAAGTCCGGCGAGACGGTATCGCAGAGCGTTGCTGCCTCCACTTATGCACTCTCCGGCACCGCAGGTGGAACCTTGACTTTTCCGGCTGACTCGGGCGATCAAACCCAGATCGTTAGTGGCGCCAAGGTTTTGTATGTGTCGGCGGATGGCAACTGGTTCGTAGGAGGCTCGGCAACCGGATCGGACATGCTGTTCGGGTTCCGCGCGCCCTCTGGGACCAGCTCGAATTCGCTGTTGAACGGGACCTACTTTACGGCGGGAATGGAAGACCTTCTGCCCACCTCGCTGAATTTCCTGGATGCTTTTTATGGTTCCATCAACACCAGTGGAAATGGAACGCTCATCCAGCATCAACGGTTTGACGACGTTGTCCTGCAAGCGACGAGTGGCGTCGTAGTGACCTACGACAACACGTTCGATAAGCAGGTAACCATCGGGGCAGACGGCTCCTATTACGACGGCAGCACTTACACGTATCTCGCCGGCGCCAATGGAAGTGCGCTGATGCTGATTGGATCGAACGAGCAGTTTTCGCTCATCATTGGCATTCATGCTCCGTCGTTCACGCCGTCTTCGGTGTGGATTAATCCAGTGGGGATTAGCAACGCGGCCAATTACACGCCGATCACAAACGCTTACGCTCCCGGCGAACTGGTGAACCTGTATGGAACCTTCGGTGTATCTACTCAAGTTGACCAGGCGCTTCCGATTTCCACGACACTCGGCGGGGTGCAGGTTTTCGTGAATGGGCAAGCGGCTCCGGTATATCTGGTGAGCCAAAACCAAATCAGCGCTCTGATTCCTTTCGAGATTTCGGGCGACCTTTTCGCTACGTTCCAGGTGGTGGTGAACGGATCGAAGTCGAACTTGGTGACTGTATACGTGGACAACTCGGCGCCGGGGATTTATACGGCTACCGAGAACGGGGTTGGAGCGGGAGCGATCCTGCACGCCGATTATTCTGAGGTAACGGCCAGCAGCCCTGCCACACCCGGCGAGACTCTTCAGGTATTTATGACTGGTCTTGGAAACGTAACCCCCGAGGTGGCTGATGGCGTAGCGGCTCCTGACAGCCCATTGAGCAACACCGTTGAAGGCATCTCCGTATTTCTTGACGACGGAGTGGATTTCGCACCGGCCGTGGTCTCGTTTGCCGGCCTGGCGCCCGGATTTGCCGGGTTATATCAGGTCAATTTCACCGTGCCTGCGGCCGGTTTGGTAAACGGCGATGTCCACATCGCTCTTGACACGAACGAGGCAGTGAACGAGATGGCGACCATCAGCCTGTCGGGCTTCTCGGGAAGGGCCGCGCAGAGCGTTCCCAGCCAACGCATGTCCAGGCTCGCCGCCGCGCGTAGTGCCACCCATGGCAGACATGCGAAGCAGTTCCGCCGGGCATTGCCGGACAGGTGAGAGGATTCCGAACCGCCCGCCGCCGGCAGGCTAGCCGCAGCGGATCAGCGACAACCTGCAAGGTCGCACAATTACTAAGTCGTGGGCGATTCAAGGAATCGTAGCTGCTGCCGGTCACAGTCGATTTCAGCCTCAATTCCGTAAGGAACAATAAACTTGGGATCGGTGTGGCCGAAATCCATTCGAGTGACTAACGGAAGCGAGCTTAATCCCAACTCCGCAAGCACCTGTAAGATTGCGCCGTCATAGGCTTCAAACGTTGCTTCGTCGCCGTAGGGCCGGCCATACAAGATGCCTCGGGCTTCACTCAACACACCCATGGCGGCCAGCGCCCGGAGCATGTAGGTAACCGCCGTGGCAGATGGCTGATCCTCGGACGTCTCCAGGAACAGTATGCTGTTGCGCCACACCGACAGGTCGGGCCAGACTGGAGTGCCGCGAAGCCAATCCACGGCCTCCAGACACCCGCCGATCAAATGGCCGCGGTGCTGCCCTCGTCCTTGAAGCCACCGCCACCCCGAGCAGGGTTGAAGTAGCCGCCGTTTCTCATTCCGTCTCTCATCACCCCAGTCCCACGATGCGATTGTCCAGCCATCGCCGTTGGGTGAAATGGACGCCGATGGCGCGGATCCGAAGAGGACCTGGCGTACGGAATCAGCCATGTAGGGCGGCAATCCGCCATTCTCATCGAAGCCGCCCATAATAGATGGTCCATAGAATGATGTCACCCCCGCTTTCAGAAAAGCGAAGTGCGTGATGGTTGAATCCGAATAGCCAAGAAAAATTTTTGGATTGTCGCGAATTACAGAGTAATCCAGGAACGGGAGCATTCGAATCGAGTCATCGCCACCAATGGTGGAGATAATGCCCTGGATGGATGGGTCCCTGAGGACTTCCATCAAATCCGCCGCACGAGCCTCAGGATGAGCCGCTAACCAGGGGATGTCCGCTAACGCGTGGCGACTCTCCACCACCTGAACTCCAAAGGCATCCTCCAATTGACGCTTTCCGTCGTTGTAGGCGCCTGGGTACACGCTCGGCCAACCCCGGGAAAGTGAGATGGCGGCAACCCGGTCGCCGGGACGAAGTGCACGGGGTTTGATCATTTTGAGCATAGGATTCAACCAATGATGGCGGTAGTTGCGAAGATGGGCGACGCAAGCAATGCATCCCCGCGAATCACGGCCTGAGCCAGGGCCTTCTCGCGGTCTATCCCTTTGGTGAAGACCCGCCAAGCGATGTCCTGTGGCAGAATTACCTCCGCCGCCGGCTCGGCGTGAGACTTAAGAACAAGTGTCCAGCTTTGTTTCAAGCTGGACTGCTCCTGCTTGTGGAGGAACCATACGCCGCCAGCCTCTCCGGAAATCTCAAACCGCACAACTGTTCCGTGAGGCGGCGTGGTGTGACGAAAGCTATAGGGCAGCGCTCGCACGAACGTGTCGAGCACCGGTGAGAGAAAGTACGGATCGTAAAGCGGTGGCCGGCCTGAAGCGTCCCGGATCTGTTGCTGGTGGTGCCAACGTTCGGTGAATTCGCGGGCGATATCGAACCACACCGGCGCTGGTTCCGGCCCGGCCCAACTAACGGGACCGCCCATCATCATCGGGTCGAGAGACGCAAAGCAGGCTTCGACTTCAGGTCCGGTAAAGGCGAGAAACTCCCTCAGGAGGCGCGGGCTCATGCGACGCACCGCCAGGACCCACTCAGCATTCAACCGGTTCACCAGTTCGACGAGGTGGGAGTATTGCTGGATGGATGTGTCAGGAGGACGAAATCCGTCGCGCTTTCCTGAGAGAATCCAAACATCGCCGCCGAGCAAGTGTGCGGCTACGTCTTTTACAGACCACAGCGGGGCCGCGGTGGGACGCTCCCAGTCGTCTTCGGACAGGTCCGCAAGCAGACGGAGCAATTCTCGCCGCAATGTAGGGAAGCGATCGGCGACAAGGATCTCGACTGGGTGTTCCATGTTTGAGGGTTGCGGTCCTCGGGGGCCGAAGATGTGGTTAGCAACTATGATATTGAATCGGGATTGAGCGGCGGAGGTTGGCCGGAGGCGATGCGGACGGTTACCATGGTCGAGTCTGGTTCTGTATCTCTCATGCAACGACGCGACTTTCTCAAGCTGGCTGGCCTGGCCGCCGCAACTACCCGGCTAGGCGCCCAGCCACCGCAATCTTTTCTGGCGCCATCCGGACCGCAAGACGTGGCCAAGACCGACTTCGCGCTCGAAATCGCACCGATCACTGTGGAATTGGCGCCCAATCGAATTATCAGTACCGTGGGGTACAACGGCGCCTCGCCGGGGCCGCTGTTGCGTATGAAGGAAGGCGTGCCGGTGACGGTGAATGTCACCAACAACACGGACGTGCCGGAGTTCGTACATTTTCATGGATTGCTCATCCCCTCTGACGTGGATGGATCGGAGGAAGAAGGCACCCCGGTAGTGCCTCCGCACGGAAGCCGCCGCTATCAGTTCACGCCCACGCCGGCGGGTACCCGCTGGTATCACACGCACACCATGTCGATGGACGACCTGCATCGCGGCAGTTATACCGGAATGTTCGGGTTTCTCATCGTCGAGGGAGCGAATAATCCCGGCCGCTACGATCAGGAACACTATCTGGCGTTGCGCGATTGGGAACCTTATTTCACCAATCAATCGATGGACAACGACGATCTGGATCCAGTGGGGGCGCAGCCGGAAAAGCCGGCGGTGCTGGATACGCGGCAGCCCGGAATGGAAGTGGCGGCGGATATTTTTTCCATCAACGACAAGGCGCTGGGCGCGGGCGAGCCCATCCGCGTGAATCCCGGCCAACGTGTGATGTTTCATTTTCTGAACGCCAGCGCGATCGAGAATCGCCACTTGGCGCTGCCCGGCCACAAATTCAACGTGATCGCGCTGGACGGAAATCCCGTGCCCACTCCGGCGGCCGTGGACGTGTTGATGCTGGGCCCGGGCGAACGCATCGATGCCGTTGTGGAGATGAACCAGCCCGGCGTTTGGATACTGGGCGCGCCCGAGGACCCGGTTCGCGAAGGCGGCCTCGGAATTGTCATCGAATACGCCAATCAACACCGCACGCCGCAATGGACTGCGCCGCCTAAGTCCACTTGGGATTACACCATTTTCGGTAAATCGTCATCGCAACCGGCGCCTACCGAGCGATTGGACATGATATTCGAAAAGATCCCGCGCGGCGCAGGAAAATTCAACAGCTTCACCGTCAACGGTAAATCGTATCCGCACGAACAGGAATTCATGCTCAAGCAGGGCACGCGCTACCGGCTGACGTTTCATAATCGGACTGATGACGCGCACCCGTTGCACGTGCATCGGCACCAACTGGAGATCGCCGAAATTTATGGCAAAGCTACGTCGGGCGTGATCAAGGACACGGTGGTGGTACCCACGTACGGGCGGGCCAGCGTGGACTTTACTGCCGACCAGCCGGGACCCACACTGTTTCACTGCCATATCCAACAGCACATGGATTACGGCTTCAAGGCACTCCTGCGCTACTCGTAAGGGACCGCGTGCTAAACGTCCAGATCTTCGGGGTGAAGAATTCACCTGCCGTCCGCGCCGCGGAGCGATTCTTCAAGGAGCGGCGAATTCCGATTCACTTCGTCGATCTGAAACTGAAGCCGATGGCTGCCGGCGAAATCAAGAGGTTCATCGACCGTTTTGGCTTGAACGGCTTGGTGGACGCCCAGGGTAAGAGTTATGTCGATGCAGGCCTCAGCTACGTGAAGCTCTCCGATTCCGAGCTTTTGTCGCGTATCGAGCGGGAGCCGAAGCTGCTGCGTCTGCCTTTGATTCGTGCGGGGAATCAAATCAGCATCGGTCAGGACGAGGCCTCGTGGAAGGCAATGGTAGCCGGCGCGTGACCGTGCGTTATGCGGTCCTCATGATGACCGCAGCAACATTCGCCCACGCCCAATGGACCATGCAGCAGTCCCATACCACCGCCGGACTGCGTGGAATTCACAACGTCGGAGGCGGCGTGGTTTGGGCCAGCGGCTCCCAAGGCACCGTTCTCCATACAACGAATAATGGACAGAGCTGGCAACTCTGCGCCGTTCCGCCTGGAGCTGACAAATTGGATTTCCGAGGCGTTCAGGCGTTCGATCAAAACACCGCTGTCGTCATGTCGGCCGGAACGGGCGATCTCTCCCGCCTCTACAAAACCACGGACGCCTGCCGGACCTGGCAACTTGTCTTCACGAATCCAGACAAGGATGGCTTTTGGGATGCGATCCAATTTGCCAGCCCGGCTCTCGGGGTATTGATCGGAGATCAGGTCAACGGGCACTTTCCCGTTTTCATTAGTGCGGACGCCGGCGATACGTGGCGCCAGTTTGACCCAAAGGCGCTCGCCACGCCCGACAAGAAGCAATCTTTTTTCGCTGCGAGCAACACATCCCTACTGGTGGATGCCAGGAGCCAGAAATTCTACATGCTCACAGGCGGAGGAACTACTTCGCTGATCACAGTAGATCTGCATTCTACCGTCGCTTCTTACAGCCATCCTGGCATGTCGAAAGGTGAGACATCGGGAGGATTTTCACTGGCCTCGAGACGCAATGGATCGGATCTGATCATCGTAGCCGTCGGCGGTGACTACAAGGCGCCTGACCGAACTACTGGAACCGCAGCGTCTTTGATCAACGGAGAGTGGCAAACTTCGAAAACCCCGCCCCACGGCTACCGCAGCGCGGTGGCCTATGATGAGCCCAGCAAGACTTGGATTACCGTGGGCCCGAACGGCACAGACATTTCCATGGACGATAGCCGCAACTGGCGCGCGATTCCCGACCGCAATAAAAACTGGAACGCGCTTTCCCTGCCCTTCGCGGCAGGCGCCAACGGGCGCATCGGCAGACTGGATCCCGATGTATTGAACCCCTAATCACGATATGACAAAGTCGTTTTGCAAACTGCGTCTACAAGCGCCCCAGCGTGTAGCCAACGGCACCCTTGAAAGCTGCAATGAACGCGCTCACGCTGGTACGGGCGCGCCTTCGCCATGTTTTTTGCCCGGCCATCCAAGCTGTCAGATGGGCGCTGCTATGCGCGTCAGGCAGGATCTGATGAATGGTAGCCCCGCCAACTCCTGATGCCCGGTAACGCAGGCGCGACCTGGCCGTCGATTCAAGGGCAAGGAATACGCTCATTGTTTTCCGAGACCAGCGTTCCAGTTCAGCCACACGGTGATGGGCGGCGCAGGTCCTCCCATGGCTTGCGTAACCACCAGAAATCGCCGGCCATCGCTGGTGACTGCGTAACTGTGCCGGTCAGTGCTCACGGGCAGCTGCCGGTCACTGTTCCCAGGCAACGGCATCAAAGACTTTGGCAGTCCCACTTCCAACATCGGACCAAGGTTGACCGGCACCGCCATCAGGTTTCGATTCGCCGCGACATAAAACAATTCCTTACCGTCTTTGCGCCAGTAGGGTTCGGAACCGCCGCCGGTGGAAATCTGCAACTTTGCGCCAGAAGGCGGAAATGCCTGCGCATAGATTTCGTTACGGCCCGACTCGTCGGAAACATACGCAACCCAGCGGCCGTCGGGAGAAAATGTCCCTTCCTGTTCGTTGAACTGCGACTGCAAATAGGGATATGGCCTTCGATCGCCGAATTGCGGAGCGATCCACAGGTCCTCACCGGTCTTGGCACCCGAACCCTGATAGAGGATGAAGCGCCCGTCTCGCGACCAGTCGGTACCCCACCCTGTTCGTGTGCCCATTTTCACGAGTAGTTCCTCCTGCCCGGCGCCAGTTGCCGCTTTGACGTAGAGATCGAGCGAAGCACTCAGAAAGGACGCGAACAAAACTCGCAGCCCGTCCGGGGACCAGATCGGGAGGAAGACGGACGCCGGACCGAACGTTAATCGAGAGGTCACGCCGCGCGTCGTGTCGAGCACCCAGAGGTAGTAGCCCAGCGACTGGTTATCTCTCCGGACGAACACAATTCTCTTATCGTCCGGCGCCAGCCGGAAGTTCCCGTACGCGCCTGTCGGACCCGCCAGTCCCAACCGTTTACCCGATCGGTCCATCCAAACCAACTCCTGATTTTCCTGGGTTTCGCCTGACAAATATGCCAGAACTCCGTTCTCCGATGCCGAAAACGCACCGCTGAAGGTGGAGCCCATGGAGCCCATCAAAACGAAGCCCAGATGCTCGGCCACCGGAAACCTGGCGCCGGCAATTCGGAGCCCTTTCAGATCGAAAGGCTGAGCCATTAACGTGTTTTCCTGCCGGTACAGGAGATAGCCACTCCGACCACGAGCGGCTGGCGGTACGAAGATGGTCTGGGACAGGTCAGGCAGAATGCGCACCGGCGCCGTCCCGTCCAGCGAGCCGGCGTAGAGACCCGATATGTCGGCTCGACCCAACATCGCGTCCAGGAAGTGCCGGCCGTCAGGCAGAATTCCCTGGATTAAGTGAATTGCGTTTTCTGCAGGCTTGCTAATCGGCGCCGGAACTCCTCCGTCGGCAGGTACGCGGTAGACTCCGCCTGCGGACACTGAAAACAGAATGGTTCCAGCGCGGCTCCAGGCTCCTCCCGTCGGCAAAGCGCCGGCGTAGTCACAAATGGTCTGGGGTAGACCTCCCGCAACCGCAACCTTTTTCAGCTTACCTTGGGCGAAGAAGGCGAGGAAAGAGCTATCCGGAGACCAAAACGGTTGGACCGCCCCTTCGGTCCCCGGCAGGGTTTGACTTTGCAGGGAATCGAGCGCTCGGATCCAAATCCCGCTGCGGTCGCCCAATGTAGTGAACGCGATATAGCGCCCGTCCGGCGACAACTCGAACTCTTGACCGGTCGAGTTCTCAGGTGGTGCGATCTGAAAACGAACGCTCCGCAGTTGCGGAGGTGTCTCGCGAAAATGCACGACGGCCAGGAAAGCCCCGAGTAGCGTTGTGAGCGCGGCCACACTCCAAGCCAGCCAAGGCCGCCGCGCCGAACGGATTTCGGGCGCGTACTGGAGCAACAGCATGGCGTCGCCTATATCGCGCAATCGCTTGCGCGGATCCTTCTCCAGACAGCGACCGAGCAGACTTCGCGTTGCCGCCGGCACGCGGTCCCAGTCGGGCGCTTTCGTCAGCACTGCGGCGATAGTGTCGGAGGCGGTTTCGCCCTGGAACAGCCGCTGGCCGGTGAGCATTTCGTACAACACTACCCCGAAGGCCCAGATATCGGCGCGTTTGTCGACCGGACTGCCACGCGCCTGCTCCGGCGACATGTAGCCCGCAGTGCCCAGAATGATGCCATCCCGGGTTGCCGGTTCTATCGGCGAGTGCTCCTTGCTACTTTCGGGAAGGGGCGGGTAGTCCAGTTTCGCCAGGCCGAAATCCAGCACTTTTGCCACACCTTCGGACGTGATCTTGATGTTGGCGGGCTTGAGGTCTCGGTGAACGATGCCCTTTTCGTGCGCGGCTTCGAGTGCTTCGGCGATCTGGCGCGCGTAGTTCAGAGCCGTTTCGAGCGGCAAGGGGCCTTTAGGTGGCTCGCCCTCCACCAGCTCCATCACCAGGTAGTTTGGTCCAACGTCGTAGAGGTGGCAAATGTTGGGATGATTCAGCCCGGCGACGGCGCGTGCCTCACGCTCGAAGCGCGCGGAAAACTGTTCCTTGGAGACTTTGAGTGCGACCGCGCGACCCAGCCGCGTGTCGCGCGCCTGGTACACCACACCCATGCCACCCTCGCCCAGCACGCGCTCGATCCGATACGCGCCAAGCTGGGTTCCAGCCGCCATTGGAACCGGGGGGTCGGCTTGAACCTCCCACACGGGCCGCTCCAGCAGCAAGGCTTCGGGCGAGCTCTCCTGCGCCAGCAAGGACTCCACCTGGCGCCGTAAGTCTTCGTCGCCGTGGCAAGCCTCATCCAGAAGCGCACTACGCTGACTCGCATCCCGTTCCGAGGCTGAGTGGTACAACTCTTCGACTTGCCGCCAGCGTTCAGGGCTCATTTCACCGAATAAAACTCTATCAGTTTCCGCCTGAAATGCGGATCGCCTTCGTATTGTCTCCGCCCACCAGCATCTGTGTGACCGCGCCTTGCTCATTTGTGATGAATTCCAACGCGGTACCTCCCAGGGAGAAAAGTTTTTCGGATAAGGGAATCACTGGTACGCCCTCCACGAGCAGAAAGCCGTTCGTGAGCGTGACGTGCATTGTCGATACGCCAACCGGGTTCTCCGGCAGATGAACTTCATAGGTCCCGGCATACTTGGCTAGCACTTCGGGGGATACCTTGACAGCGTGTTTCTTGGCGTCTGCCATATCTTCGGAGAGCTTCCCAACCAGATGTTTGTGGTCCTTTTCATTTTCGGCGCAGACGTATTCGATGACTTCGGTGTCCGGCGCGAGCGCCGCCTGCACCGCTACCGTCACCAGCTTCGTAAAGGTTTTGGGATCGTCGAGGGTCTCTTCAATCTCCAAGTGCCCGAAGTCCCGGCGCCGGAAACGCTCTCTAGTGCGAAGGGCCTCGCTGTGAGGGTGGCCCGTTGCGTCGAGCCACGTCCGGTCGTTAAACCCGATGGTCTCTACCAACAGCGTGTCACCCTCCCAATGTCCGATCGAGTACCCCATGAAGCTGGGGTTGGGGCTCTTGGGGAGATCGCGACCATCCAGGAAGATTTGCCGGTAGGTAAGATCCTCCGCGAGGATCACGATGAGACTGGGAGTCTGTATGACCTTCTGCAAGAAGAAGGGATACAGAGACATTCGAGGACCCACGGGCAGACACTGGACGTTAGGAGAATCCCTTCCCATGTTCTCGGCATTCTGTTTGAATAGAGCATCCGCCCAAGGCTGCACCTCTCCGGGCTTGAGGTCCGCGGCAATGTTAAGTGTGTACTTGCCAGGGCTCACACCCCAAAGGCCGGACAGATCGGGTTTGCCGTCCGTTGTTCGGGGCGCCGGAGCAGTAAGATTCGGCTTGCCGCCGGCTGTTCGCGGAATTCCCGGTGTTGGGTAGTCCACCCATTGAGCCTCTGCACCCCCGCTTAGGAAACCGCAGATCGCCATCGCTATTACCGTCGTGATCTTCATTTCTTCCCTCCTCCCTTCGCCAAGCTAAGCGATGGCGGAAGAGAAAAAGGACAACGCGGTCGATCTTTTTTTTGGGAGTATATAATTCTTGGATTGAGGCCACCACGCAAGCAGCTGAAATCACGCGTCTATTGAGGGCTTGGGGCGGCGGTGATCCAGCCGCGCTGGAGCAGCTTGTGCCGCTCGTGTATAGGGAGCTGCGCCGGGTTGCCCAGCGCCATATGCAGCGGGAAAGTCCAGGCCAAACACTCCAGACGACCGCATTAGTAAACGAGGCCTACCTTCGGCTGGTGGGCATTTCGAATATCATCTGGCAGGATCGCGTACACTTTTTTGCGGTTGCGGCCCAAGTGATGCGACGTATCCTGGTCGACGCGGCTCGGGCGCGCGCTTCAGGCCGGCGGGGAGGTCCCGCACCGCGCCTCAACCTGGACGAAGACCTGGACATGTCCCCGCAACGCGGGCGTGTGTTGATCGCCTTGGATGACTCGCTCAATGCGTTGGCGCAGATGGATTCGCGCAAAGCGCGAGTTATCGAGCTGCGCTTTTTTGGCGGGTTGAGCGTGGAGGAGACCGCCGGGGTCCTGAAGATTTCTCCCCAGAGCGTAAAGCGGGATTGGAAGCTTGCAAAGGCTTGGCTTAGCCGAGAGATGGGACCGAAAAGATCCGAGCCGTCACCCGGGACGCGTTGAGTGCCACCGGGCTGGGTCAAATGCTTGACGGCCCTGGGTAACAGTCGCCCGGATTGTGATTGTGTCTGTATGGTCGCTAGCATCCCGGTGACCTGCCTCGAATTGACAGGTGGCCATGTACAGGCCAGGGGGATTCTACCCTTCGATCCGTCGAGGTGCGCGGCTGCTCGCAATGCGGCACACTCTCTCGCAATGCGGCAACCTCTACTGACTAACACTCGGTAGCGGCGCACCATCCAGAACGAACGTTAACAACTTGGGCAACACCGGAGTCGCATTCGCCGGAGGCGGAGGAAGTCCGACGGTCGGCGTCACTTTACCGGTGCCTCCCATTAAAGAGACGTACTGTTTGCCATCGATCTGGTAAGTAATCGGCGGACCCATACCGCCTTTCAGGCCGGTTTTGATATCCAGGAGCTTCTCGCCCGTATCGGCGCGATAGGCCACCAGCCGGCCGTCGGGAATCACCTGAAAGACCAGATTGCCCGCGGTTGAGACTGTGCCGCCACCGATGGAACCGCCGCCGATTGCATGCCAGCGCTCCGTTTGAGTCACCGGGTCCCAGGCAACCAGAAGGTTCCGCTGCCCTTCCGGCGGCTTTGGCCCAATTGCCGGAGGAGAGGGCCTGGTTTTCGGAGCGGCCTGCGCCGTGGAAGCAGTGCTGGCTGTATCGGGAGTTGCAGGCTGCGCCTTCGGCCGGATGATTCCGAGATTCTTTTCGCCCGGCCCTGGCTTGTAGACAAAGTTCTCATCCGCCGTGTATCCGTTGACGCCACCGTTTGACGTGGGAACGTAGACCAGACCGGTGCTCGGATTGAAGGACATGGGAGACCAGTTGTGTCCGCCGCCCGGTCCTGGCGTCAGCAGCACCGTCTCGCTGCCGTAGTGAGCTTCTTCGTTGACGATCGGCCGTCCGGTGGCCTCATCCAGACCTTTGGCCCATGTAACCTGCACCCACGGCTGACCCGAGATGAACTGTCCCGTCACGCGATCGAGCACATAATAGAACCCGTCTTTATTCGCCTGCATGAGGACTTTGCGCTGCTTGCCTTTGATGGTGAGATCGGCAAGCATCAACTGCTGCACGCTGTCGTAGTCCCAGGAATCGCCAGGAACCATCTGGAAATACCATTTCAATTCGCCGGTATCCGGCCTCACCGCAAGCACCGAACACGCGTACAGGTTGTCTTTGCCTTTTGATTTACGAAGCTGTTCGGGCCACGGTCCGGCATTGCCGGTGCCGATGTACACCAAATCCGATTCGGGATCCCATGCCATCCCGTCCCAGACCGTTCCGCCGCCGCCCATCTTCCAGGCTTCGGGCGACCAGGTCTCGGCAGCCTTTTTCATGGCCGCATTTTCGAAAGGCTTGGACGGATCGCCTGGAACGGTATAGAACTTCCACGCAAAGTGGCCTGTGTTCGCATCGAAGGCGGCGAAGAATCCACGCACGGGATATTCGGAGCCGCTGACGCCGACAATTACCTTTCCCTTCGCGATGCGCGGAGCCATGGTGATGGTGTAGTTGTCCTGCGGATAAGCGACGCGCGATTCCCACACCACCTTCCCGGTCTCCGCGTCCAGCGCCTCCAGCCTTCCATCGATGATGGGCGCGATGATCAGGTTCTGGTAGATGGCCAGGCCGCGATTCACAACTCCGCAGCAGATTCTTGGGAACACGGCGCTTTGGTTCACTTCCGGATCCCACCGCCAGCGCTCTTTGCCGGTACGCGCATCCACGGCGAAAACCACGGACCAGTTCGTGATGCCGAAGAGGGTGCCGTTCCACACCAGCGGCGTGGCCTCCTGATTGCCCCCGCCCTGGCCGACGTCGTAGGACCAAGCCAATCCCAGCCGGCTGACATTGGTGGCGTCGATCTGCTTGAGCGGGCTGTAGCGAGTTTCGCCAGGATCGTGGCCGTAGGTCAGCCATTCGTCGCCGCTTTTCGCAGCGTTCTTCAAAACGCCGTCATCCACACGCGTGGCTTGCTGAGCCATCAGCAGGGGGGCCATCAAAACCGGCAACAAAATGGTCTGGCGCATTGGTAGATTTTAGCGCGGTACCGGTTTACACCGGCCCGTTTCTAAGAACCCCTTTCAAACCGTGCGTGCAGTTTTCCTGCACACGGCTTAACGATGATCTTACTGATGTGGCTTTCGCC
>Ga0187872_10000548_pt1 | contig 43087 bp, 43 predicted proteins | sample June2016WEW_16_4_FD_132973 | JGI IMG/M metagenome (GOLD analysis project Ga0187872, IMG submission 132973) | Peatland microbial communities from SPRUCE experiment site at the Marcell Experimental Forest, Minnesota, USA - June2016WEW_16_40 | ecosystem: Environmental > Terrestrial > Soil >...
GGCACCGGAGTAATATAGATGTTGCCGTTTATGATACGATGGTCTACACCCATGGCAGGAGGCACCATGAAAATGCGCGTGTTGAACTGGGACAAAGCCAGAAACCATGCTTCATCCCAAATGATATCGAACGGGTACATCGGCTCCGGATAATGCAGTCCGTCATTGAACCAAAACATGTTCTCTTCGTAGGCTTTTCGCTCCTCGTTCTGAGTTGAGAATAGATAATGGTAAGGATACATCCTTTGCCACCCTTCGGTGCCGGGTATCGTTTCGATCTCATGGGGCGAAGGGAATTTCTGGTCTCCCATAGCACACCTCCTGTCTGATTGGGCCTAAACGGGTTACGCTACTCAGAAGTAAATCTCCATTACAAACGACAGGTGACGAGAACCCAAAACATTTTTTTGCAGTTGTACCCATTTTACTCATACTACTTCCATTACCTTGCCGATGCTGGAGCAGCACGGTGGTTCATTACGAATAGCCAACTGAGAATAGAAATCCATTCAGATCGAGATCCGCAGGTTCAATGAAATACCGAGGGCTAGGAAACGAAGTCTGTATGAATGGCCAGCGCGCCACGGGAGCAAGGAGACGGATCAAAATCAGGTTAGTAGGTTTTGCATCACCTGGGCGTAAGAGTAAATCAATAAGAATAATTCGTCAACTCAATAAGAATTATGTTATCTATAAGTATAGCTTATGGATTGACTCGAGGATCGAAAAAACTAAGGTCGAAACCAAAAAGTACGGATCTCAGACAGCACGAAAAGTTCTCACGCTTCCATGATTCACTCTGTCCCCTGCGCAAGTACGCGGAGACCTTTTTTGAGTCAGCAGGAGCGCTGACAGGCAGCGGTCAATTCCACAAAAGGAGGAAGAACCGAATCAATGCAGACGATTCGATGTGAATTTTCAATGCAGATTAACAGGTGCTGAAAAAGGGCCTGCCGGTGAGAAAATAACACTAAAAACACGGGTTCTTTCGCCGGAGTGACGGCCCCACGGGGTTTTTAGTGTAAAGTGAGAATTCCAATCCTTTTTCAGCATCCTGCTAAGGGTGAAACGATAAGAAAAAACTGTTAAATCAATTAAATTGATACTACCTATAAACATGTATTATGGCAACAACATTGATAATTGCTTTGCAATCAGTGTATAATGGATAAGCGCTTAAGGATTGCATGGTACAGGGCCATAGGTCGGGAATCGATACATATATCGTTTGTTAGATGACGTTGAGGAAGGACAACCGAGATCATGGAAATAAAGTATTTTGATGTCGCAGATGTTGGCGAGATTGAAAATGATCTTCACAAATCCATCTTCGAAAAAGCGGGACCGTTTCTTCGCACGAGGCACAATAGCATCCACACCATTATATCTTATCGATATGCAATATATCTTTTATCTATGGAAGGAGGCGATCCCTCCGTCGTCATCCCTGCGATTTTACTCCATGACGTGGGATGGTCCACAGTTCCGGAGGATAAGCAGTTGCAGGCATTCGGGCCCCGGGTAAAAGAGCCAGATCTCGCAAGACAGCATGAAATTGAAGGGGCACGAATCGCGAGAATGATTTTGAGTGAAATGAATTATCCTCAAGATCTGATTCGTAAAATTGAGCAAACTATTGATGGACATGATTCGAGAATGGATGCAACAGACATTGACGATATGATAGTAAAAGATTCCGATAAGTTGTTCCGCGTATCCAGAACCGGATTCGCCATCGGTTTGGAGTGGTTCAAAAGTGAACCGCGCAGATACCTGGCCGGGCTGCACAAAGCAGCGGGAAGTTGGTTCTTTACTAAATCAGCTCATAGGCTGGCTCGCGAAGAGCTTAAGAAACGAGAGGAGGATTTGAACAAGAACCTTTATTCTTCTTCTCGATGATTAAATCCACCAACTTGACCACGTTTTTTTTAACCTGCTCAATTCCGTGAGGGGTGAGATTATCCCAGTGCAGGCCTGCGGCCACCACGACTTTTGCTCCCAGTGCCGATGCAAGCCTTTCCGAGACTGATTTCACTATCTCATCCTCCTTGTGCCCGACATAGCAGAAGACAGATGCAGTGGCTGATAGTCGTGCAGGATCCGCAAGGCTTGGCCTTGGCTGGGCCATGGCCACAGCTCCTATATGCGCGACACCTCCCCAGAGGGATAAGAGATAATCCTTGCCCAATTTCTGCAGCACTGCCTCTGTGACAAATCCGCCTTCTTCCACCTTGAACCTGCTTATCGACTCACCCATTATCAGCCACCTACCTGCGTAAGATCGAGGTATTTTCACGCGAAGAGGCGAAGACGCGAAGTTAAAAGATCCATATGGAGCATTTCCACAACGCAGCGGAAAGAATACATCCATAAGAAAAACTTGTCAATTCAGTTACGGTTATGTTATCGATAAATTTGAGTTATTATACCCGAAGCGCAACAGTTCACCGCAGTCTCTCATGTCCCTGTGAGACACCCTAAACCATAAAAAGGCCCGCAGGTGGGATGGCGGATGGGTGGACGATCCGGGATAGGAGCTGCGGGATGCGGGATTCATGAAAAGGACCGCAGGTGGTTTCCATTACGACCGTCACCCTGCAGGGCTTTTGAGCCGGGGTGACGGAGTGGGGGCCACCTCGCAGAGCATGATGAATTCATTAGCACAGGGGTAGTTGCCATGCTTAACTTCAACCAGCTCAGGGCCTTTTACCACGCAGCCAAATCTCAGAATTTCACTCAGGCCGCAAGAGAGCTTTTCATCACTCAACCTGCTGTAACTGCTCAGATAAAATCACTGGAAAGAATCTGCAATTTAGCCCTGTTCAAGAAAAAGGGACGCAAAGTATATCTCACCTATGAAGGCCGCATTCTTTACGAACACGTATGCAAGATCTTTGAATATGAAAAAACGATAGAAAACGCAATGAACGGAATGTTGAAATTATCTGTGGGTATGCTGCGAGTGGGTACTACCAAGACATACGCCCGTTTCCTTATGCCTTCCCTGTTATCCCATTTTCTAAAAGTTTACCCTAATATTAAGATAGCCCTCAATGAGGGATCTTCACAAGATATGATTCTGGACCTTCTTGAGTTCAAAAATGATGTTGCTGTTACAAGCAAGGTTATCAGCAAGGAAGAGGTCAGCTTCACACCATTCAGACGTGAAGAGCTGATTTTGATTCTTTCTCCTTCACATCCACTGGCTGCTTACAGGAGTATCTCTTTTGAGCAATTGGCAAGGGAGCCCATACTCATGAAGGAATCAGGCTCAGGGACGCGCCATGCTGTAAATGAGTTGTTCGAAGTCAATAAGTGTGTCCCAAACATCCTTATGGAAAGCGGCAATATCGAGCTTATCAAGCAACTTGTCATGCAGAGAGAAGGAGTTTCCTTTTTGGTCGGTGTCAGCGTGGCCCAGGAGATCTCCGACAAGAAATTGACAACGGTTCAGCTCAATGGCCATCGTCCTTCGTTGGATGTGTATATCGCCTACCTGAAGAATCAGCAACTGTCACCTCCTGCCCAGGCTATCGTGGATATGCTGGAACAACTGCGAACAGGTGATGCTCCCCCTCAAGATATCGGCACGCTGGTGGGAACAATTCTGGCCACAAAAGCACACAAGCTTTAAACCCCCAGCATACTTTTCATAAGAATGGAGGTTTTCATAATTGATCGGGAAATGGAAAACATTGGAGCGAAAGCCACCTGAGGACCATAGAATTTTCAAGATTCAGACTCGAATTGTCCAGTCGCCCAGGACCGGCACAGCTATGGAAGTCAAGACGATTTGCATTAGGGACTGGGTCATGGTTTTACCCTTGACCGCTAAGGGCGAGGTGGTCATGGTTCGCCAGTACCGCCACGGGATTGAAACAGTTTGCCTGGAACTGCCAGGAGGTCTGATCGATCCCGGCGATGCTTCCCCTGAAGCCGCCGCCAAACGTGAACTAATGGAGGAAACCGGTTATGAAGCCCAGGATTATGTGTTATTAGGGTCCTGTTTTCCTCAGCCCGCTGTATTGAAGAACCGGGGTTTTTTCGTCCTTGCAAGCAATGCTCGACCGACCTGCGAGCCACAACCGGACGATGGGGAGGATATCGAGGTAGTTCGGTTCGCCTTGCATGAGATTCCGGGCTTAATTCACAACGGCTGTATTTCCAACGGCATGGTCCAACTAGCTTTTTACAGGTATTTTATGAACCATAGAAAATTCTAAAGGAAACCTACCACAGGATCGATCGGTTGCGCGAGCGCCTCTAAGCAAAATATGGCGCGATGCATGATAGAATTGTTTGTGGAGGTTTCAGGCAACCAGGATGCGATGGCCACTGCATGGTGCGGCTTAACCTGCCGGATTTTATTACCGCTTAATTCATATTTTTCGGCACTGTATGTTCCAAATCCCTGAATCGACATCTGTTCAGGCTCAGCGCTAGTCAACACATCTCCTTGCCACTGTACGTAACAGATCCAGAGAATCCCGATCAGCCGAGTCCCATGGAAAGTTGCTGTTCCTTGCCAACATAAAAATGTTCGGAGCGAGGTCAGCTAGAAAATATATGACTTGCATATGATGACTTTTGGGTCTGCGTCGGTCCTAATGTTGTCAACTTAGAAGATATGTCCTGCCATAACTGTCTTTGCTGGTTTCTGGTTGGGGCCGCGAGGATTGGTGAAGAGTGAGGGGTGAAGGTTGTCCAAACAGCGGCCCTTCCTGCGATATCCCTGCCGGCCACATCCGACGCCGCGAACAGAATTGCAGACATCTTGACGAAATTGAAGCCCGGATGATCACCTCAGCAGTGCCCCTTCCGCCCTCCGCGCCTCCGCGTGAAACCAAGCCTATCGTCCCTCCCGCCCTCCGCTCCTAGCTTCTCGCTTCCCGCTTCTTGCTCCCTGCTCCGCCTTCCGTCCTCCATCTCTCCGTATCTGCGTTAAATCGCTCTTAGTCTTTTTTTCGACTTCCCTACAGCTTGTGATATAAGCGTCCTGGTAGCGACAAGGTGATATAGACCACCCGGATTGACTACCGGACAATTTTCCCGTTGGGTGTACAGGCTTTCGCGTGAGACCGGAACTCCGTGGAGCGCGGGGGGTCTTTAAAATGAAAAATCATTTGCCCGCTCTTTTTAGGGCCTGTTTTCCGTTTCCACTGCGTTTCTCTCTGTGCCCTCTCCTTGACCGGACCATGTCCCGTCTCTGTGGTGGAATTCGTCTCTCTGCGCCTGCGGTGAATCGCGCGAGGTGGAGGTGTTAATGCGGCGGTTTTTTCTTTTCTCGTTCCCGATCATTGTTCTAATTTTTTTTGGTATGCGGACAGTGTGTTCTCAGGAGGTAAAGGAAAGCACTCAAGCCGTGGAGCCGGCTCAGCCGCCTGTGCAGGCAGAAGACTCATGCGCGGACTGCCACGCCCGCATCACTCCCGGCATTGTGGTGGACTGGCAATTGAGCAAGCACAGCGCCAATGATGTAGGCTGTTCCAAGTGCCACGGCGACCGACACAATTCGATGGTTGATGCAGCCAACGCCGGGATCGCCGGCGCGGAGGTCTGCGCAAAGTGTCATGCCGTCCAGGCCGAGCAGTTCGGCAAGGGAAAGCACGCTCTTGCCTGGGGCGCAATGAAAGCCATGCCTAACCTTCACTGGCAGCCAACGGTTCAGTTGGAGGGGCTCAAAGGCTGCTGGGCCTGCCATAGGGTTGGCCTTAAAACCGAATGGGAGGTAAAAGGCTTGATGGAGAAAGGATCGGGCTTTGGGGCGAGTTCGTGCGACGCCTGCCATACGAGGCATCTTTTCTCGGTCGATGAAGCGAAGTCTCCGCAGGCTTGCAGGACCTGCCACACGGGAGTGGAATCTCCGCAGTGGGAGATGTACTCATCATCGAAGCACGGGGTGCGGTTTTTGCTCAAGCAGAGCAGAATGCTCCCGGAAGACTCAGCGGCCCCCACCTGCCAGAGCTGCCATTTCCAGGACGGAGACCATGCGAACATGACGGCCTGGGGATATCTGGCTTTGCGCCTGCCCTATCCTCAGGACGCCCAGTGGGCACAGGATCGAGCTGCTATCCTGCAGGCACTTGGAGTTTTTGACCCCACGGGGAAGCCGACTCCCAGGCTGGCTGTTTTTGAGACCTATAAGTTTCTGAGGTTTAAGGAAGAGGATTGGCAGGCCGAACGGGAGAAAGATCTTAAGATCTGCAACGAATGTCATTCGGTTAATTTCGCAAGGGCCGAACTGGACAAAGGCGATCAGATTATCCGGGAGTCGGACGCATTGATGGCCGAAGGGATACGCACGGTTGCCGCTCTTTATCAGGATGGGTTGCTTAAAAAGCCCGAAAGCTACTCTTACGAGTTTCCCGACCTTCTCGCCATGCAAAACGCGCCGACTGTCATCGAGCAAAAGCTTTTCTCGATGTTTCATGAATACAGGATGGCAGCATTCCAGGGGGCGTTTCACGGCAGTCCGGATTATTCCTTCTGGCATGGGTGGGCCCAAATGCAGAGCTGCCTAACCGAAATCAGGGAACGGGCAGCCGAAATAAGGGCCATGGCCGGCAAAGCAGCGAAGAATCATGCTAAGGGTGCGAAGTGATAACGTATTTCTATCCGGGATTGATGAAGACTATTTGCGGTTTCAAAGCAAATCTGTACGAAGCGGCAAACCGGCGAATACTCAGATCATGGTACCCTGCAGGCATTCAAGTTCCGGAGGCCGGCACGCGATCGGCTTTTGCGCAAGGCCCCCCGGCGCTCCTTAGAGCTGCTTCCGGGCTCTATGAAAAAGCACTGCAAAAAGATCAGGCAAGACGCCGAAAAAAACTGGTCAAACTGCCTGCGCCGGTTATCAGCATTGGAAATCTCTCCACCGGAGGGACCGGAAAGACGCCGGTGGCGATCTGGATGTGCGAGTTTCTGCTCAAAATTGGGCTTCATCCCGTTGTTTTGACCAGGGGATATGGAAGAAGAGGGAACAGCCCCGGACGCGTGCCCCTGTCCGGCAGCCCGGCAGAACTCTCCGGTCTTTTCGGCGACGAACCTGTGATGATATCGGAGCACCTGCCGGCGACGCCCGTCTGGGTTGGGAAGGACAGGGCGGCTTCGGGCAAGGCGGCCCTGGCCGGCAGCGCAGGGGATGTCTTTGTGCTCGATGATGGTTTTCAGCACCTTGCGCTCGACCGTGACCTGGATATCGTTCTGCTCGACTGCCGCAGTCCTTTCGGAAACGGGTTTGTCCTGCCTGCGGGCCCTCTCCGAGAACCCTCTTCGAACCTTAAAAGGGCTGATGCCTTTGTAATTACCCACGTAGACAGAGACGCCGATGCGGCGCCGCTAAAAGATATGCTCGAACGCTTTTTCCCCGGCATACCGGTTTTTGCGTGCCGGCACAAGGTAAGAGGAATCAGCCTGAGAAAAGGCGGACCGGTCTTCGATCCAAAAGAGATTTGGGATCGCACGGCTGTTGTTTTCGCAGGAATTGCCGGGCCCGAGGGTTTTTTTAGCCACATTCGACAGGCCGGGATAAGGATTTGCGTCTCATTTGGCTTTCCGGACCATCACAGATACACGGCCGGTGATTTTTCGAGGATCTTTCACGCCGCTTCCGCACACGGCGCCGGGGTGATTATCACTACGGCAAAGGATGCCGTCCGTATACCGCTTCCTTACAGGGATGCAGTCTCGGTGGCCGAAATAGGGATCGATTTTGGGCCCGACCATGAAGGTTTCTGTAGCCTGACGAGGGCCATGCTCGATAGAACCACCGATAAGCGGATATCGGAAATCGGAAATCAAAAATAAAAACCGGCTCTCCGACATCCGACATCCGTCTTCTGTAAGGGACCTGCTATTTTTTCTCTACCGGGTACTTGGCGTCATACCATTCGTTCCACCCGCCTTTGAGTACTGCGAGTTTCTTGAAACCTGCGCTTGCGAATTGTTGCGCCACACGGGCGCTGGTAGCCTCGTTGTGTCAGGCGCAGTAGAAAACGATCGTCTTGTCCTTCGGGTATCCGGCCATACTGGCTTGGGCCGGCGACTCCCGCCGCGCGCCCTGTATTTTCCACTGGGAGGAATCCCAGTCGCGCGGTACGCGCACGTCAACTACGATTACATCCGGGTTGGCAAGTTCTGCTTTCAGTTGATCTTTGCTCATAACGGTGACGTTGTCAGCTCCGGCGAAAGATGCTGTAAACATCAAGATAAGGAATGCCAGAAGCCATAGTGTGAATTTGGAGCGAGTCATGCCGATCTCCTTCTGAAAAGGTTTAAAAATACCATGGCCATGTCCATCTTTTCCCGATCCCGCAATTTACCTGTGACGGGACTCATCCCGTGTCTCCGGATGGACACGAACCGGGCGGGCGAAACTGCGAAATATCGGGGTAACCGATACTCGTGAAAATAGTTATCAATTCAAAATAGTCAAAAATGAAATTCGGGTTGTTTTAGAGTCAATAGGTGTGCCGGCAGCCTTTCAATAGTCGAAAAGATGTTTATTTAAGGGAGAAGAAAAAATGCGCTATGTCCCATGGCTGGTCTCATGAAAGAGGGCTTCGTTGATTGAAATTGACGGCGCGGAAAAATCCGGCAGCGGCACTCTGGTGAGATTTGCAGTTGCGCTCTGCTCTCTTACAAGCCAACCGATGCGTATGGTCCGGATAAGAGAGAAGCGGGAAAAGCAGGGCCTTCGGCCTCAGCACCTGCTTGCCGTCAAGGCTTGCGCTCAGCTTTCGTCCGGGCGGTTGGAAGGGGCCGAAGTCGGGTCAAAAGAGATCGCTTATTATCCAGGGGGAACCATAAGCGCAGGTGTTTCGGAATGGAATATCGGAACAGCGGGTTCGGCCACTATGATGGCCTTTACCCTGATTCCACTCGCTCTTTTTGCGGGGAAGAGGACCCGTTTTACGATAAGAGGCGGCCTGTTTCAGGATAATGCGCCAACGGCGTTTCACATGGGGAAAGTCCTGGCGCCGCTTCTTGGGCAGATGGGCGCCAAGGTAGGTCTGAATATGATCCGTCCCGGATATGTGCCAAAGGGAAATGGGGAACTGGATGTTACGGTCGAACCGGCTAATGTGCCTCTGAAAGCCATGGTTAAGACGAAAAGTGGTCAAATCCGCAGTATTCGGGGCATATCCCTTGCCTCGCATCTGGCAAAACAGTCTGTTGCGCAGCGTATGGCTGAGAGGAGCCGCGAACTTCTCGCGCAAAAAGGCTACAATCCTCACATCGACATTGTCGAGGACACCTCTGCCGTCCAAAGTGGCGCGGCCCTGCTGCTTTGGGCTCAATGCACAGGCGGATGCCTGCTTGGATTCGACAGGGCGGGAAAGCGCGGCCGCAGTTCGGAGTCAATTGCGCAGAACGCTGTGGAAGGCCTTTTTACGGATATCTCAACCGGGGCCACTGTTGACCGGTTTGCCGCCGACCAATTGATTTTGTTTGCGGCCCTTGCACGCGGACAAAGCCGCTATGTCGTTCCGAGCCTGACGGATCACATAGAATCCAACTTGTGGCTGATTGAAAAAATCCTGGGGGCCAAAACGGAAGTTAAAGAAAACTTGATTTCCATTGACGGGATCGGATTTTTCAGAAAATAATCTTGGGTGAAGTGAGTGGTTAGAGCTCTGACGAGGTCTCAACTGAAAGGAGTTCACGATGCCGCCCCGTGTCAAGATTTGCGGAATCTACAGTACGGCGCTTACCAAACTCGCGCTCGACTCCGGGTTACAGATCGTCGATCCTTCGGAAAAAATCAGGGAACGATTTCATATGGAATTGCCAGGTCCCGGGCAATATGAAGTCCTGATACAGGACAGGGAGGACCGTCAGGGGATCGAGGTCAAGGGGGAAGCAGACCATGTGTGCGAGGTGCTTATACATATGCAGGAATCCCTTTTGGACGCGATCATCGTCAGTTTGCTCCCGACCGATCACAGCGAACCGTTGGTCATCGCCAATCTGGAGCTGCCCGGCTGGGCCAAGGAGAAACTGGACCGGGTCAGATCGAGCGTGGTCCCGACTCTCAAGAATCACCACCGGTTAAAGATAGTAGACCCGGACCTGCTCGAATCGGCGGAAATAGAATTTTGCAGGCATCCCGGAGACGGATTGGGCCTGGAAAAGAGGCTTCTCAGGGAAGCAATTTTGGACCCTTTAATCAAAGAAGGCATGGTCAGGCTTGAGCATATAAGACCATCGGGCAAACCGATGCGTCCGAGACTTGGGGTCCTTCAATCTGTGCGCGAAAACAAGGTGGTTTTCAAACGGGAATTCTCGGGGGGCCGCTATGACGGGTTGGACCTGCCAATCCGGAAGGGCGACTACTGCCTGACTGAAGTCAGGGAAGGCAAATGGTATATCAGACACAGCTATTTTACGAGAGAACATTCTCCCATAGGCGAATACTTCAACATAAATACCCCCACGGAGCTCTACCCCTACGGGGCAAGGTATGTTGACCTCGAAGTGGACGTGATCCAAAGGGCGGGTGAAAACGCGTTCCCGATAGATCTGGAAAAGCTCGAGGTCCTGGCACGGAAGGGTTGCATCGCAAAGGAGCTGCAGAACAAGGCGCTTTTGGTCTACAAACAGTTGCTGCGGGGTCTCAATCGGCATCCTGCGCCCGCCCAATGCGCACGATAGAAACGCGATGCGGTCGCCTTTCGCGCTGCGCGAGATGGTGCGATTTAGGGATGCCAGCCAAGCGCGCTTCATAAAATGAAACAGCGCGAGGCTCGCTAAGCGGAGTCACTACATCCGGTAAACTTCACTGTCTGATGCACCGGACTTCCGGCTTGCCTTCAAACGCACCAATTTTGATGTCTGCGCGCACGGTCGTCGCTTTTGCTCAGTCCTCAGTCCTGCTTCTCAGCATGGTTGCGGGTAGGGTCGCTCTTATCGTGTCAGGCGCATTTTTTTCGAGCAAGGTATTATATAGGTCTATCATACAAAACCTTTACGGGAGCACTAATGAAAATCAAAATAGCTTGGGCGATTCAATCCTTCTTATTATGTTTCCTTTGTAACCTGGCCTTTGCGGCGGTCATATTTTTTATGGCGGACAGAATCCTGCAAGGGTTGCACGAATGGGTTTCGCCTTTAACCGGACCGGGCGCGCCTGCTCTGCCGGACGATCTGCACTTGGCTCTCGGCGGTCTCTGGAATTTTATAGTCCAGGTACGAGGACACCTGATGACTGTGCTTGCCGCTCTTGCTTCGGCATTTACCTTGCTTCTATGGTTTTTTCTTTTCCTCGCCGGATGCAGGCAAATCAAGAGGGCAGGGAAGGGGACCGGGCCCGCCCGCGTACCTGAACCGGAAGCACGTCAATCAATAACAGTGAGAGCCGATCCCGGCGCATAGCCGCCAACTGAATGCTGAGGACTGAGGACTGAGGACTGAGGACTGAACTACGCTTCGCTCCCTGAGGACTGAGAGCGAAACTTTGACAGCATCGTAGATTGACTTTCTGATGCGCTTAACATTTGGCTTGCCTTCAAACGCACCACTTTTAATGTCAGTGCGTTCCGCATGGCTGCTCGCATGGTCGCCGCTTTTACTGAGTCCTCAGTGGCGCGTACAACCCGGCGAAACGGCACTTCAAGATTGCCCAGCGCCGGGCCGGAGGCCCTCAGCCCTGCTTTTCCGCATGGCTGCTCGCATGGTCGCCGCTCTTATCATGTCAGGCGCATTTTTTTCGAGCCAGGTATTTTACGAGGAGGGGGAAGAGGCGCTTTGAAACTCAAACTCCGGGGGGCAAAGGTTTTTATGTTCCTGGTCAGAGCGCCCCTTCCCTATAAGGTGTTCTCTAGTGAGCTATTACAACAGACTCTTATTACGTGATCATGTCGAGTTTGTTACTTTTGTACGAAGCTTTTCTGTGGACAATTATTCATGTCGTTCCGGGACACCCTGAAACCATGAAATGACCTGTAGGGTGGCCTAAGCGGAGCGCAGCCCACCAAAACTCTTCGGAACAGACTGGTCCTACAGTATTAAGCCACAGGCGACGGCCATTCCATCGATCCGCTTCAGTTAATCAGGCGGCCTTTTTTCGCTGGTTCTGCTTGTCATCGGCCGGTTCGAGATCGGAGCGGCCGGAAATTTTCTGGTAGAGTTCCCATGTCTCATCGAAGGAGCGCTCATAGGAGCGATTTTCCATGCTGAGCCTGGCAGCTCTACCCATCTCCTTCAACCTTGAGCGGTCGCCGAGGAGAAACTTGAAGGTCTGAAGCAGGGCTTCGGAGTCTCCAACCTGCACGATCAGGCCTGTTTTATGCGGGATCATATTTTCTTGCGGCCCTCCCGAATCGGTAACGATGACAGGCAACCCGGACGCCTGGGCCTCCAGCACCACGTTGCCGAATGTGTCAGTTGCGCTTGGAAATGCAAAAAGATCGCAGCTTGCATAAATTGCAGCAAGTTCCTCCCCCTCCCGGTATCCGGTGAATATACTGGGCGTGCCTGCAAGCAGTTCCTTGAGTTCATTGAGGTATGGTCCGTCGCCCACGAGTATCAGTTCGACATCCGCATGGGTTTGCGTGAGGCGCCGGAATGCCTGGGCCAAAACGTTGAGGTCTTTTTCTTTTGAGATCCTGCCCACATACAGAATCTTGGGACCGTCTCCTGCATTAAATTGATCTTTGAGGAAGTTGACATTGCGTTTGGACGGGTGAAATCTTGTAGCGTCAACTCCCCTGGGGAACAGGCAGATCTTTCCTGGGTCTATTCCCTTGTCGGTCAATTCGTGCTCGGTGCTGGCGGATGGAACCAGAATCAGATCCAACTGATCGTAGAACCATGTCGTATATTTCCAGACTAGTTCCTCGATTGCGTAGTCACCGGTCAGGATATGAGCATACTGTGGGATGGCGGTGTGATAAGTCCCGCTGATCGGAATTTTCATTATTTTCGAGACGGCCAAGCCTGCAAGACCCAAGGGTCCGGGTGTGGCCACGTGGATTTGAGTGAAACCCTGCTCATAGCAATAATTGAGTATCTCCAGCAACGGGGGCAGGAACATCTTTTGTTCGGGATACTCCGGAAAGCCGTAAACCCCAATCGGGTTGAAATTCATCTGACCGTTCATTGGGGGTCGAGTTTCTGCGTCGCAGGTAATCACCGTCAGATCTTTGCCGGTTTTCTTGGCCAGCTCGAGTTGATGCTGAATGGTCAGCGCAACGCCGTTGATTTCATGGAAAGTATCTGTGAAATGAGCGATTTTTGCCGGTTTTTCGTTGCTACTGCCGTCCCTGGTTCCGAAGTGCTCCTGCGCGGCTGTGCTGAAATGGCGGTCTCTTGAAAAAACAGTGAACGTTACAAAGTAGGGCGCCAGCACTGTATAACCCGCCACGGCAGAGCCGAGCGACTGAAACATATTGAAAAAATGGGCCCCGGAGAGGCTGCTTAGCAAAGAATCCCAAAAATGAAGCAGGACCTTGTTGGACACCTGGTTAACAAAGCTGTACCACCGTTCTGCCCGCTTTCCAGTTTTGCCGTTGGCGTTGCTGGCTGTCTCCATAAGCTCGGGATCAGCCTGGAGAAGCTTCTGAGCTTCGAAACGCAAAATGTCTTGTATTCTGGCCCCTTCCACCTGTTTGAAATTTTTGCGCTTTCTCCAGGAGTAGATCAATCTGGTGACCAGCCGTTCATCTGAATCAGTGCCCTCCTGAAGGCAGCGGTTGAGGAAACGCAATACAAGGTCCTTATTCACGTTGTTTTCAAAGTTAAGTTTTCGCTTATAGTACTGGTAGGCGATACCGTAAATGTTATGAGACATGACGCCGGGAGTAGATCCCTTGCCCACCGGCACGGTTCGGCCCATATCGATCCCCTGGAGGAACTCTTTTAAGCTGCGGGCGCCTTTGACCACCGTGTGCTGGCGGGCTACGTTAAGAGAACTGTGGTCATCAGAGCCGCCTGTCAAACTCTTGCGCCAGGGTTCCGGGTAAGCCGGAACAATGCCGTGCTTATCGATCAGCTTGTTTAGCATTTTCGGAGTCAGGTTCTCCAGGATCTGTCTTATTGAGTAGTTCTGATAGTCGTCCCGAGCTCCGTTGAGTTCGAAGTTATTGAAGAGCAGGAGGAATTTTTCAAAATGCTCAATCGTCAGTTTGTCATTTACCGAGAATAGCGGATGAGCCAGGACGTGAACAATGCCGGTTGCGGTAAGGTAGTCGACCAGATCGAATATGTTTTCCCGCACCTTCTGGAGTTCGCGGTGAATTGCATCATTTATATCATAGACCAGGACATGGGCTTTGCACCCGTCTTCGGGAAAGTACGTTGTAACCTCTTCGCTTATGAATGTGCCAGGCAAGTGTGCGATCTCGGCGCTGCCCGAGATGCTGTTATGATCCGTTATAGTGACCAGATTCATTCCCTTCTGCCTGGCGATACGGTAGACTTCGGCCGGTTCGGTGAAGCACTCCGGGCAGCCGAGCTTTTGGAGAATCCATTGCGAAGGGCGAATTGAATATTTGGAATGGACGTGTAAATCGATTTTCATGCTCCCTCCCTCAATCCTTTCCATGTATTATTCGGTACGCCTATGCCGCTCACGCTTCTTGCGGCAATCTTGACAACGTAGCAGGCGAGCTCTTTGCCTCGGTATTTGCCTTCGATTTTCGTAACGGTCCTTTCGTTGCGCATTATATGCCTACTGTTCCTAGAGAGCGGCGGCCAATTGAAAAGCGTTAAAAGGCGCATGGGTAACATGCAGACTTTTCGCTTGCATAGACCACCGTGCCCTCAGCAGGGCTGAGCATGCCGGTTCCTTGATTCGTTGGGGATTGTGAAAAAACCAGACATGACGCCAAAACAGATAAAGGGAGGCGCAAAGAACCACGGAGGCGAGTAGTATAATCATTGGAAACACTACTATTTTGTATACCTCCATACTTTGTCTTGAAGAATGTGAACGAGCGCCATTCCCGATGAAAAGGGGAAATTGGCTATTTCGAAATACTCCTTCTCCTTACGGAGGGTTTTCAGCCATTTCTTGACGCCTGCATGACCGATTATTTCCCGCACATAAATGTTGGAATCGTGTAGGAGTATGTAGGAGTTTTTGTGGACGTGTTCGAGAATGTTCACAAAATCGTCTCTTACGTTCTCATAGGCGTGGCTGCCGTCGATAAATGCAATATCAATCGGGGGCAACCCAAGAGCTTTGAAGGACGAGAAAAACTGATCTGACCTTAATTTGTAATGGGTGACTATGTCCTCGACCCCGAACTGCTTGAAATGCTCATGAACTCTCAGAGGCTCGCTCCATTTGTCCTTTCCCCCGATAGTTTTGAAAGGGCCGTTTTTGATCAGCGAGTATGACGGGTCAACGAAGGTAAGCATCCCTCCTCCGTTGTCCTTCATTCCCAGGGCAAAGCATACCACACTGAAACCAAACCCGGAGCCGATAACGAGAAGGTGCTTCGGTCTGAGCGCCCTGGCAAGGCCATAGTAAAGAAAGCCAAACCCCAGATTCAGATTGTCCGGTTGTTCGTTGTGGCCCAGTGGTTTGGCGCTTTCGAGAATGTCTTTCAAAAGAGCTGTGTTCAGGCTGAAATTGTCCAATTTGTCTCCCCCTCTAAATAGGTTTGCGATTTAGCCCCCTCCAAGCAAATTCCGGTGACATTACTCGAACAAGCTTTTCAATTTGATGTCGAAGAAATGATTTTTGCGTTACGAAGAATTCGATCAGGCAGAAGACGTTATAATGGCATTGCCCGTTTGCTTTCTGCACTGCGGAACGTCGGCCGCCTTTATGCGCGCATTAAACTTCAGGCCGTGTGTTATACTGCTCCCAACACTAATTCTTCCCATCACTCAGGACAATGAAGGAGCATCATGGACCAGAATCGGAGGGATTTTCTGAAAGGAGCGGGCCTTGTTGCTGCAATCGCGGCGACGGGCGGATTGACCGTGGAACATGCCGAGGCCGCTCCCGTCAAGACGGGTCAGCGTGGCATGGCTCGGGGGCTGATCCTGTTAACGATGCGCCGCAATGGAGAGTACCGGCTCGGCGTCAAAACCGAAAAAGGCATACTGGATGTGCCGCTGGCAGCAAAACTGCTCCATATGCACGCCCCGTCCTCGATGGATGAGCTGCTTCAGAGCGAGGACGGTCCCAGCCTCAATGCGCTGGTCGGCGCCGCCCTCAAATCCCGTGCCGCGAATAAGTCGCTTGTCAGGGAAGCTGAAATCGAATATGGACCGGCTTTGACCCGTCCGGAAAAGATCATCTGCGTGGGGCTGAATTACCGCAAGCACGCAAAGGAAGTCGGCATGGAGTTCCCTAGTCAGCCTGTGCTCTTCAATAAGTACAACAATGCCCTCAATAACCACAACGGCTCCATCAAACTGCCTGTCGCGGTAGCCAAGAAATTCGATCATGAAGTCGAACTGGTGATAGTCCTTGGCAAGGAGGCAAAAAACGTCAGCGAAGCCGATGCCCTTTCGCATGTGGCCGGCTACTGTACCGGCAATGACTTCACAGCGAGGGATCTGCAGCTTGAAACCCCCAGCAAGCAATGGATGATCGGCAAGACCCCGGACCAGTTTGCTCCACTCGGGCCGTATCTGGTTACCGCCGACCAGGTCGATCCCGACAACCTGAAGATCGAATGCCGCGTGAACGGCGAGACCCGGCAATCCTCCAACACGAACGATTTAATCTTCAACTGCAGGCAGATCATCAGTTTCATCTCACACTACATCACGCTCAAACCCGGTGACATCATTTTCACGGGCACTCCTGAAGGAGTGATCGCCGGGCGTCCCCCGGCAGAACAGGTTTGGCTCAAGCCCGGTGACAAAGTAGCCTGCAGTCTGGAAAAGCTTGGCGAATTGAAGTTTGACCTGGTTTGATGTCCACCGTCAAAAGTTGCCAAGTTCAAAGCCGGCAAGACTCTAACAGTCCGTTGAATAATACGGCTTTTTGAAAATGCTCCGTTTCCTATGAACCCTGATGCGGAATCTGCTTTCGAACACTGTAACCTCCTGAGCCGAGGAGATATTTGAGGACCAGCAGCATAACAGCGCCCAAAACCAGCAAACGCAATAGGGTTTTAAGGCCCTTGGAGGACCTGGGGCTCCCCATGCCGGACACTGCACGCATGAGAACCGAGAGATTATAGGCGAACACATGGGCAAGATAGCGTTTCTGCACGTTTTCCCGGCCATGAAGGTGGATTCTTCGCAGGCCTCCGGTAACCATGAGATGTGCAAAGACTCTCTCCACAATGGCTGCTCGCTGCCTGATGAGCCATTTCCCATACTCGGACTTACAACGTCTACGGTTGGCGTGGAAAGCCCGACATCGCTTATCATTGCCATCCCACTTGCGTCTTTTCGGACTGTTGCGCTCCGGAATGTAAGTGGTGATGCCCTGTTCCCAGTAAAGTTGCTCTATCAAAGATGCTTTATGGTACCCCTTGTCTGTAACCAGATGGACGATGGATTTGTCGGAATCAATGGATTGAAGATTACTAAGGCTTTGGTCAATCGTTTCGGAAAGGGTTTGCGCATCTCCCTGATCGGCTGGGAAGATGCCTGCCGAAACCACCACAGAGCTTTCCACATCAACAGCGTTTTCAGCCTTGAAGGCAAGGTGCGTGGTTCCATCCTTCATTTTAGCGATACGGGAATCAGGGTCCACAGGACATTCAAAGTCCCTGTTACTTGTTGTCCTTGCCTTCCTTTTACGATCAAACTTGCGCAGATCCTCAGAAGTCGGCTCCTCAATGCCTTCGTCTCGGGCAAGTCCCGCAAGATATTCCCGGTAAGTTTCCCCCGTATCCTTACGTACAATGGAGCGCATTGCCGCATTAGCCTCAATGGTTGTGGAATCCACCCCGAGGATTTCTCCCTTCAAAAGACCATGGCGTTCCACAATGGAGAGGATTTTGCGAAAAACCTCCTGGTAGATCGCAAGATCAAGACGGCTGCGCCATACAGAAAGAGTGGAATGATCGGGGGTTCTCTCGGTCAAATTCAATCCAAGAAACTCTCGGAGCGAAAGACTGTCGGCACACCTCCAGGCGATGGCCCGCTCGGAAGAAAGCCCTTCAAAGTAGCCGATCATGAGCATACGGAAATAAGTACCAGGAGGGATGGAAGGTCTTCCACCCTGGCGGAAATAGGGTTCGCAAAGCCCTTCCAGCCACTGGTCAAATCTTTCTTGTCCCAAGAGTTCATTGAGCCTTTTGTAAAATGGATGTCCGGCGATGTCCATAACTGCCTTGTAGGGGATCCACATCGGCTGCTGTCGAGTTTTGTTTTTCTTCCCAATTGCCATAAATCCGCCTCTGGTATGGGTTTTAGTTCGGGCGGATTATACCAAAACTAAAGGGGCGGCGGGTGACTAAAGCAATTGATATCAAGACTTTTTCAACGGACTGCTAAGAGAAGAATTCAAATAGCGGAGTTTAATCCCCTCGCATTCAATAAGAGGATCTGAAGGGACTGTTCACGGGAATGAATTGGCGGCCAGTCCTTTGCGTTTTTATGGGACCGTTCCGGCAATCATGGCCATTCAAGGTCCTGCTTTGCTGCTTGCACTTGATTGTAAGTAGGCTTGTAAAGGTTGGCGCAAGAATGGTATACCGTGCCAGATGATGGTATGTCAGTATTGCGTCGGCTTTTCCTTTGGTCCGTTACGATTGGGCGGGGGCAACTTGACCCTTGGCGCCGATGTTAGATTTCAATCTACCCCAAAGCACAGGTTTGTCGCAATAAAAGATCTGGACGGAGAAAACCAGCATTAGCGCATTTTCCAGGACCTTTTTCCAGCCGATCGGCTCACCCACAACATCGTAGCACCCGCAGCTGATCGGGGCTCCCTGATACATATTGATCAGGATCATTACGTCGAACATTATCAGAAGCAGTCCGATCACTATTATGGATGTGCGGGACTTAAAACCGATGATCAAAAAAAGGCCGGTAACGAGTTCAATCCACGGCAGTATGACAGCTCCCAGGTTCAGGAACATGAAGGGAATCAGCCGGTAATCTGATATTGCGTCTGTAAACTGGGCAGGATTCGGTATTTTGCTCAAACTTGCGTAGATGAAGAAATATCCCAGGTAAACCCTGAGCGCAAATGAGAGATATTCGCTCGTTATAAGCCGTTTAGTAATAGAGCGGATCATTTCGAAACCTGTTCCTCAACCGGATACCCGTTGGCCTCCCAGGCCTGCAGGCCACCGTCCATGAGTTTCACGTCCGAATATCCCCGGCGCAGCAGTTTGCTCGCAATCTGCAGATCATACGGCCTGCTTATCGTATTTCCGTAAACCACTATCTTCTTAACCTTGTTTTCTTCGGGAAAGTTCATCAGGTAAACGATATCGAAAAGGGCCATCGGCATGTTGACCGCGCCTTTTATATGCCGCTTCTGGTAGAAATTTTTAGGCATGGCGTCCACAATGAGAGTCTGCCCCTGCCGGTAGTTTTCCATTGCCGCAGAGGCGCTGATCAAAGAAATAGACTCTGCATCCGGGCGCTCAGGAACGAGAGGAATTCCGTAGGGATTGGAGATGTTAAATGTTATCGCCAGAAAGATGCTTACCCCGATGACAAGGAGAAAATCGAACAGGGAGATTCGGGATGCTCTGCACACCCTGTTGGCATCTTCATCAATGATTTCCCGGCCCTTGAGGAGCCAGCGGCGCATTTCCCTGACGAAGTTTTTGAAAAGATCCGGGTAATCCCCCAGCAGGCGGTCAAATTGCTCTTTTGGCAGGCCAATGAGGTGGGTTTCGGCAAGGCTTTCGACATTGGCGGCATGCGTCGCCCCTGATAGAAGAGCCACCTCGCCGAAGTGCTCGCCCGGCCCATATACAGATATCTCCCTCTCGACCCTGTTCTCATGCCTCACGAAAACCCTGACTCGACCTGAACCGATGATATAGAAAGTATCCGGCGGGTCCCCCTCTTTGAAAACGAACTCGTTGGGCTGAACAACCCTGCTTTGAAGGGTTCGGGAAAGCTCATCGAGTTCACCCGGGGGTAAGTCCCGAAATATTGAGCGTCTCAGCAAATCTTTTCTGTTTTCCAATTCGATATCGGTCATCATGGCGTCACTTTTTTTTGTGTAATGCCTTCAATTGCTTTGGAAACCGGTCAGGGGCAGTGGGCCATTTTGAAAAAATATTCGGCAATTTTTTTAAAAAACTTTACAGTTTTGAGATGCCAGACGGAAAACTTCCTTTTAGCCCTGGAGCGGTATTAATATATATATCTTCTATTTTTGCATATAAGCAGAAGAATCCAGCCAAGTAAATAATGTCAATAATGTATTTGTGCACCAGGTGCGCAGTACACTTGTCTTACATACCGGTCCTGCGTGTTATGGAGATATTTAATTGAAGATCCGCAATCGCCGAGACATACAGATCACTCTCTGCTTCAATTACTGCGCCAGAGAGTCTAACAAGTAGCGGCAGGCTATGTGGACAGCAATGGCCGGCCTGGCCGGGTGGGATGGGGTGGGTGGGCTGTGGAGTTTTTGTCTGAGCCTCTCCACAACACCATGAGGGGCGGGAAGCGAGCTATTAACCGATGTTACAGGTGAAGCCATACTTAGCAGAGAACGGCCTGAACGCCATTTCTCCGACCGACCCCTAGCAACGGCCAAGTGCACACACCTGATCAATTTTCTGCTTTAATATCGCCGACAGGCGGTCAAATGAGCCATTCGCCAATATTGGGTCGAACTGATTGCGATAGTTGGTCACCAGACTCATTCCCCCGACCCCGACATCGTATACCATCCACTTTTCGTTTTTGAGGTGAAGGTAATAATCAATGGTCTGACCCCCTACAAGCGCCTCGACGACGACATAACCCTGGTATATTGACCTTTGCTTGTAAGTGGTCTTTTCGGCAGCATATTTTTCGACGTCTCCCAGGAATGTGTTAAAGATCAGCTTGCTGAACTCGTGCGTAAATTCCTGCTGCTTTTCGGGGGGGAGAGTGTTCCATCGCAGTCCCACGGCAAGCCTGGATATCGCGTCAAAGTCAAAGTATCCATCGATGACCGCTCGAAGCTGCTCCCTTTGTGCCCTGTTATCTTGAGGGTACTGCTGGATTACTTTGAGGACCTGCTCCATACCGGTTTGGATCACTGCCTGCGGGTTCTCGGCCGCTCCGGCCGGTAAGCCCCACAAACAAAGACAAACCACCAAGATGAGCGTTTCGGAAATGAGACGCTTACTCATCGATCCAATTTGTGAACGCGCTACATACATTGTTGCTCCTTTAACCAATCTACAGAGACAACCTGCAATTTTTGAAGGTCGCGAATATCCGTCTGAATGTGCAATTATATTGAATGGGAAAATGATGGTCTAAGAAAATAAGGTCTTGCCTACCAACCTTCAGAGTGAAAGAACTACCCTGCAGCGTCTCAAACCAGGGTTCCAGCATGCCGGATTTTCCGCTCGACACCGGCCATATTCCCGAACCACCAGTTCATCATGGGCAACCCGGTAATTCCGTTCGCCTTACCGGCCCAGGCAAGAGTTGCCTGGGCCAACGAGTCTAAAGTGTAAGTCGATCGACTATCCGGGATGCTCTTACACACTATAGACGGTCATTAATGAGGACGTGTGAAACAGTGGGAGAAGCCCCCACGGATTTCACCAACTAACGCCCGCAACCGCAACCGCAAGGTGTCTTGTCCGTATCTCTCACCGGCGCCGGCGCGATGGCTACGTCTTTTGTGCCACAACCGAAGCCGCAAAAAGAAGGAAAGTGCCAGTTGCAGGGAGAGAGGGCGGAGAAGTTCCAGTTGCAGGGAGAGAGGAAGCTCAAGTTGATGCCGCAAGGATTGAGATTGGGTAGACAGCCACAATCTGCTTGCGCGCTGAACAAGCCGCCGCTGACGAGGACCAGGGAAAGCGCGATTCCAATAACCAGTAATTTTCTCATTTTTACCTCCTCAAAAACCTAATTGCTGTTAAATGCAGAGCCTGAGATCAGGGCCATAGACCAAAACAAAACTACAGAAAAGTGGCTTTTTTGATCTCATATCCTTTGTGATGTTGTTGAAAAACCAGCAAAATAATGGATGGTCTCGGTCATTCGACATGAGACCGGTCTAACTCGATCTTTCCTTTTTCTTCCATATACCTCCTCTTTCCTCCCCGTTAAGTACTCGGGCAATTGCATTGTTTAGACAGATTAGCTCTGGAACGACATTGGTGTATACATCTTCTACTTTTGCATATAAGCAGAGGAATCCAGGCAAGTAAATAATGTCAATAATGTATTTATGCACCAGGTGTGCAGTACACTTGTCTTACATACTGGTGCTGCATGTTATGGAGATATTTATCCTAATAATGCATCTGGATTCTTGCCGTCCGGCTATAACTTGGTGAAATGTATACATAACTGCGCTACGGTTTGCGCATTTTTGTACAAATGTCTTGATCTTCAGGTCCTGTTTGATCCGTTGGAAGAAAAGCTCGATCTGCCGGCGCTCATGATAAATGTCGCAGATGGTTTTAGCGGCCGGATGGTGGATGTTTATGAGGAAAACGTAGTGTTTCCCGGTATCCGGGTCCCGGTAGCCCACTCTCCTCAAATGTATCGGGCATTCTTTGGCTTTGGCTCCGGTAAGGACGATCACTTGATCGGAAGCGGGTCCCCTGGAGCGGTCAACTTCATGGCGTTCTACAAGTTTGGTATGAATTTCGAGGATGTTCCCTGTTGTGTCCGGTCCTCCCGGAAGATTGATGTGAACTTGACATAATCTCCAATGCCCCAACCCACTCTTAGCCTGTGTCCATTTGCACGCTCCGCTCTCCCAAAAGCGATCTGATAAATGCCTGCTTATAGGGGGCTGTCGCCTTATCCCTTCGCATAACCAAAGCGATATAGCCGGGTCCGAACAGATGGCTGAGAGACAGAAATTCGAGCTTTCGCTTTTTTAAATGTGGAAGATTTCTTACAATGGAGCCGCACGAAACGCCCAGGCCTAATTCGACATACACCGAACTTAGTTCGATGTTCGAAGACTCCATGATAATGCGGTAATCAAGCCCGTTTTTCTGAAACTCTTTTTCCAAAAGAATACGGCCGGTATGCTGCAGATGTTTCGGAGGCAAGATGAGAGGGTATTTAGCGAGTTGTTTCAGGCTCACTCGTCTCAAAGCGCACAAGGGATGCCCCGTGGGCGCTATCACCACGGTTTCAACCTGTTTCCAGCGAATAGCCGACAGAGTCTTCGGGATCATCTTTTCCAGAGTGAAACCAAAGTCGATATCTCCACTTAGAACAAGGTCCAGAACCATGTGCTGGGGCCGGTCGAGAAGGGTCAGTTCCACCTCCGGAAATTGGCTTGAGTATTGCCTCACTGCCTCGGGGAAAAGATGATAGAGCGTTGTGAAGGGTGCAGCGATCTTTAGCCGCCCTCGTTTATTTCCCTTCATCGCTTCCAGGTTCTCCTTCAAATCCTCGCTTCCTCGCAGCACCAACTCTGCGAAGCTCAAGAATCTCTCTCCCTCCTCAGTGAGCCGAAGATTCCGTTTGCCGACTCTCTCAAAAAGCTGACAGTCGAATTCCTTCTCAAGGGCCTTGATTTGCTGACTCAACGCCGACTGAGTTCGAAATGTCGCCTCTGCCGCTTTGGTGAAACTTTGCAGTTTCACTACATGGTAGAAGCCTATGATCTGTTGCCATTCCATATTGAATAACCACTGCTAATAGTTATTATAAAAACAATTAATTTGACTTATTATCCATCCGTACCATATGTTCCGGGCCTCGTCCAGTCCCATGAGACATCCTTGAAACCATGAAAAGGCCTGCAGGGCGGACGGCCGGCGCGCTGAAGGCGGCAGCAGGTCTATACCAATCAGCAGGTTTTCAGTTGACAGAGGAAAAACCCCACGAGTTGTGGGGTAGTGTATTAACGGAGCAGCGGTATGATTTGAAACTTTGAAGGAGACAGGATGAAAGACACACTGCAGCCAGGCCTTGCTTTCGAATTTAGCTTCCGTATCCCCGAGGAAAAAACAGTGCCGCACCTTTACCCCGAATCTCCCGAGTTTCAGTTGATGCCTCGGGTATTTGCAACGGGCTTCATGGTTGGGTTGTTCGAGTGGGCCTGCATTCAGGCAATCAACCATCACATCGATTGGCCCGGCGAGCAGACGGTGGGAGTTTCCATAAACGTGACCCACATTGCGGCAACTCCGCCAGGCCTTACGGTTACCGTAAAAGGAAAGCTCGAAAAAGTGGAGGGACGTAAGCTCACCTTTTCTCTGGCTGCTGACGATGGTATCGAAAAAATCTCCGAGGGGTCACACGAGAGATTTGTGATTGATGCCGCCAAGTTCAACAGCAAAGCAGCATCCAAAGCCTCTCGCGCATTGCTCATTAACGTCCCTTAGGGCTTGTCCGTAAATAAGCCTCTAAGGGATTGCGCCGGATTTTGAGACTGATTTGGTCGCTAAGATTGAGTAAAACCGCAGGTGTAGCTGGGCTACTCGAGGATTTTGCGATTGAGTAGCGGCCAAAGCCGGCCAAAAGCCGGATGCGGGCGCCGGGCGCTTCAATGAGATTTCGATTTCAGCTCGGACCATCTTTGTGCAATGGCATCAAATACCGTTGCCCTGTCGTCGTCTCCATCGAATTCGAATTTATCTCTGAGCTGGGTGCAAGTGTTTCCAGGCTCGGCTCCCAACGCTGCTGAGAGCTTTAGGAGCTGCTCCAGCGATAGGTTTGGAATATCGAGTTCGAGGAAGATGAGGTTTTGGTCCTGATCTGCCAGTTTGAAAGCTTCTTCAATCGAAAGATCGAGCCTGAAGCCTCGATAAGATTCCTCACTATATTTGCCGAGCGGCAATGCCAGCTTTTTGGCTGCGCTGATAGCGTCGTATCCCCTTATAATCATGGGTCCCTCCATTAAGATTTCATTCATTGTTTATACTATAATCATCGAATTCGGATGAGCCTGCGAGTCTTATTATTTTGAAAATCTCCCGAAGGCACGGTTTTTGACAAGGCCTCCCGCGCCCGCCCCGTCTCGCGGGTGGGTGGGCGAAGGAGCGGTCAGCCTTCGCGCTACGCGTTGTACGTATCTAAGGGAGGCCGGCAAGCGCGCTTCACAAAGTGAAGCGGCGCTAAGCCCGCGAAGCGTGATCTTTACGCCGAATTTGCATCATTTTTTGATGTGTTTCACAGTGGGCTTGCCTTCGACCGCACGGTACCCTTGCGGCGGCCTATTCGGATGGCTCCGCCCGCAAGCGCTATGCCGGCAAAATATTGTAAGAAACATAGCGTCAAAGATGTGAGGCCACACGCCTGTTACGCTAAAATTCTTTCTCTTCAACAGGTCCTGATATTTTTTGCCGAGTGGGGTATATAAAGTCTATCATACAAGGAATTTGGATCAGACGCCGGCGTTATAGACTGCCGGTAAAAGCAAATGCCTTGGAGGAGGCGCCGTTCAGCAACATCGGAAGGCTCGCGGTGTTGAGGTCGATCACTTCAAGGCTCGAGTGCAGGTGCGCGGTGTCCATCTTATCCAGATGGTGTCCATTAAGGGAACGGGAACTTATCAGGTCAGCGACGTAAACCAGGTGCGTCAAACACCGGTTGTCTTTAACTTCGTGCGGTTCGTGGTGATGGAGTATTGTTTCACATATGCACTCCGGCATCCCCCAGCGGCAGGCGAGCAGGTATCCCGCCTCAGTATGAGCTATGCCGAACAATGTCTTCTCATAGCTTGCCAGGTTATTGCCCTGAATTTGAAGTTGCCGATACAAGAGCGGGTAAGTGCTGTACGCGTACTGGTCAAGAATAACCTTCCCGATATCATGGAGCAGACCAGCCGTGTAAGCCTGCTCGGGGTGCACCTTGCCGGTAATTGCGGCCAGCTTGCCGCTGATGCCCGCTGTCCGTACGGAATGGTGAAAGATGCTTCCCTTACAGAGAGAATATCCCTGCATTGCATGGGTGATAAAGTTCTGCAGAGAAAATGAGAGGGCCGGGAGCAGCAGGTTCTTTTCCCCAATTCTCAGCAACGCCTTCTTTATTGAATCAACTTTCATCCCAGGGTCAATGGAAACCGAGTTGCACATCTTGATTATTCTTGCACTCAGGACCTGGTCCTGGAGAATTTCCAGCGAGACCTCCCGGAAGCTGTAAGAGTCATCGTTGATCATGCGGATGATTTTAAGGGCCGTCTGGGGAATGGGAAGGAGTTCTTCGATCACTTGCTCGAGTTGTTCAGCCGTTGGGCGGCTGAAATTATCTGCCGTAGTTTTCGGTGTGGGAATCGCAAAGGGTTTGATCGTTGTTTCCCATGTTGTTAGGTCAAGACTGATGCAACACGAGGAACACCCGCCTACTTCGATCTGCAGGATCGGGATTTTTTTCTTCTGAAGAATATGCTGAGCCGTCTCCGCAATGCGCCCTCCTATGTCGAGCCTCAAATCGGTCAGTGAAACCGGACTCATGAGCGCTCCGCCTGCAATACAGGCCTGCAACCTTTCCTTTTGAGCACCCTGTTTGCAAAGCGCTTCGATGAAAATCGGCATACCGGTAACGGCGTTTATTTCGGGGTTCCATGTAAGGTCCACGCTGGGTGGTTCGGGGAGAAGAAGATGAATGAGACCTCCAATTCCGGCCTCCCGGTCATATAAAGTGACACCGACGCAACTCCCCAGGTATGCCTGCATGATATCGGGTTTTTGCCGACTGATCATGTAAGAACCGGATGTCACCGTATGCATGCTCATCGAAATTGGTTCCCTTTTTGCCTGCACGTATAGCTGCCATGGCAGCAGAGTGTCCCTATGACATAAATCATACATCGGTCAAAACAGGGTGCTTCTTAACTATATTTAGAGCAAAGTGCAGGGGGGAGCTGTATTTGAGATGAATGTTACGAGGAATGCAGACAGTTTGGCCTGGAAATCAGTTCAGGAACACATCACGGTAATAATCAAAATGTTCCGTTACTGAGCCTGCCCCGCGGATAACCGCTCGAAGCGGGTCTTCGGATTTCTCTACCTCGAGACCCACAGCCTGGTGAATCAACGCTCGAAGGCCTTTGAGCAGGGAACCGCCGCCGGCCAGCCAAATGCCGTTTTCGCCTATATCCGAGGCAAGGTCCGGCGAGGCTTTTTCCAGAACGCGCCGTATAGCTATAATTATTGCCCGTGTCGGCTCCCGCATGGCCAACCTGATATCGGCATCGGTTACGGTGATGATTTTCGGCATGCCGCTGACCAGGTCTTTGCCCCTGAACTTTACCTCGAGTGTTTTTTTGAGGGGGACTGCGGAACCTATTTTAATCTTGATCACCTCGGCCATCATTTCGCTAACGGTTACACCGTGTTGCTGCCGGATAAAATGGCAAATGGCCGTGTTGGCCTCATCGCCCGCCACTCTCAGTGACTCGCTGCATGAGACGGCAAATTGGGAAATGATGGCCACTTCTGTTGTCCCCCCTCCGATGTCAACGACCATTTGTCCGGAGGGCTGATCGATCGGAAGACCTGCCCCGATTGCAGCGGCCATCGGTTCCTCGATAAGGAACACCTTGCCTGCGCCCGCGATCTGTGAGGCCTCTACTACCGCACGCTTCTCAACCGAGGTGATCCCCGCCGGGACGGCCACAACCAATTTGGGCTTGGAGAGTGGGAAGCGCCTGAATACTTTTCCAAGAAATGACCGGATCATGAAAGAGGCCGTTTCAAAATCATAGATGACCCCGTCGCGCATCGGCCTGGTTACGGTCGTTCCCTTGGTGTGACGGCCGGCCAGGTTTTTTGCTTCCCGCCCGATGGCAATTATCTCGCCGGAGTCTGTTGCAATAGCGACCATCGATGGTTCATCCAGAACGACGCCTTTGCCCTTGACATATATGAGGGTATTGGCGGTGCCAAGGTCCATTGCCATATCTTTGGACAGGAAATCCATCATCCGGCCGAACATATCACGATCCCCTTTCGCTCCAGTTTTCGAAAATCGGGTGTCGTCGCGCTCAACAACTACTTCATAAGCATAACGGCGGCTCTAAAACATAAGCTTTGATCTCAGGGACGGCAAACATGGATCGGCAATGAGAGGGCCGGGCGGCGATTGCTGCTATTTGCCCCGTGCTCCTGGGTCCCTGCGGTGACAGGCCGCTACTCTGTGTGAACAAGGCAGGCGAAGTATATATCAAAAGAACGATGTTCTTCACAAAAAATACTTTCCGAACCAAAATTAACCCTTGTGCCGGCTTTTAGATAGAAAGTTGAATGATTTCAGTTGACAAATAGCTTCTATATCTCCATATATACACATGTTTCGGTCCTGTGAAAGAGCTGGATGGCCGACGACCTCAGGGGTCCGGTTATAAAATGTTTCCCCAGTCTCGTTCCCGAAATCGGGAATAACGAACAGGAGAGAATTTGATGAAGCGCAAAATGCCGTTTCTGTTCGTTCTCCTTCTTTTTTCTTTTTGTTTGCTTATTCCTCAAATTGCACAGGCTTCGGTAAATCGGCGTGTAAATGCTCGTTCGGCTATCTTGCTGGATATGGGAAACGGCAGCGTTCTTTTCGAGCAAAATGCCGACTATCTTATCGCCCCTGCCTCACTTACCAAGATCCTCACTCTCTATATGGTTTTCGAAGCTATCGAGCAAGGCCGTGTCAGTCTTACCGACAAAGTCGTAGTCAGCAGGAGGGCCGCATCTGCGGGCGGTTCCCGAATGGGCCTGAAGGCAGGCGAGCGGGTTCCAATGGAGGAAATCATCAAAGGAATGGCCGTTGTTTCAGGCAATGACGCCTGTGTCGCAGCCGCAGAGCATATCAGCGGAAGCGTGGAACGATTTGTTGGAAAGATGAACGTCAAAGCTCGCGAATTGGGAATGACCGGGTCCCACTTCATGACGCCGAACGGACTGCCTGCCGATGGACAGGTGACCACGGCGCGCGATATTGCAAGACTCTCCGTAGCCTATATTCACCGCTTCCCTGAAGCGTTGGCCATTCATTCGATGCAGTCATATGCCTACGGCAGACGCTCGCATCATAACGCCAACAGGCTTCTCGGAAAGTGTCCGGGAGTGGACGGCCTGAAGACCGGCTTTGTCTGCTCATCCGGCTATAATATATCGGCGACCGCAAGGCGGAGTAATACGAGGATACTTGCCGTTGTGCTGGGGGCGCATAATCCCTGGGTCCGGTGTTCTGAAGCTGCGAGGCTGATAGAAGTTGGGTTCCGTGAAACAGGCGGTCCTTATAATGATCTTAAAACCATTGCGTTCACAAAGGCCGCGAAGCGAAGGACGGCAAGCGCTGGAGGGACCCGCCATGCCGGGGGGGTTCAAAGAGCGCGGGCTAAAGGGGCCGGCAAACATAGCAGTATGGCCGCAAGCGGCCGCACAAAGCTATCGGCGTCGAAAAAGCTGGCCTTAAATGATAAGAAAAAAATAAATAACGCAGATAAGAAATCCAAGGCCAAAAATGCCAATACTCCTTGGCGGCTCGCTTCAGTGAAGAACAAACCAGCGGGGGTTGTCTCAGGCAAAAAGTCCGCCGGTGTAAAGCACGCCGCAGCCACAGCCAAAACGGACCGCAATAACAAGGTAAAATCAGCCAAATACAATAGAGAGCAAGCAAAAACGGCCGCTAAAAAGAAAAATAATAAAGCCGTTCCTCATGCCCGCGGTCTGAAAAAAGGGGCAAATGGATAAATCGTTTAACCAACGTGCGATCATGAACGAGCTTGCCCGCCCGCCCGATTGAAATTCTGTGTGCACCGTCATGACATCTCGTCGCTGTTTTTGCCCCACGATGTTATAATGTCCGGACTGAGGGGAAAAGTGCGGCAGGAACTACCGTAATCTCGTGGAATGAGAACTTCTGTCTTTTGTAAGCTATTGTGGTTTCGTTTTCGATAACTGCCAGGAGAGCAAAATGGGTTCTTTTGAATATAGAGTTACTCTCCACCCGGTCGAAGCTTTCAGGGAGATGATTTTGTTCTGTTCCCATGATGAGGGCTGCAAAGTGGAGATGGTCGCTTCCGAACAGATAAGGAAAATGGAAAACTTGCTAAACGAAGGGGGCCTGCAGGGTTGGGAACTGGTGCAGGCGAATTTCGCAAAAGATGGCGTGCTCGTTTTCTGGAAAAGACAGATGTAGTGATCGCCTAAGCGTTCACAATGACCCGCTCAAATACGCCACAGAGGCGCACGGACAAAAGATTCTCACCGCAGAGACGCAGAGAACACCGAGGAAAACAGGATTCAACAAAATCAACAGTGGTCAGGACTCAGAAATAGCAATTTTTGTTAATCCTGTAAATCCCGTCAAGGCTTCTCCGTGTAATACTTATGTGCAGTTTCTTAACCTTTTGGCAAGCATATCGGGCCAAGCTTTGTTTTCTCTGCGTTCTCTGCGCCTCTGCGGTGAACGCCCTGTGCTCTTTCCTTGACCGGACTATGCCCCGCCTCTGTGGTGGAATCGCACTCACTCGCGTGCGCGGTTAACCCAGTGGAAGGCGAGGACGAAAAAAACGGCGCCAAGCAAAGCGAGCAGCAGGTAGGATGAAAAATCGGGTGGATCGTCGAATGCAGCGGCTCGAATCGCTCTGGAGGCATGGGTCAGCGGCAGAAATTGCAGGATGTGTTGCACCCATTGGGGCATTGTGTCCACGGGAAAAAAAGTCCCGCCCAGAAAAGCCATTGGAGTGATGAAGAAATTGGTGAGAAGGGCCTGGTCGGAATGTGATTTGACGAGCATAGCCAACCCAACGGCCAGTGATGCGAAAACGAAGCTGTTGAGCGCTACCGCGAGCCAGAAATAGAAGTTGTAAGACAGGACCACGCCCGACAGGGCCGCGATCGACAGAATCAGGGCGGTCGAAAAGAGCGCCCTGGTAATTCCCGCCAGCACCTCTCCGGTGACATAAGATATATTGCTGAGTGGTGCCGCCTGAAATTCCTCGAATATGTGCCAATAGAAACGCGCAATGTTTATCTCGCTTGCTATGGCGAAAGCCTGGATCATGCTGTTCATCGCCACAAGCCCCGGAATCAGGAACTCCAGGTAGGAATGCCCGCCCACCCTTACGCCCCGCCCCATCCCGAATCCGAAAGCGAACAGATAGAGCAGGGGACTCACAGACATGGAAGCCAACTGCCTGAAAAATTTCTTGCGCAGGATGAGGAGTTCGCGCTGGTAGATTGCGAGCATGCCTCTCATGGAATGACCTTTTTCCCGGTAAGGGAGATGAAAACATCCTCGAGGTTTACACGCCTCAGAGAAAAGCTGCCTTCATGCGCGGCGATATGCCTGTTGGCCTCTTCTCTGTCGCGGAAAAACAGGGTCTCCATGCCGCCGTCGGCCACCCGGTCCAAAGCCCATGTCCCCAAGCCCTCCATTAGGTTTTGCGGGGTGTCCAGGGTGACTATCCTGCCTTCGTCAAGGAAAGCGACCCGGTCGGCCAGAAATTCCGCCTCCTCTATGTAATGGGTGGTCAGAAAGATGGTCGCCCCGCTTCGCTGGATGTTTTTGACAAGCGACCATATGCGGCGCCTGATGGCGGGATCGAGACCCGTCGTAGGTTCATCGAGAAAAATGATCCTCGGCGAGTGCATGAGCGCCCTGGCGATCATCACTCTTTTTTTCATGCCCCCGGAGAGCGACTTCACCGGGCTGCCCATCCTGTCTGCGATTTCAACGTATTCCAGGAGTTCGCGGATGCGTTGCACCCGTTCTTTTCGCCCCATCTGGAAAAGTTTTCCGTGCAGGTGCAGGTTCTCGCCCACCGTCAGTTCGTGGTCGAGATTGATGTTCTGGGATACAAGCCCGCATTGACGTTTCGCCTGCAGGCTTTCCTTCTCGACATGAAACCCGTTCAGCCATGCGTCCCCTGCAGAAGCGACCGCAAGGCCGGTGAGAATTTTGATGGTCGTCGTCTTGCCCGAACCGTTCGGTCCCAGATATGAAAACAGCTCACCCTCGCCAACGTGAAGGCTTACGCCTCTTAGTGCTTCCACCTGCTTGTATCTCTTGTGCAGGTTTTCGAATCGGATCATAGTCTTGTACGCGTCGCAGATAGTAATCGTTATGCGCAGCCCTCCACGCCTTTTCGAAGCACGGGCCCCTCGCGGACCGTGGGGTTACCGGAATTCAACATAATCTAACGGGCAGGCAGTAAAAGCTCTCTGCTTCACTCTTCCCTGCTTTTTTACCTTTGTCTGTTCGTTCAATTGCTTTCCTCTGCGTCCTCTCCTTGACCGGACTATGACCCGCCTCTGCGGTGGAATTTGGTTTTCCCGCTTTCTGCTTCTCGCTTCCCTCTTAAAGGCTCTTTATCAGGAATTGCCTTTGGTGGAAATAGTCGATGTGGTTTCGAGGGCCTCTCACGTTACTTAGCACGAAAAACGCCCATTTCCGGAAAATTAACCATATCTCGCCATTTTGGATGGCGCCGATTTCTATCTTCCCCAATAAACCCAAAGAAAAGGACATTCACTCTGATGCCATTATGAGCGTGGTCCTCCATTCTGATGACGGGCAGTGATGGTCTTGAACCAAGAATGAATGGCCGCATAGGAAAAACCGAAAAAGTTCCCTATTCTATTAATTCGATATAAAATCCTGGAAAAAATGTCGATAAAATTGTAACAGACCGTTATCATACCTGTATAATTTTTGGGAATCCTTTCGAAGAAAGGCTGCCTATCCATGGAGTTTCTCTATGATTATCTTATTGTTGTGGCGGTTGCCGTGCGCACTCCGGCTGAAATCTTCCTTGGAATGTGGCGCCTGGACTTAGTCGTGTGCGACGAACTTGAAACCACTTTTCTTGCCGGTGGGCTGTTTTCAGACACACGGCTTTGTGAAAGCGGGTGATCCAAAATGTCCGTCAACCGAACTCAGAAGAACAGGGCTACCGCAAGGACGCTTGTATATCCTGACAACATATCAGCAGAGGGGCCAAAAGCACCGGTAGGATAAAGTAAGAATAAGTAAGCTATCTAGTTGCAATTTAACAATTAAACTAACTTTTCCCTTCCGCTGATTTTCACCATTGTTACTGGTTTTTTCCGGTCCTTTTAGACGTTTTTGGCAAAATTATGGCAAAACTTTTCAGGCCCGAAGATGCAATCATACCAAGCATCCACAGAAAAAAACCTATGTCGTCAACTCGCCATTTTGGCAACTAGAACTCAAATGGCTGCAAAGAAGCTCGGCGATCATGGCCACCTTAAAAAATCATGAATCATGCCCCACCTGATCGATCCCGCATTATTTTCCCACCTCCACGTTTCTTCAACCGACAATCTGAGCACTCATTGAGCAAGTCTCTCGGGGAGATTTGCACCAAATCCTTCGTATCCTTGCTTCCGGACCGGCAGCATGGTATTCTCTTACCCAGCCCGCAAACCATTCCGATCTGTCTTCATGTTTGGGATGGTTCAGATCCTACATTGTTTGTTAAAATTCAATATGGGCGCGGATCCCAAACTTGAATCGACGCCAAGGTATTTTTTTTGAAATGGGATCAGCAGCGAAACAAAGGCCGATACTGACGGAGTGAGTAGTTACGCAAAAGGTTTTTGATGGAGACCGACTAAATGGAACGGAATTTACCAGGGTACGAAAAAAACAGGTCTCACTATGATGATGATGCGTATGCGCGTTGGAGAGGTTACCAAACGCAATGGGGGACGATGGAGGTTGACGGTTGCCGGGTTGGAAAGAACTTTCTCAGCGAAATATCCGGTCATATCGATGATTTCTACATTTATTGGTTAAAATGGACTCCTGGCTTGCGTAAAGGTCAATTTGAGCCCATACATTTGGATTATAAAGAGGGTCGGCGAGATGGCTTTAAGTTAGAGGCAGATTTAAAAATATCAGCATCCAATTTAGAATTCCGGTTAGAATTCCGGACCCACATTAACGAGCCCTCCACTCAGGAATTTATGAAGTACCTTGAAGACTTGGATAAACAGGGATTAAAAGTGAAGGACGTTTTGACCAAGATCACCATTACTAAAGTTAAGCCCTTAAAAGGCCGTTCTTATTACCAGATGACATTCCAGCGATAAATTCGTTCGGCGTGACGAAATAAAATCTTTCCTCGGGTGCTCAGACTGTTGCGGCGCAGCAACAGTTCATTTCCATTCCTTCGAAAAGGACACACATCACAGCATGGATGAGATCCATTTAAATCTGTCCCCACAGGAATTCCGCTCGATTCTACTCTCTCACTCTTGGTTCGAGCTCAGTCCATTTTTATGCGATCCCAAACCAGAAGACCCAAGGCTGTTCCGAAATTTCAACCTGCCATCCGATACTGGGAGCTTCGAAATTTACACTCAGGGCACCAGCTGCATTTTAAACGTGAAATCCGGAGACCCAGATCTGGTAAAGACTGTAGCTGAAAAATGTTTGTCTTTGGATTTGGACACGACACCATTTTACGCGAAGATATCAGGCCATGAGGCATTTCAATGGATGATCGACCAGAGGATGGGCAGGTATCTCCGCTCGCCTACGCTTTTTGAGGACTGCTTCAAAATTATTGCTACCTCCAACGCGGACTGGTTCTCAAGGACAAAGCCCATTATCCAGAGTGCAGTTGAGAACTTCGGCTCCGACGTTGATGGTCGGAAGACATTTCCCACCCCAGAGCAGATCTTGAATAACCCCGTAGAGAAAACCAAAAAGGTCACTAAATGCGGATATAGGGGAGAATGGTTTCACGATTTGGCACAAAAAGCTCTTGAGCAGCCTGATTTGTTTCTCGGAGACAGATGGCGGTCGATGAGTTCTGGTGAGTTTTATCGTGAGATCATGACTGTCAGTGGCATTGGCCCTGTAAACGCAACTTATCTTTGCCGATTCTATGGGCGCCCACATGATTACACGATTGACAGATGGATCATGAAGCGCTGCGAAGAATTGTGGGGACTGGATTTCGATGATGTCGCAAAAAAGTATAACGAGTGGGCTGAAAACAAATTTGGAGATTTCGCTCCCTATGGGCCGAATCTCTTGTGGTTCTCGATCACGAAGTACTGGCACAAGTTTGATGGTCCGTTTGAGGGGAAGTGGTGGGATAAAGGTTAAGTCCGCTACCTAAATGATTCTCTCGTGTCAGATTAATCCGCTCCTTTACCCAGTCTCCTTGGGAGTTTTTCACCAAAATCTCCAAGTTATCTGACGGTCTGCTCCATCCTTGCCTCCTGATAGCCAGTGCGGTATCATCCTTCCGCCCACATACTGCCCATTTTCAACTCCGGAGCAAGCAATGACTCTAACAAAAGCCCATATCGTGGAAGCACTCTTCGCGCAGAACATTTTCACCAAAACCGAGTCGGCCCAGATCATCGACACCCTTTTCGAGCTGATTAAACAGTCCCTGCAAAACGGCGAAGAGGTTCTCATCAGCAGGTTCGGGAAATTTTCAGTGAAAGAAAAGCAGGCGCGCAGGGGCAGGAATCCCCAGACGGGGGAGCCTATGATGCTGCCATCCGGGAGAGTGGTGACATATAAGTGTTCGAGTGTTTTGCGGGCGAGAATGAATGGGAAGGGTGACTGAGGAGTGTGCATTGATAGCACGTCTCACTCGTCGGATATTAAGAAATCGGAGGGTAGCTCCAAAAAAGGTTGAACCCCAAGTGACCTTTTCAGTTTGCCGGCCTTCGCCCTGTCTGAACCATCCCAGCCTGTTTTCTCAACTTCCCACCGAAGATTTTACTCTCTTTTTCCGTTGAGTGTTTCGGCTGGGCATTTTAACCTGGCTTCCTACTTCGACCTCTTGGGGTCCATTTGGAGGTTATGCACGGCAAAAAGCCTTGTCAACGCCCGATTATATTTTCCATCAACTCCTCTCTCGACCTCACAACCAAATCACACGAGCACTCAATCATAGCATTCACTACCCCACCTTCACTCTCCCCCGCTCGTCTGAAATCAGTCCTGGACAGGCCCCTTAGAACTTGATCTAAATGTAGACGGCTTAGACTCGGAATCGTCTTCTCAATTTATCGCTCCACACGGAGAGGATATAATGTATTTTTCTGAAAAAGGTTCTGACCGGCTGCTTGGGGTTGGTAATAATCGTATCCATCTCTTGCTCATGCAATATTTTCTCCATGGGACTTCGGTAGGTTTTCATCGTTTCTCCCTTCTCAATTAAGGGAAATTGTTCGTTGCAGGTGGAGCATGTGGTACGTTTGTGTCCCGATGTCTCTTCAGAATTTGCCACCAGCCCGTTCATTTTCCAAGGCTTGGGCGGCCTTCATGATTGCATCTCGTATCGTTCCGATCCGAAAAGGCTTGGCAATAAAATTAAAGGCCCCTTTGGTCACTGCTTCTCGGGCCGTCTCGAGGGTGGCATAACCCGTGATCATTATGACTTTGGTCTCGGGCGACTTGGCTCTCACATTCTCCAAGACCTGTAAGCCATCCAGTTCCTCCATACGGATGTCCGTTACTACAATGTCAAATATCTTCTCCTGCATACGGGCCAAAGCCTTCTTTGGTTCCACGAATATCTCAACGTGATACTCTCTTTCCAAAATGGGCTTAAGTCGCCGGCCCACCAAAGGTTCATCGTCAAGGATAAGTATTTCTAACCGTCTCCCCACATCTCCTCCGCTCTCTTTAATCTAATTGTTGCCGAAAATAACAATCAGATGGCCACCTCCAGTCGAACGACTCAGCCGTCGACTCGATTTTTCACCTGAAGGCTTGGGACTGAATTCGCCCAGGCAATACTGGAGACTGCATTATATTTTAGATATTGTCGAATCCGATAACAAGATTGTATTCGTCAAATGGCTACGACGAGAAGAGATATACCCCTTTCGCTTGGCTTCTCTACAAGAACTCACAGACGACCTCCGCCAACTCCTCCCTGCTCCTCACAATCCAATCACACGCCCCTTCAACCATCGAATTCACTACCCCACCTTCACTCTCCCCTGCTCGGCGGAAATCAGTTCTGATCCCGATGATTTTCTGTCCGAGTGATTTTCTGGCGAAAAAATACCCAATCTCCCATGCAGTCCCATCATCCACCTGAGAACCATCGAGCAAAGCGATTACAAGGTCAGCATCATCGAGATGGGATTGGCATCGGGAGAAAATCTCGAGTTTTGCCTTTGGGCCCAGATGATCGATTTCGGATTGGGTGATCAGGTCGTAAGGGAAGATGATCTCAGACTTCGTTCCATGCTGAGCTGCAAGGGCTTCGATCTTATTGATAGTGGAACGAATCCAATCCCGTTCGGCCTCAGAGAAAAGCGGTCCTGCGAAGTAGATTTTCACCTTCTTCCTCTGATCATTCTGGAAGGAATATAAGTTCCCCCTCCAGATTGGCGCAGCCATCAAAATTATTCAAACCGGTCGTTTGTGGGCGCAGCTCTCCCACACCTCCTGTGGAAAGATGATACTGCCGGTCCCCGGAATTCCAATAACCTCCTTGTCAGTATTCAGGTCAATACCGTTTTTGAGGTACGCGTTATAAGCTAACTGGCTGCAGTAGAAAGCGTTCTCCGTCGAGGAATCTAGAAAATTAATGTTGTAGGGCTTACCAACCTGTGCCAGGCAGTACTCCGAAACGTTCTCCCGTATTGCACTCTCTTGTTCCATGCTCAAACCTCTGTCATCCAGAGGATAGGCAACGCCGTAAAGCTGATCGACCATCAGACGTTGATCCAACATGCTGGCGGAGTTCCACACTGAAGAATTAGTCTCGAAAGATATGACGCCCCTGGCTCCGGCCTCAACGCACCTTCCTTCTGGTCCGATGTAGACAACAACATGGTCAACGTCGCCCGGTATGAGTTTGCCAATCAACCGCCAAATCTCTCCCGGTATGACAGGACCACCTCCGTCCACGGTGCAGATGAGGTCTCCGGTCTTGACCGAAAGTCCGTTTATCTCGAATGAATAAACCATCTTATCCCCCTGTTGAAGTTTGAAATGAGCGAGCTAAGGGGCTTGGACAGATCCTTCGTCTTTAATGAAGTCTTTCGGTGGATTCGGTGTATCGTCCTGATACCCTTTTAACCGAACGTGCAGATTTCCATCCACTACCTCGGTCTCGACATAGGTACAGCCATCTTTGGCGCTGTCCACCCATGCGCCGCAGTTGGCATAGATCGTGTTGCTGGCCCCGGGAAAGCCCGGATTGTCAGGGACCAGGATAGGAGTATGCGTGTGTCCGAAAATGACGACCTTGACGTTGGAGCCAAGGCGGAAATAGGTATCGTCGGCAGCACCAAAGAGGCCGAGTTCTTCATCCTCAACAGCAGTAAGAACACCGATACGCCCGCTTCCCGGAACATCTCCCCAATTAGAAGTTATACCTCCAAACCGGGTGCCGATGTCATCAATTGTCATCTGGACGCCCGGATAGCCGGGGAGGCCGCCCACAATAATGTCACCAGGGTCCAACCCGCAATCCTGGGCGATCGAATGAAACACGTTCTCGGCGAAATTGGGGTCTCCCTTATAATATTCAATCATAATACCGTCAAAAATATCTAGTACATCCTGATTTTTCCCTGTCTTACAGGCCTTGTAGGCAACCATGCGCGAAATGAAATACCCGAGAGGAAGGAAGGAAGAATTGGAATTGCACAGCCTGTCGGGCGCATTGAAAAGGCAGTAGCGATCACCGTGTTCGGCGACCAGGGGCACGGCCGTGTAAGTCCCGAGTGGCCATGTGCCGTCACAGACAAAATTGATCCCGGGAAAGGTGGTTTGCATAAAGTTCCTCATGGTCGTTATATCGCCGTTGTCCAGGGCCATGTCGTGATTGCCGGGCACATAGCTCAGTTTGATGTCGTTGCTTGCGGCCAAAGCCACGAGTGCATCGATGACCGGCTTGTTGATAAGATCTGTGCTGATAGCGCCAAGGTCTGTAATCGGATTCATGTCGGCGGGGACGATCCACCGGTCGAAAAGATCGCCCAAAATCACTACCTCATTCACATCGGGTGCCGCCGACTTCTCACTGAGAAATCGCGCCAGCAGACCGACGTTTTTCTTGAACCAGACGTAAGGAAACTTGCCGCTGTTGTTTGTATTGTCGCCCATATGAATGTCGCTGATGAAGATAGTCTTCGTTCTCATATCCATATCCTTTGTCGTTGTAGTAAACCAACTCAGTTCTGGCCGCGAAGAACGCTTGGACCGCCACAGGATCAATGTGGGTGGCGAATCATAGGGAGGTTTTGCATATCTGAAACTTCGGGAAAGTTCGCAAGTTGCAAGCAAAACGTGACCATCGAATTTGGCCGGCTATCCTGCAGCAAAAGCATTTCTCTCCGCGCGAGGGCCGTTGCGTCCTGATTGCCTGAAACCGCCACAAACAATTCCTTACGCCTTCGGCAACTCCGCAATAAGTTTGTTCACCCGCTCCAGTTCCCACGGAATATTGCTGCCTGTCCACTGAGCAGCGGCTTTTTCGAAATGCTCACGGGCAGTATCTATCTTTGCTCGATCACGACAGATGATCCCCCAGTACATCCGTATGCGGGCAGCATAAAGGCGGGCTTCACCCAGTTCAAAAAGGCGAAGGCTTTCAGCCATTTGTGCTTCTGCTTCGTCCCACTTCGGTGGGTTGATCGCGGCAAGTGATCTTCCCCATACCTGACGCGCCATGCCTTCAGCCCAGATGCCGCCCGTCTTTTCGGCCATAGCGACAGCTTGTTCAGCTAGGGATAAGGCTTGTTCGACCTGGCCTTTGCCAAGAACCATTTCGGCGATAGTACTGGCGGTTATGTCAACACCCGCAAGTTGCCCGCCAAACTCCTGCGCAATTGCCTGACACTTTGCAATACTTTCAGCGGCAGCCTCGAATTGTCCGGCGCAAAGCCCGGCATAGGCTCGATTACCATAGCAGAGATTGACAAGGATGCGGTCACCTGATTGTTCGGCTGCCTCTATCACTTGTCGAGAGATTTCTGTGGCGCAGGCAAGATTACCAGCGTCAGCGTATATCCTGGATAGGCCGAGAGCACTGTTAGCGATCCCGTATAGAGAATTCAGCTCACGAGCGCGGGCAAGAGCACGTTGACATTCTGCCAATCCCTCTGCATAGAATCCTGTAGCTCCCAAGGTCGCGCCATGATATGCCACAGCCCGAATCCATTCTGTCCAGTCACCCAATTGCTCAAACGCGGTAATCGCTTGATGGAACAGCGCTTTAGCTTTGCCGAAATGGCCTTGAAAGTATAATGCCCCTCCGATGGCTGAGGAGGGGACAGCCAATAGTTCAGGATCGCCCAACTTTTGCGCCACTGCCAACACCTGACGATAATACATGATCGCTTCAGGCATTGCATTACTCACGAAATGGATCATGCCCATCCAAAATCGCACTCGTGCCAGGGGGAGTTGGTCGCTGCCGGGGATACCGTCGGGCCCGGGTAATTCCTGTACCAACCTGTCTGCCTCATTCATGCGGGCCATGTTCTGCTCCGGTGAGTCAGCAGCATAAGATACGCTCACTTGCTTGATGAGCGCATCCACCTTGCTTCTGCGGTTGTTTTCCGTAGACGGCAGGTGTGCCAGTGCGTCAAGCGCACGAGCATAATGCAACCGTGCTTCAGCCAGGGCAAACAGCCGGGTCGCGGTATCGCCTGCGCGTATCAGGTACTCGAAGGCCCGGTCCCAGGCTTCGCCCCGCAAAAAGTGCTCTCCGATGACGGTGAAAAACTCGGCAATCCGGTCGGAATAAAGTTCCTCAATTGCCTGGGCTGTTTTGCAGTGAAGTTCTTTTCGGCGTGCGGCAAGCAAGCTCTGGTAAGCGGTCTCCTGGGTCAGTGCGTGACGGAACATATATTCCAATTCGGGATGATGCGCCCGCTCTTGGATCAGTTCATTGGTCTCCATGCAACTCAGGTCATTGTCCACGTCCGTTTCTCTTTCAGCCATGTGAAGCAGAACGCGGTAGAGAAATATCCTTCCGATGACGGAAGCCTGCTGTGCAAGCCATTTTGTCTCAGGAGGCAACCGGTCGAGCCGGGACATCAGGAGGCCCTGAAGGGTATCGGGAACGGTAACGGATTCGATAAGCCGTGTTGCTTGCCATCCGCCTTCCTCGGACTGAGCCAATGCCCCCCGCTCAATCAGAGTGCGGACCAGTTCCTCAACGAAGAACGGATTGCCTTCGGCCCTGCCCGCAATCAGTTCTTTGAGGGCAAGCGGGAGGTTTTTGAGCGATAACAGGCGCGCCGTCATCTCAAGGCTGCCGAGCTCCGAGAGAGGTTTTAGAGTGATATTCGTAAAACCATCGGAACATCGCTCGCGGAGTTTTGTTATAAGCCTCATCCATGCTTCGGAAGTCTCAGAAGTCTCGGTGCGGGAAACACAGATGATTGCCAGGGACAATCGCTCTGTCAACGGAATCAGGTGCTCGATCAGTTCCAGTGATGTTGCGTCGGCCCAGTGGCTGTCCTCTATAACAAGCATTGTGGGGTGTTCTTCAGCCAAATTTGTAAAAAACGAGACCATCAGGCCGAATATGCGCTGGCGCAACAGCTCGCCCTGTATCCCTTTTAGCAGGTTGATCTCCTCGGAAGACAACCTCAACAACATCATATTTGCGATAATCGCCTTTGTTTCGGCATCTCCGGGGGAAAATTGGTTGACGGCAAGGTCAAGACGCCGCCTGGCATGGTCTTCGGACAGTTCATCCCTGATACCGGCATGGTTTCGGATCAGTTCAAGAAAAGGGCCGTAAGGAACTGAACTGGTATATGCCAGGCAACGTCCTTCAAGCCAATGCACCTCTTCCCTGCTTGTGATGTCGCGCTTCAACTCGCTTAGAAGGCGTGATTTGCCAATGCCGGCCTCTCCGCTTACTACGACCATTTGCCCTCGCCCGACCTCTAGTCCGGCAAAGATATCCTTAAGCTGAGCCATATCATGGTCGCGGCCCACAAAAGCATAAGATAGATCACGCAACCCGCGCGACTTTCCCGGAGCAAGCCTTGAGCGATGCAGCTCATAGACGATCAACGGGTCACGCTTGCCCTTGACCCGGATCGGCTCCATGGCAAGAAAAGTAAACGCTTCACGCGCCAGCCGGTAAGTATCGCGGCTGACCAGGATCTGGCCTGCTTCAGATGCGCCCTCCAGCCGCGAGGCGGTATTTACCGTATCTCCTTTGGCTGTGTAGTCCATACGCAGATCGTCACCGATGGAGCCGACCACAACAGGACCGGAGTTAAGGCCGATACGCATATTGAAGTCAATCCCATACAGGTTCTGAAGACTCTCGCCGTATGGCTCTAGAGCTTTCCGAATGGCCAACGCAGTGTGGCAGGCTCGCTGTGCATGGTCTTCGTGGGCAATGGGCGCACCGAAAAGAGCCATCACACCATCGCCTAGGAACTGGTTGATTGTCCCCTCGTGCCTATGGATCTCGTCTATGAGGAGGCGGAAACACCCGTCCATGATCTCGTGAACCGCCTCAGGATCGAGCTTTTCGAACATACCGGTGGAATTCACCACATCCGCGAACATAACGGTAACGATTTTGTTTTCACCCTCGATGGAACTGCGCGTGGTCAGGATCTTGTCGGCAAGATATTTGGGGGTGTATGAACGAGGCCGGTCGTAGTCCAGAGGTTTGGTTTCTCTGGGTCTGCGAAGATCACGGAGAGCGCTTAATTGTGCCTGCAAGGCGGCAAGCGTTGCATCGACCACTGCATCACCCAGGGTCGGGCGTAATGCTTCCTGAGCAGCAATGCCGGCCTCAAGTCGAGAAATTTGTTCCGTTAAATCGGGCATAGTCTGCCTTCCTACCGTCTAGTACGTCTCAGCGGTCACATATCCATTTGGATTACCTGACCGGTTTGTGCGGCGGCTGCTTTCGGATATCTGAAAAATAGCGCTCGTAGGTCGACTTTGTATCCAGAGCCTCAAACAGGGCTTTGGACTCCTCAAGAAGCCCTTGAGAATATTCGAGTGCTTTTGCAAGATCTTCCTGTGGAGTTTTGGAAATCTTCCCATGCCCAGGGTAAAATTCATCGATCTTTATGGCGCTCAACCGCTGCAGGGAAACTATGTAATCACTCAAATTCCCGGAGCC
>Ga0187872_10000549_pt1 | contig 43086 bp, 41 predicted proteins | sample June2016WEW_16_4_FD_132973 | JGI IMG/M metagenome (GOLD analysis project Ga0187872, IMG submission 132973) | Peatland microbial communities from SPRUCE experiment site at the Marcell Experimental Forest, Minnesota, USA - June2016WEW_16_40 | ecosystem: Environmental > Terrestrial > Soil >...
GCTCGCCGACGATTGAGTTTCGGGGCCACCAGCGGCACTCCGTTAGTCCACAAGCTCGTCAAGCCAATCAAGGTCGCTCGCTCCTGGCCGGCGGATGAGGTTCGTGTCGATCAACGGCTGATTGTTCAGGCAGAGACCCAGATGAGAGCAGCTCGTGCAGCCGTTCTGGGGAAACCGGATGCCGCTGTGCGGCAGGAACCGCCCGCTCTCGATCTGCTCGACCGCCGAATGAACCAGCTCTCCGAATTCCTTCCGCTGCTCCTCCGCGATCGATGCCTTGAGGTACTGGATCTCAGGCCAGTTCTTGCGGACGAATACGACCAGGGCCACCTCCGAGATCCCGCTAATCCAGGAGTAGCACACCAACTGGGGATCGAGCGCCAGCAGGCCCGCAGGCTCCTGCGAATAGCGGCTGGTGGTGGTCTTCCAGTCGATCAGATAGCGTTCGCCGTCAAGTTCACCGATGGCATCGATGTAGGCCACGAATTCGGCGCCGTTCGCAAGCGACTGCGTCATCTTCAGCTGCAGGTTCTTCTTCGGCTGCCGGATGTGGATTCGATCGTCCTGAGCGAACTTGTGAAGAAGATGTACTCCTTGATGAAGCGTCTTGTCCCAGGAATGGCCCTTGGGATAATCGAGCGCCGCATCCCGGTAGGCTCCCCATTCCTTGAACAAGGCGGCCGCGGGATCCTGGCGGTGAAAGTAGGCGGAGAGGGCCTGCTCGAAGCAGCGGCCGAAGACCATGGCGGCCCGGGTGTCTTTCTCCCTCCATCCGTCGAGGTAGCGGTAGCGATAGCTTCGGGGACAGCGCAGATATTGGCTGATTTGGGTGTAGCTATAGACCACTTGCGTTCCCCTGCGCTCCGTCGCTGACTTCCGAACACGAGAGCTCTTCCCAGTCGGCTGCGGGAGCGAATGCCTCGAGGTTCTGAAAGGTCCGCCCGTTCAAGGTCACATGGGAAGTTCGAACGACGCCGCGGAGGTCGACGAGGGCCTTTTCGTCGATCTGGTCCTGATTCAGCAGGTCTGAGTCGTAGCCGAAGTCCCGCAGGAACCAGTTGAGCTTCCAAAGCGCCCGCTCCGTGGAGTACAGCCGCCCGGAGAACGATCGTCGTTCGAACGATTCGGGTTCGAGAACGACGAACCGGATTGCGAGGAAGGGTCTGTGGGGATGCCAACGGTAGGAAGCCCACTCCACGCGAGCCAGGAACAGCCCTTCGAGAGGCTGGTCGCCATCGAGCTGTCTTGTATGCAAACCAGGAACATGACGTTTCATGGCTTCATCTCCTCGGCAGGTTGGGCGAACGAATTGAGCTTGCAGACGAGACCATCCCTGTCTTCCTTTGCTGATGCCGCCAGATGGGAGATGAAAGACTCGACCAAGTCTCGGCTGGCGTCCCTGATGGTCTGGGTGCCGCAGAAGTGAGCGGCGTAGGCCTTTACGAGGTTGGGATCGAGGTTGTACTGGCGGATGAGGAGGCAGAGGCGGTCGCGGAGACGACTCGGATTACCATTCGAACTGTTTGCAGTGTGAAAACCATTTGAGTTGCGCGGATTTTTCGGAGCGTTCCACGGCTCAGAAAGCGCCCCGAGTTCCTCGACAGAGCAAAGGCCAATTCCATAGGCTTTCCGGAGAGCGCGGTTTACGGCTCGCGTTTCGGCAATCCGCATTTCTGCACCGCGTACCAAACGAGAAACGTTGGATGGGTCTGCGTCCCCGTAGCCGACAAACCTTTTCGCTCCGCGACCCTTGTAAACAATAGCCTTGAATACCCATCTGCCACTGGGAACGTCAGATGCAAACCGATCGATTGAAGTCGTTATTCCCGAGCAACGATAGCGCTTCGCGATCCGGAGCAGCCCAGAATGCGTCACATACCATCTACCGTCTAGCAGTTGAAGATCACCAGAAGATACCGAGAGCGCGTATCTGTGAGTGAGCTCTTTCAACCCGGACATCGCATTCTTTGGAAGCTCACCCCAAATGGCTCGAGCGTGCCTTGCGTTTGACCGGAGCGCACTGCTTGTCTTCATGACTTTCCTGACTTTCCTCTCGACATCTGCCACAAAAAAGCTGGCAGGTTGTCCAGAGATCTTTTCGTGTAACGCTACTGTAACGCAGTAGGCGTTACATGTCAAGTACGTGCGTCGGGACTTGTGCTTCGCTTGACGGCCGTAGTGAGGTTGGATAGCATCCAGCTTCATCTGCAGGGGATGGAATGCGAAAGACTGAGACACTGAACCTTCGAGTATCACCCGAGTTCAAACGCAGACTAGTTGAGGAAGCAAAAAAGGAAAAGCGTTCTGTGACAAACTACTTGGAAGCTACGCTCGCCAGTTTCTGGAAGGCCAAGGCATCTCCCCGCAAAGCAGCTAGGGATATCAAAGAATAGGGTCCAAACCTCTAATCACCGTCTTTTGTTCGTGCGCATTTCGTTTCGTTTTTGTCCGCCGTGATGGCCCTTTCAGAGCCGGCTCGAATGGCCGTCTGCGCGGCCGTACCCTCATTGGGTACGAGATTACCAAACGAATGTCGAAGACCAATCGCAAGGAATAGATCCCCTTGCCAAATCCAGCCGTGCGACGGCCTGCTCCGGCGCCGCACGGCTGGAGAATTACGCCCCGCGAAATTCCTCGGCAAAACGCATCTCGTTCGAGCAGCGGCTGGCGGTACCAGCTGCGGCCGCATCTTCTTCTAGAGCGCCAGGACGAGCGCGCGCCCATGCCCTTCTGCACGAACTTTGGGTGTCCGTCGCGGTATTCAGTGTAGCGCCCAGCAGGGCTCCGGACCGCGGCCATACTTTGCGTCGGACAGAAGTCGAAATTACAAAACGAACTCAGCTATCTCTTCTGCAAACATAGAGATACAAGATTCGGGAGATGTGTGGGCGAGGATGAGTGGCCGGATGCTGAAGTCCTGTTCCAGTGGAAAGTGAAAGCAGCTAATTCTCTTGACTCCTGCGCGGTTCGCGGCCGCTTGGATCGAGATGCCCCAAGATTATCAACAAGAACCAAGACTAACTTCCCATCTGTGCCTGCAGGAATTCCCCCGGAAGGCGAGAGATTCGGGACCGGGCGGGCGATCCCACGTGTGCCTCTGCCCCCGCGTGGCGAACGCCACTTACTCTCGTGTGCGGCTTTTCGGCCAACGTTCCATGCACGGGTATTCTTTCCATGAGAATACCGAGTGTGCGCTCCAATTGCGCCAATTCCAAGCGCTGCTCCCTTGCGAAGAGAGTGGAAGCCACGCCGCGACTGCCCGCGCGGCCCGTGCGACCCACACGATGGATGAAGTTCTCCGCGATTTCGGGCAGATCGTAGTTGATTACGTGCGCGATGTCCTGGACGTGAATGCCACGCGATGCCAGGTCGGTGGCGACCAGCACGCGGTAGCGCCCCTGCTGAAATCCGGTTAGCGCTGCAGTCCGTTGGGATTGCGAGCGGCCCCCATGGATCGTGGCAGCGGCGAACCCTTCGCGACTCAAGCTATTGGCCAGCCGCTCCGCTCCGCGCTTCGTGCGCGCGAAGACGAGGCAGCGGCCGGACTCGCTGGACAGCAAACGTTGCAGCAGGTCCTGCTTGCGGTCGGAGGCAACTTCAAACGCCTGGATGCGCACATTTTCCGAGGGCTTCAGTATGGACCCGAACGCGAGGCGCACCGGTTTTCTCATGTAATCGTGCACCAGGTGCGCGACGGAGCTTTCCAGCGTTGCGGAAAAACACATCGTCTGGCGCTCTTTTGGGAGAACGGCCCCAATCCTGCGAATGGCAGGAAGAAATCCCATGTCCAGCATGCGATCGGCCTCATCAAGCACGAGCAATCGCAGCCCGCGGAAATTGATCAGCTTGCGATCGAGAAAATCTTCCAATCGTCCCGGTGTGGCGACCACGAGCCGGGCGCCCTTTCGCAGCGCGCTGAGTTGCGCTCCTTCGGATAGCCCTCCCACGACCAGCGCCGCGGGCGCGAGCTGCTCGCCTTTCAGCACGTTGTATTGATCCACAACCTGCATGGCCAGTTCTCGAGTGGGAACGAGCACCAGTGTTGAGATTCCTGGCGTATTTCTCTCGAGCATCTGCTCCATCACCGGGATCAGGAACGCCAGCGTTTTGCCGGTTCCGGTCTGAGCGGTCGCGAGCACGTCTTTGCCCTCGAGCGCTTGCGGAATCGTCGCTGCTTGCACCGGCGTAGGTGTCGAAAAATGGGCGAGCGACAGCCTCTTCTTCGTGTAAATCGAAATCGGCAGTTCGGAAAAACTATTCATCTTGGTCTTGCCTTCTATCTGGCGGAAGCGATCGCGGCGCACACACATCTTGCAAACGAGCCAACTTGCGCTGCCAGTATGGTTTAAAATTACGCTGAAGACTTCGGAGGAAACTGAAGGGCGGGTGTTCTCAGATCGAGTACTTCACCGGAGGAGCCGCACTACACAACCGCGGTATTAAGCGCACACACAATGTATCATGCCGCGACCGTTTTTCGCGGAAAATTTTGGCAGGGGGTAACGCTTCAGTTCGCTCTCGCTTTCCTGTTACCCTCATTCGCTGTCCTGCGCGCGGTGCGCGTTACCCGACGGTGACGGGGGCACGGGCGTGACTGAGGCCGTCAAGACCATCGCTCTGATCGTGAGCGCTCTCTTTCCGATCGTGAATCCGATCGGAGGCAGTCCGATCTTTCTGGCGCTGACCCGCGAATATACGAGGAATTCGCGGAAAATGCTGGCGTGGCGCATCTCGATGAACAGCTTCATATTGCTGGTGGCGTCGTTCGCAATTGGAACGCACGTGCTGGCATTTTTCGGGATCTCGCTTCCCGTGGTGCAGGTCGGTGGCGGGCTCATCGTCATTTCGGCAGGGTGGGCGATGCTGAGGCAAAAGGACGACGAGGATGAAAGACACTCCGTCCGGCGAGGCGTTGGCAAGACGGATATCCTGAGGAGCGCGTTTTACCCGTTGACCCTGCCTCTCACGGTGGGTCCGGGCTCGATCTCCACTGCAATCACACTCGGAGCAAATGAACCGCACCACTTGGGAACAAACTGGTTCGCGATCTTCGCGGCGGTAGTCGGCTCAGCCCTCGTCGCGGTAAGCATCTACCTCTGTTACGGCTTCGCAGACCGAATCGCGGCGGTGATCGGCGCCGCAGGAATGAACGTAATTCTCAGGCTCTCTTCCTTCTTGCTGGTGTGCATCGGCGTGCAAATCATGTGGAATGGCGCGAGCGCCTTGCTCAAGCCGTTGTTACATGTTGTCAGTTGACTCGCTACTTTTCCGGGCCGGGCAAGATTCAGAATTCGATCGCTTCAGTTCGTCTTGTCTTTCGAGTAGCAGAGCCGCTCAAGGTTGCACTCGATGCATTTCGGCTTGCGGGCCTGGCAGACGCGCCGGCCATGCCAGATCAACTGATGTGAGAAAAGGATCCATCGGTCCTTGGGAATCACCTGCATCAAGTCCTGTTCGATTTTCTTCGGGTCGGTGTTCTTGGTTAAGTCGAGCCGGCCGGCGAGCCGCTGCACGTGCGTGTCCACCACGACGCCTGAGGCGATGCCAAACGCCGTGCCCAGCACGACGTTCGCCGTCTTTCGCGCCACGCCCGGCAGCGTCAGGAGCTCCTCCATCGTTTTCGGCACCTCGCCGCGAAACTCTTCGATGATCCTCTTGCTCGCGCCCATGATGGACTTGGTCTTGTTGCGAAAAAAACCCGTCGGGCGGATATCTTGTTCGAGTTCGGCCGGGTTCGCGTACGCGAAGGCCTTGGCGTTCGGATACGTCTTGAAGAGGGTCACCGTCACCTTGTTCACTCGATCGTCCGTGCACTGCGCGGAAAGAATCGTCGAGATCAGCAACTGAAACGCGTTCTCGTGCTCCAGCGCGCAGGTCGCGGCTGGATACGCTTCATCGAGTCCCTTCAGGATCGCTCGCAGGCGCGCCGGATCGGTTCCGCGTCCCGCCGCATCGCGACGCGCACTACTCTTCGCCGATTTCTTGGGTTTCTTCTCGGCCATGGAGCGCAAGACTATACCACACGCGGTTTACAGCTCGACGCGCACACCCTTCCAGAATGCGATGTGGTCCTTGATCTGTGCGGCGGCGGGTTTGGGATCGGGGTAAAACCATGCGGCGTCGGAGTTCCGCTGACCGTTCACTTCGACGTCGTGGTAGCTGGCGGTTCACTTCCAGGGACAAACGGTGTGCGTCTCGCTCGGACGCAGGTATTCGGTCTGCACGGAATCTCGCGGGAAGTATTGATTCCCCTCCACAACCACGGCGCGATCGCTCTCAGCGAGAACCGCGCCGTTCCATGTAGCTTTCGCCATCGTCATCCTCCAAACGCATCTATACGGTAAAGAAAAGATTCTGCGCCAACGGCCATTCCGAATCGAACCACTGCCCCGCGCAACAGTAGCCGGAGCGCTCGCCCATTTGAACCACTTCCTCGGGGTCGTATTTGTGCGAGCTTTCAGTCCAGATCGTCTCTCCCTCGCGCAGGTAGAACCGGAAACCCGCTTTTCGGATGGTGACGCGCTGCCAGATCCTCGAACGCAGGTGCATCTCGATGCGCCGCTCCGTCTGGTCGTACCGCACCGTGTGTTCGAAGTTCGCCAGGTCGAAGTCACCGTCCAGTTCCCGATTGATTCGCGCGAGCAGGTTCTTGTTGAATGCAGCCGTCACGCCCGCCGGATCGTCGTACGCGAGCGTCAGCGTGGAAACCGGCTTTTCAAGATCGGTCGCGAGCAGGAGCGCATCGCCTTCGCGCAGAGCCGAACGCACCTCGCGCAGAAACTGGTCTCCCGCCGGGCGGTCGAAATTCCCGATCGTACTGCCAAGGAAAAGAACCAGAAGCCGCTCGCCTTCGCGGCGCCGCGCGGCTACTTCCTGGAGACCGTCGAGATAAGCGCGCTCGAATCCCACGATGCTCACCATGTCGATCTGTCCCAGTTCCTGCTGACACCGGAAAAGCGCGCTGCCGGAGATGTCGATCGGGTAGTAGTTCACGCGCTGCCGTCGCGCCAGAGCCTCGAGTAGCCAGCGTGTCTTTTGGCCGCTTCCGCTGCCCAACTCGGCCACCACGACAGGACCGGGTACTCGCTCTACGACGTCCGCGGCGTGACGTTCGAGCAGCCGCATCCCGGCCCGGCTCAAGCCGTACTCCGGCAAAACGCAGATCGCGTCGAACAGCGCCGAACCTACCTCATCGTACAGATACTTCGAAGGGAGCTCTTTCTGTCCCGGCTGGCTCAATCCGACCACGACATCCGAGGAGAATTCAGCCAGGGCCTGCCTTGCAGGGATTGCCGTTGCCATTCGCGGAGCCGACGCCATGGGCTAGTCCTCCACGCAGCGGAAGGTCGAGTACACGTATGGGTAGTGGGGCTGGAACCAGTTGCGGAACGCACGGCGCAGCATACATGCGTCCGTCCGCGCCGATCCGCCCTTCATTACGAAGTGCTTCCCGTCGAAGAAATTGGCCGAGTAGCCGGGGTAAAACGAAAAAGGCTCGAATCCCGGCAAGGGACCGAAGACGCTCGATGTCCATTCCCATCCGTTGCCGAGAAGATCGAACACACCGAACCCGCTCGCTCCCGCGGGGTGCGCGTCCACCGGAGCCGCATCCCAACGTTGGTGATGGAAATTGCCGTGCGTTTCGTCGGGCGAAGCGTCGCCCCACGGATACGCTCGCTCCGTTCCATCCGGCGCGCCATACGCCGCCCGGTGCCACTGCGCTTCGGTCGGCAGCTTCCGTCCCGCCCAGCGAGCAAAAGCGGAAGCCTCTGCATGGCTCACGTACACCGGCCACGAAAGCGGCAACGGGATCGCTCCAAACATGGTTCGGTACTCCCACTGCGTATCCGCGTCCGCCACGGGAGGGCTCGAACGCCGCACCCAGAACTGCGGATGCTCGATCCGTTCGCGCTGCCTCCACTCCCAGTCCTCCGCTTTCCAGTGCTTCGCGTCTTCGTATCCACCCGCATGAACGAACTTCAGATATTCGGCGTTGGTCACCGGGAAGACGTCCACCGAAAAGCTCGGTACTTCGATGTCCTGCGTCTCGAACTCATTGTCCCAGCCAAATGTGCGCGCGCCGTTGCGCGATTGCCCGAGTGTGACGATCCCGGCGGGAATCGTCACGCGACGCTGCCTCGGTGCGGGCCTCGGATCAGCAAATATTCCGGCCGAACAAACTTTTCTTTCGACCGGCAGGTTATGTAGGAGATACGCCAGTGTCTCGGCATGCATCAGGCGGTGTTCGATCGCGACATGCAGCAGCGTTCCATCGGCGAGCGCAGGTACCGAAGAACGCAGGGCCTGGAAACCGTGGAGTCTGTCGTCTAGCCGCTGTCGCCCGAGCCGATTGTATTCCTCGACCTGCGCGATGCTAGGCCAGTCGTTGGGTTCGTCCGTTGGCAGCCCGCCTCCGACTGGATCGATTCCGAAGGCGAAGAGCTTGTCGAACTCGGTATCGTGCGGCGCGAGATCGAGCGCTCCGCTCAGCAGATTCCAGTCGAACGCCTCGAGATGCCCAAGATAAAAAATCAGGCGGTGGCGTTCGGGGATCGGCCGGTCGTAGAAAGAATTCGGCGGCAGCAGCCTGAACAGCGCGTCGGTCCTCTCGCGCGCCTCCTGCATACGGGGAAGGAGTTTAGGGTGAAGGGTAGGCGCCGTTTGGAAAGTCGCCATGAGCCACCTCTGAGGCAGGGGCGTCTTTTGTACCCCCGGTCCGGTGTTTGGAGCAAGCGATTTCGTCCGTCTCGGATTGGATGCGGGAGCGTCTACGAAAGTATCGAGGAAGTTGGAGCCGTCAGTAGATCCCGGACCTTTCGGAACGCCTTGCCGCGATGGCTGCGGCGGTTTTTTTCGTCCGGTGATGCTTCCGCAGACGTGCGGCCGAGATCGGGAAACAAAAACACAGGATCGTAACCGAATCCGTTCGTGCCGCAAGGCTGCTGCGTGAGAATCCCTTCGACGAAATCGGAGACGACTGCGAGAGCGCGGCCGCGCCGCGCGATGGCCGTGACGCAAACGAATCGTGCGCGCCGCTCGTCTCCGGCCTTTCCTTCCATCGCGCGCAACAACTTGCGGACGCAATCGGCATCCGTGGTATTCGGCCCCGCGTATCGCGCGGAATGAACGCCGGGCGCCCCGCCAAGCGCCGGCACGACCAAGCCGGAATCCTCCGCGAGAACCATCTCGTCTGTGAACCGGCTGTAGTGCAGTGCCTTCCCCGCTCCATTTTCGGCGAATGTCGGCGCGGACTCTTCAAACGGAGGAAGCTCGCGGAAATTCGGAAGCAGGTCGAGCTCCAGGGCGGAGCCTCGAGCGAGTTCGCGGTACTCGCGCAGTTTGCCGGGATTCGACGATGCGAGAAGGATTCCAATGCGCACGGGCCTGCCTTCGGAGATGCTACCGTGAACGGCCACGGAATTTCATGTGCAGCAGGTCCTGCTGCATCTCGGTGATCTGGCCGATGCCCCCAGCCGCCAGATCGAGCAGATTCTGCAACTCCTGGCCGGTGTACGAACGCCCCTCGGCACTCGCCTGCACCTCGACAAACTGGCCGGCACCCGTCATCACGACGTTCATATCCACCTGTGCGCGGGAGTCTTCTTCGTACGTGAGATCGAGAAAAAGTTCGTCGCCCACGATCCCCACGCTCGTCGCCGCCACGGAATCGATGAGCGGCACCGAGCGGAGGATCCCCGCGGACACCATTCGTTCGAGCGCAAGCGCGAGGGCCACGAACGCGCCGGTAACCGAGGCCGTTCGCGTCCCGCCGTCCGCCTGAATGACGTCGCAATCGAGCCATACGGTTCGCTCGCCCAGCGCCTTCAAGTCGGTCGCGGCGCGCAGGGTACGCCCGATCATCCGTTGGATCTCGAGCGTGCGGCCGGACTGCCGCCCGCGCGCGGCTTCGCGCGGCGTGCGCTCTTCCGTCGAGCGCGGTAGCATGCCGTATTCGCCGGTCACCCAACCCTTGCCCGTGCCCTTGAGAAACGTCGGCACGCCGCCGTCCACCGTCGCCGTCACGATCACGCGCGTCTGCCCAGCCTCGATCAGCACGCTGCCTTCGGCGCTGGGAATGAAATCCGGCGTGATTTTCACCGTCCGCAAATCGTCCGGCGCACGTCCGTCTGCTCGCAAAAACCTTCTCCTTGTTCCGACTGCTTCCCTCGGTCAGCCAGTTTGCCGACCGGCACGAGATGTTGTCAACAAATGCCGCTTGCTAGTGCGCCGCGCTCGCTTGCTGCGCCGCCGAATTCAAATCGAAAAAGCCGGTCAGATCGACGTTGCCCGCGAGCGTTTCCACTTCCTGGCCGTGGATCAGGATCTTCAGGCGGCGGAGCCCCGGCACGTTGCTCGCAAGCGTGCTCGCGATCGAATTCACAGCCATCTCTTCGCTCAAGATTCCGGACGGCGTTTCGGTGGAGAGCGCGTCGGAGAAATCCGCTACCGCCGTGCCATCCGGAAGAATGTAGAAGGCGAAAAGCTCCGTGTCAGCGGGAATCGTGCGCTGGCCGGGCGTGGGAGGGCTCACGATGAGCGCGTGCAGCAACTGCCTCGAGCGCTGCACCGGATCGGCCGAGAGCGGCAACTCGACCTCCACCGGAGCTATCTGATCGGGCCCCACGGCCCAGAAAATCTTCGCCTTTGCGGTCACGTCTGTCGGCGTCGAGATCGGCGCCGCTAGGACCTCGTGCCGCGCCTGTTCCTCGGCGGCTTGCGTTTGCGCCGAACGCACCATGCGCCGGTGCAGGCTGCGCAGGCTGATCAAGCCGATCAGCACGGCGACGGCGAGGATTCCGATCGCGATTTTCCACTTGTGCGGCATCATCGGGCTCCGCTGGGGCTGGCGCGGAACGCCGTAATGGATCGTGCAATCGCGGCGGCGAGCGGCGCGGCCGTGCCCGTCAATGAATTCAAGTTCGGGGCGGCCACGCTCGAAAGTTCGACCGCAACGGCGGGCCCGGCAACCGAACGCAGCGCGCGCACGGCAGCACCGACGGATGTGTCCGGCGAGCCCGGGAACTGCCCCGCGATCTCAATCTGCATCAGATCCGCGAGATGATGGCTCGCGCCTGCATAGGGGCGCTGGGCATCTTCCCACACGGTCAAGCCAGCCGTTTGGGAAGGCTGACTTCGGTATTTTGCGCTCGAGGCGACGACCGCGGGCGGGATCGGAGCAAGCTGATCGTAGTAAGCGCGCACGGTGCCTACCGTCCCGGTCGAAGACACGTGCAAGCTGATGAAGATGGCGTCGCGGTAGGCGTTGGCGACTGCCGCGCGGTCGTCGTACGACGGATTCGAATCGTCGTTGCGCGTCATCACCACGCGAAAGCCCTGGCGCTCGAGTTCCGCGCGCACCGTCCGCGCGATCTGGAGCACAATATCCTTTTCGACCATGCCGCCTTCGCCGCGCGCCCCTGTGTCCGTGCCGCCGTGGGCCGGGTCGAGCACGATGATCGGGCCGCTGGGCGCGGGTGGCGGCGAAGGCGCTTCCGGCGCAGAAGCCTGCTGCGGAGCGGGTTCCGCGGGCGGCGATTCTTGCCGCGAGGCCGGTTGACCCACAACCTGGACGGCAAGAAACGCCGAAACGCCCGCGGCTAAGGCCAAAACCCGAAGAAGGTCGCGCACGGCGAAAAGGATAGCAGAAACGCCGCAACGCGCGCCGCCCGGCCGCGATCCATCGTGGCGACAGATGAGAGTGCTGGGATGCATCGCGTTTTCACACCGGCGAGACATCGAAGAGGTGAGCCTGAAAACCATCGCGGCGGACGAAAAGTCCCAGGCGGCGAAGCTCGTCGCCGCTTCGAGCGTAGCGGGCATCGTCCAGCTCGTCGCGGAAAACGTATTCTTCGGCAGGGAGCGGGCGATCGCCAAAGCGAATGCGTCCCTGCGAGGTGGCGCCTGCAAGATTCACCACAATCAACTTCCATGCGTCTTCGATCCGCCACTCATAGGCCACCAGATTCCCGGACGTGTCGTCGCCCTCCGAGTCCACAGCCAATAGGTTCCAGCCGCCCTCGTGAAAGACACGCTCGTCGGTAATTCGGAGAATCTTTTCAAAGAATACAACGCCGGCCGGATCGGGCATCTCCTCCGCGGCCCTGCGCAACGCGACCGGAAGCTGAATTCTGGCTCCTTCGATTTCTCCTTCTTGATAGAAACGCATTCCGGGCAGAGTCCCCATCAGCGTCCCGGCTAAGACCAGACGCTCGGAACCAAAAACTGCGGCGCATCGATTCTCGTCGTGATTTTCAAGGAACCGCGCGAGATGTTTCTGATATCCGACATCCTCAGCCAGCCGCGCGTGGAGCTCAGGAATCTTCACGTAACGCAGGTCGTCGTACAAATCCTTGTCGTAAACAAAGGAAAAGCCGAGATCGAGCAGCCGCTGCTCCGTGCCCCAGTAGGCTTCGGCGAGGAGGATGAGGCCGGGCACCGTCGCATGAGCGTCCGCCCAAAACTCGGTCTGGGGCGGGCCAGCGCCGCGCAGCTGATGGTTCCAGACCTTCTCGAAGATGTCGCTCAGCTGAAGCATCGCCATATCGCATCGCACGCCGTCGCAATGAGCCGCGATCGCGCGGAGCTCCGCGAGAAGCGCCGCGCGCATCGCCGGCGAAAAATGATTCAACTGCGCCACGTCGTCCCAGGGCGGGAAATACGGGTCCTTGCCCATTGCGAGGAACACGGGGCCTTTGGGCGTCTCGACGCGGTGAAAGCTGGACGGCTCTTTCTGAAAATCCTCGGATGTGCCTTGCACGTAGAATTCCGGGTGTTCGCGGGTCCACGGATGATCGAGCGCCGTATGATTTCCGACGAAATCGAGAAACAGCGCCACGCCTCGCGCGCGCAGCTTCTTGCGAACGCGGTCGAGGGAATCCCACGTGCCGATGCGAGGGTCCGGAACGTATTGCGCGATGGAGTAGGGAGAGCCGATCACGTCTTCGGGCGTCCAGCTCGGCAAGACGCGATCAAATAGCGGACGATTCGCGTGATCGGCGACCTCTATTCGACGCGCCTCTGCGCTGTGCTGCCAGACCCCCATGAGCCATACGACATCGAAGCCGCGCTGTGCGATGGCGTCCCATTCGGTGTCCGGAACATCGGCGAGCTTGACGAGGCGGCCGAGACGCGCGGAAAGTTTCTCGAGCCAGGCCCACGCGTTGATCTCGTAAACGTGCGGGTGCGGACGCAGTGAAAGCTGCTTCGTCGATTTCCGCGCGCGCGGAGTCCGCGAGCTGATCACTTGGCCTGGGGCGTTGGCTACTGTTGCACGCATGAGGGAGCGGAGAAGACGAGCGACAATTCCTTCACGTCGGAATCGGAGCCCGAGACAGCGACGGGCGAAGCGTCGATGCGTGAAGGAGGCGCGCAATCCGGATTTTTGCGCGATGCGGCGCGCTGGGGCGCAAGGTCTTCCCAGGCGGAAATCGTGTAGCTGGCGGATTCGAGCAGCGTGAATCGATACAGCCCGTCGGCGATCTTTTGCGCGGCGGGATTTTGGCCTTGGTCCGCTTTGGCCATCACCGTGACGCTTCCCGACGGCCTGCTGCCCTGCCACTTCAGGCGCACACGAACTTGGTGCGTCGGAAAACCTTCCTTCAAGCGGATGTTGACCTTCGTAAGCTGCTGGCCGTCCTTGAGGTGAATCGGCTCGGCGTCGCTTGTATCGGCGGCGCCGGGATAGAATGCGCGCGGAAAAGGGGCGTTCGGATCCATGCGGTTCAGCCGGTTGAAGACGAGGACGTAATCCCCCGGGCCGATGTGGTCGAAATCGAAAACACCCTTGCCGCCCTGAAACGCCCACAAACCCGGACGCGAGTCGGAGTAGGCGCCTGCGCGATAGAGCTCGACCGAGGTGAGCCCAAGCGGCTTCCCGTTCGGGCCAAGAACGCTCCCGCGAATGTGGCCCGTCGGCAGCGCGACCACGTCGTATTCGTAGCACGCTCCGTCGGGAATCTCGAACGGCGGCAGCCCGCCAGTGAGCCCCTTCTGGGTCAGCTCAGTGCGCGGCGGCAGATCGGCGGTGAAGCGGTACTCGCCGGCGTGCACGTCGTAAAAAGAGTAGATGCCGCTCGCGTCGGTGTCCGCCTCGAAGCGATCGTACCGCGAGCGGAGCTTGAGCGAGATATTCGGGAGCGGGTCATCCGGATCGTCCGACGGCGCGAGGAACGGCGGGTCGGCGCTGCGCAGGACGCCGAAAACGGAGGCGACGCGCGTGCCGTTGCGCATCGCGCGCAATTGCGGGATCAGCGCGCGAGCTTCGCTCGCCGGCCGCGTGCCGTTGCAAATGGTGGCGAAGAGGCGGCCCTCAGCCTCCTGTTGCGCAAAGACGACGTACCGTTCTCCTTGCTTGAAGAGATAGCCGCAGTCGCCGTCGTCGCCACCGGAGAAAACGTCGATTTCGAGGACGTCGGGCCCGGTGAATTTTTCATCGATGCGGAAATGGTAGCGGGTCAGGCGCGACGCGATGATGTCGACAGGAGCGTCGGAAGAATCGGTTTTCGGCGTGCCGTAGGAGATGTCTTCGATGGCCGTGACCGTGCCGGTGAACACGACATCGCTCTGCTGCAAGCCCGGGCATTTTCCCGGCGCCGCCTGAGAACAGGTACAGGCTTGCGCCGCGATTGCCGCGAGAGAAACGAGGAGGAGAAGAGTCGCCAGCGACCGAAGAATCATCCTCGCTATCCTACATGCTTTCGCCGCGATACGAAATCGGCGTCAGCGTTGCTACACTCGGACGGCTGCGGGAGTGCGAGCCTGCCGGAATGATGGCCGAGCCACCTGAGAATCGAGCAAAATGCGCGTCTGCGTAACCGGCGGGACGGGATTCATCGGCCGGACGCTGGTGCGGCGGCTGCTTGCCGAGGGCACGCAGGTGCGTGTACTCGCGAGGCCGTCGCACCGCGCCGATGAACTCGAAGCGCGGGGAGCGGAGGTCGTGCGCGGCGATTTGAACGACCCGGACGCGATTGAGCGAGCCGTGCAGGAAACGGAAGTTGTCTACCACGCCGCCGCCAAGATCGACTCTCCGGGCACACGAACAGAATTCTTCGAAACAAATGTGCGAGGCACTGAGCAGGTCCTCCAGGCGTGTCTCCGCGCGGGTGTTGGTCGAGTGGTCTACATAAGCTCGATCGCCGTATACGGCCTGGTGCGAGAGGGCGAACGCATCAGCGAGGATACTCCGTATGATGACGCGCCGGAGAAACGCGACTTCTATGCCGAATCGAAGATCGCGGCCGATGAGCTTGCCGTTTCCTTTGCGAAGAAGACCGGATTGTCCCTCGCCATCGTTCGGCCCGGCATAGTCTACGGCCCCGGAAGGCCGCTCCCAGCAGGGCTGCTGGCATTTCGCCTAGGGAAGACGGACTTCGTTTTTGGAAACCGTGAAAACCGCATCCCGTTGAACTACATGGAGAATCTGATCGACGCAATTCCACTGGTTGCCGACCTGAAGGACGGGAAACTGCGGCAGTATATCGTCGTCGATGATGAGAATCTCACGCTCGGGCAGTACCACGCGGCGAAGACCGACGCCGGCGGGACGCGGACTCTGTTCTTGCCCGGCTGGCCCGTGCTCGTGGGCGCTCCCCTCGGTGGAATGTCGAGGCGTCAGGTGGCGCGAGCGTTGCAAGACCGCTGGTACGACACGCGTCGAATCCGCGAAGAGACAGGCTGGGCGCCGAAGGTGCCGCTGCGAGAAGCCATCCAGCGGACGTTGACGACTTCCGGCTGACTTGCGTGTGCAGCGCCACCGCGCGTGGAGCGGGCGGGATTTGAATCGTTTCGTGCTAAACTTTTGCGTTACGTGCATCGGTTGCGATCCGCGTTCACAACCGAATTCAGATCAGCTTCATCCTGCCGGGTGATTCGTTGAAAAAAGAGACGTCCCTCATTTTTGCGCGGTGGAAATTGCTTACGTTGACGTACGGGAGGTAGGAAGATTTTGACGGTTGGCCACATCGTTCTCGGCATCGCTGCAATCCCGCTCATCTATTACCTGCTCGCCCTCTATAGCACTGCGCGGTTTTTCGCCGTTTCGAGGCGAGAAAGCGGAAAGAACACCGACTTTCTGCCTCCCGTAAGCTGCCTGAAGCCGATCAAGGGACTCGACGAAGACGCGTACGAAAACTACGCCAGCTTCTGCCGCCAGGATTACCCCGAGTACGAAATCGTTTTTTGCGTCGATCCGGACGATCCCGCTCTTCCCGTCCTCGAGAAACTGATCCGCGATTTTCCCGAGCGCCGCATTCGCCTGCTTTTTGGCTCCGGGCGCAATGCCATCAACGACAAAACGGGGCGGCTGACGCGGCTGACGACCGAGGCAAAATACGACCTGTTCGTGATCACGGACGGCGACGTCCGCGTGCGGCCGGATTATCTCCGCACGGTCGTATCGCCGTTTCGCGATCCGCAGGTCGGCGCGGCGACCTGCCTCTACGTTTCGACAAAGGAAACGAATCTGGTGCAGGAGCTACAGTCGATCGGGATGATCTCGGACTTTTTCGCGCCGGTGATGGTCGCTTGGCAGTTGAACGATCTGAAGGTCACGTTCGGGCAGTCGATCATCACCACGCGCAAGGCGGTTCAGGCCTATGGCGGCTATCCGGTGCTCGAAGACCGGCCGGCGGACGACGTCTACGCCGGGCGGCTAGTGGCGGAGCAAGGATTCGAGGTGAAACTGCTGCCCTACATCGTCCAATCGGTGGCGGACTTCCAAACGATGAGCGACCTGCTCCACAAGCGCACGCGCTGGATGACGGTGCAGCGCCTGATGCGGCCGTGGGGGCATCTGGGTTTGATCTTCACGTGGGGATTGCCGTGGTCGCTCGTGGCCGTCGCAACCAATCCGACGGCGGGCGTGGCCATCGCGTATCTTGGCGGCTACGCCGCGTGCCGGATTGCGATCACCTGGACGATCGGCGTGTGGGGCATGAAACAGAAAGGCCTGTGGAAGAAGATGCCGCTGATTCCCGTGTGGGACGCTATGGCGCTCCTGATGTGGATCGCGAGCTTCGGACGCAGAACGATCCGGTGGCGCGGCGTCGACTATTTCCTTCGAGAGGGACGGCTCGTGGCCGCCGCGCGCGTTCCCGCGGCGAGAGAATCATGAGGGCGAAGGTCGCCGTCGCCGGGGCCGGGATCTACGGAACGAATGTTGCGATCCGTCTGGCGGAACAGGGCCACCAAGTGCGCCTGTTCGACCCGCTCGGCATTCTGCAAGCCGCGTCCGTCATCAACCAATACAGGATTCACTCCGGCTACCACTATCCGCGCAGTCCCGAGACGATCGCCGAAACGCTCGAAGCGCGCGCGGAGTTCATGGAGGCGTTCGCGCCCGCGATTGTCCGCAACAGCCGGCACTATTACGCGATCCCGCACGAAGGCTCGCAGACCCCTCCCGAATTGTTCGAGAAGGTGATGGCGCAGTATCACCTCGTCTGCAATCCGTGCCGGCCCCAGTGGATGGACTTCGGCTTCATCGACAAATGCTACGAGGTGGACGAGCAGATCTACGATCCGGATGTATTGCGCGACCTGGTCACGTCTCGCCTTCAATCGCTCATCCCTTTCGAGCAGCGCGCATTCACGCCGGAGATGCGGCCCGATTACGATTTCGTCGTCTGGGCGACCTACGGATTGGGGCCGAGCCGGGGTATTTTCAAGATTGGCAGATATGATGTTGCCGAGAAAATTCTGATCGAGCTGCCGCCGCAACTGCACGGAATATCCCTCGTCGTCGTGGACGGCCCGTTCACCGCCTTCGATCCCTACGGCAGCTCGCCGCGGTCGCTGTTCGGTTCGGCAAAGAACACGAACCACTGGACCACGACCGATCCGTGGGAGCCGATTCCCAAACCCTACGCCAGGCTTTTGAACGGACCGAAATTCGAGCCGATCGCGTTCAGCCGCTTCGACGCGATGCGAAAAGACTCCGCGCTCGCCGTGCCGGCGTCGAAGGACGCTGTCTATCTGGGATCGCGGTTTACCATCCGCGTGGTCGAAAACAATCCAGCGCAGGACCGGCGGACGCTCTACATCCAGGAACCGGCGCCTCGCGAGCTGCACATTTTTTCGGGAAAGGTTGTGAGCGCGGTGAAGGCGGCCCGGCTCGTCTGCGAGAGAATTGCGAAGGGTTAGTTGGCCAAGGCCTGCCAGCCGAGCACGGCCGTGCCCGGCTTCCCTGCTCTCTTATCGGCTCGTTTCCGTCACAGAAGGAGTCGTCGCGCCGAGTTGGCGGTGACGGTCGTTGCGCGCGTTGCGCCAGTTGACCTGCGGCATGAAGAGCGAAGCGTCGATGCGATCACGGTACTCGATGGCGATATTCAGCAGCGAATCGAGCAGCGAATCGGAGAGATGGTGGGGCTGCAAACCCAGGTCGACCAGCTTGGAGTTTTTCGCGTTGTAGTAATGCGCTTCGGCTTCGACGCGCGGGTCGGGAATGTGATCGATATCGACTTTGAGGCCCATCTTCTTCCCGGCGGCCTGGACCATGCGAGCCAGATCGAGCACGGAGAACTGCTCGGTGAACTGGTTGAACACGCGAAATTCGCCCCGCGCGGCCGGGTGCATACAGGCGATCTCGACGCAGCGGACTGTGTCTCGAATATCGAGGAAACCGCGTGTCTGGCCGCCCTTGCCGTAAACCGTCAGCGGGTGACCCACCGCCGCCTCGACGCAGAAGCGGTTCAGCACCGTGCCGAAGACTTCGTCGTAGTCGAAGCGATTGATGAGTGCTTCGTCGATGGCCGTTTCGTCGGTGACCGTACCGTAGACGACGCCCTGGTTCAAATCTGTGGCCCGCAGCTTCCACACCTTGCAGCAGAACATGATGTTGTGGCTGTCGTGCACCTTCGAGAGGTGATAGAAGGAGCCCGGCTGCTTGGGATAGGGGAGCACATCCTTGCGACCGTTGTGTTCGATTTCGATGTAGCCTTCTTCGATGTCGATGTTGGGCGTGCCGTATTCGCCCATCGTCCCGAGCTTCACCAGATGACAATCGGGCGCGAATTCGCGCAGGGCAAACAGAAGATTGAGCGTGCCGACGACGTTGTTGACCTGCGTGAAGGCGGCGTGCTTGCGGTCGATCATCGAATACGGCGCAGAGCGCTGCTCGGCAAAATGGACCACGGCTTCGGGTTCGAATTCCTTGATTGCCGAAGAGAGAAACTCGTAGTCGGTAACGTCGCCGATGAGGAGGTCAATCGTCTTGCCGGTATGCTCGCTCCAGGCTCGCAGGCGCTCGGGAAGCGCGCGGATGGGAGTCAGCGTCTGCACGCCAAGCTCGAAATCCCACTGGCGCCGGACAAAGCTGTCGACGATGGCAACGGAGTGGCCCTTCTGCGACAGATACAGCGCCGTCGCCCAACCGCAGTAGCCGTCCCCACCCAGCACGGCAATCCTCATCTATCCTCCTCAGTGCTCATGCAATTCAACTTGACTTGGATTTGCTGCTTTAACTTTTACCCCGGCAGCGGACCCAGTGCAAGCAGCTTTTGGGCGTGTGAGCACTCAAGAACCAAGCCGCTCATTCTTGAATCGAACCAATAAGGGAAATCGCGGAACTCGGCTCGAAGAAGGACGCTAGGTTGTGACGCCCTTCCCTGCCGCCGCTTCTGCGTCATAGACGGAGCGCCCGGGACCGCGCAGGTACAGAATCAGACCGATCAAGCCCACCGCAGCCCTCCAAATTCGCCAGCACAATAGCGCTTCGGCCCCTCCCTCCAGACCCGCCATCTTGAAAAGTACATTATATGCTGACTCTCCCACCCCCAGACCACCGGGAGTGAGCGGCAAGTTATTCGCGAGATCGCCGAGCGGGATCACGAGACACATTTTCATCGACATGCTGCCCGGATGCAGCGCCAGGATCGCCAGTGCCGTAACGGCGATGAGGGTAAGATTTGCCAACAGCGACAGTCCGAGCGCCGCCATCAGGATCCCTGGGCTTCGGTGATACGTAGCGATGGTTCCTGCACTTCGTTCGGCCAGTTTTTCCCCTGGCAGCAAGCGGAAACCCCACTGTACTAACCGGTTCACCAGGATTGGACTAGATAGACAGACCAAGAGCCCAGCCAGCATGCATAGAGCGAGAGCAGCAGCTGCAATCAAGAGAGCACGCAAGACTGCCACCGCCCGAATCAGTTGGGGAAACAGCGGAGCAAAAAGCAGGGGGAGAAGCAGGATTGAGAACAGGCCGATCGCGCGGTCGAAGATCACTACTGTGACGATTTCGGTCCGGCGTCCTTTGTTTTCCTTCGCGGCATAGAAGAGCTTGGCCACGTCTCCGCCCGCCGCTCCCGGCAGAAATGTTGCGAAGAAGGAACTGACGAGCGTCAACTCCAAGGAATTGCGCAAAGAGAGATGCAGACCTTGCGGCCGGAAAAGCATCGAAAGTCGCGCCGCCATCAGCGCGATGTCCAGAAACATGAGTGCGAGCGCGGCGAGGCTGATGGGCCAATCCGTGATCAGCCTCGACAGCGCGCGAAGATCGATGACCCGAGACCAGACGAGGTACGCGATCAGCCCGATGCCAACTCCCAGGCGCACAAGAAGCCACAGCACCGGCCGAGCCGTCTTGGCTCGCAGCAGTCCTGGTGTTGCATCGTTCTCTTCCGCTTGGATCTCGCGCAAGGTGGGACCGATCACCCTTTCCGATTGTCACCTTTTACTCCCGGCCGGAGAAGCCGCGCAAGCGCCTTTTTGCGATCGAATTTTGAAAGTGTCATTGGACTGCGTCTATTGACGCAACTAGGGAGTCGAGCTATACAGGTACCCTACGGATAATGGCGGAAACAAATGTGATTACGGTGCAGGAAGCGGGACGAGAAGTAGCGTATCGATATCTCGCTTCCGTCGAGGAGCTCAAGAAAACCGGCCAGCTGACGCGCTGGGTCGACGGCCATGATATTCTTTTGTACGAATACGAAGGCGAAATAAATGCTCTCAGCAACATCTGTCGCCATTTCGGCGGTCCCGTGGGTTATCACAAGGCGAAAGACGGAGTGTTTGTTTGCCTCTGGCACAACTGGAGGTTTTCCTGCAAGGACGGCTCGTGCCTGACCCACCCCGGTCTCCCGCTCCGGCAATACACACTAAAGATCGTGGACGGCAAAATCTATGTTGATTTGCTCGGGTGAAACTCAGCCATGAAACCTGTCACTTTGACCGCGCAGTTCCAAGCCGAAATGGATTGCCCGAAGGAAGTGGTCATGTGGAACTATTACGACCACGAGCATCTCGTCGGCACGCATTACAAGCTTTACAACAAGGCCAGAGTTCTGGCGGAAAAAGGCAACTGGTCTCTTGTGTACCGCAGCAAGCGGATGCCCCTCTTGCCCTTTTACACGTCCGGCATCGGGTTTCAGTACATGGACGGCAACGTGATGAAGAGCTTCCACAAGGATTCCATCGGTTTCATGCTCCAGATGGAAGCGGATTTCAAAGACCTGCCCAACGACCGCTGCTCGGTCACGGTGACCTATCGGATCGACACGCACCCGTTCTTCAAGCCCTTCGAGCCGTTTTTCCAGAAGCTTTTCAAGCGCTGGTTCTGGGCAACATGGGAAGAGGACGCCCCGATGCGCCTGCGCCGGTGGAAGGTGCACAAGCTCGGATTCAAGGATTTCAGCGGCGTCGAATACATCAATAAGAAATTGCCGGCGCCGGAGCACATCGAAGCCGGGCCATACGTATTCGATCCGCCCGTGCGCACCTCCTCTCGCATCAAGACGATTGAAGGCGAAGAGCGGCCTTTCAAGGAAAGCTTGGAACTCGGGTACAACGATTGAACGCCCGCCTCCGAGCGCGAAGCGGCGCAATCTAGTGCACGTCCGCGGCTCGGCCGCCCCCTATGACATCGCGGTTTCCATTTCAGCACCCTGAAATTGAGGCGCTGCTCGTGCGCTTGCACGAGGCCTCGCGAGGAGACAAGTGGCGGCTCGCGCCCCGAATTCCGCGCTATCTCTGGGCTTCGCTCCGCGACCGCCTCGGGGAAGGTTCCCGCCAGCACCAGATATTTCGCGATGTCTATAGCGCGGTGACGGAGGAGCGAGGGGCGCTGCTCTACCTCGTCGGGCGCGCCATTCAGGCGAGGCGCGTCGTCGAATTCGGGTCGTCGTTCGGAGTTTCAACGATTTATCTTGCAACGGCCGTTCGGGACAACCTGGATTCGAATCCCTGCTCGGTGGCAGAAGTAACCGGCTCGGAGATGGAGCCGCACAAGTGCAAGGAAGCCACTAAGAACTTGCAGGCTGCGGGACTATCTGACATTGCAAGGATACTCCCAGGCGACGCCCTCGAAACTCTCCGCGCGGTGGAGGCTCCAGTGGATCTTGTTTTTCTGGACGGCCGCAAGGACTTATATCTTCCGGTCCTCAAGCTTCTGAAACCGAAATTGAGGCCCGGCGCGGTGATCCTCTCCGACAACATCTATTCATTCAAGCGACAGGTTGCGCCCTTCGTCGAATACGTGCAGTCGGGGACGAACGGATTCGCATCTTCTACTGTGAATATCTCGGACGGGATTGAATTCTCTGTTTTCCAGCGGTCCGGCGATCGATGAACGCCGCTACCGGCCCGCTGCGCCGGCGGCTCGGGGAGGCTCGGTGCGTCCCGCCTTCGCTTCCGTGCGACCGCGACCAACAAACTGCCGCACGGTGTAGACGGGCTTGTTCTGGGATTCGTAATAAGTGCGGGCCAGCAGTTCGCCGATCAGGCCGATGGCGATGAATTGAATGCCGCCCATGACCAAGGCCATGCCGAGCAAAATGAGCGGGCCGTGGTTGGCCAGCAGGCCTTCATTGAGCATCGCCTTGCGGGCAAAAATCCATAGCCCGATTCCCGCGCCGCCGGCGAGGCACAGCAGCCCGGCAAGACCGAAAAGTTGCAGCGGCCGGGTCGAGTAGTCGAGAAGGAACTTCACGCTCACCAGATCGAGGAACACGCGGATCGTCCGCGAGATGCCGTAGTTCGATTTGCCGTTTTTGCGCGGGATGTTGGTAATGGGTACTTCGGCCACCGAGGCGCCTGCCCAGCTCGCCAGCGCCGGAATGAAACGATGCAGCTCGCCGTAGAGATGGATCTCGGAAAGTATCTCGCGGCGATACGCTTTGAACGTGGTGCCGAAGTCGTGCAAGTCCACGCGCGAAAGCTTGGCCATCATCCAGTTCGCGACGCGGCTCGGGAGTTGCCGGGCCAGCCAGTGATCGGTTCGCTCCACGCGCCAGCCGCTCACAATGTCGTAGCCTTCCTGAATCTTCTCGACGAACCGCGGGATTTCCGCAGGGTCATGCTGGAGGTCGCCATCCATCGAAATAATGGTTTCGCCCTGAGAGTGGTCGAAGCCTGCCTTAAGAGCGGCGGTCTGGCCGAAGTTGCGGCGCAGACGTACAACCACTACGCGATCGTCGTCTCGCGCAATCTCCGAGAGAAGGCGGAAGGTGCCATCCTTGCTGCCGTCGTCCACGAATACGATCTCGTAAGACTCGCCCAGCGCGTCCATGACCTCAATGATCTTGACGTAGAGCTGCGCGACGTTTTCCTGCTCGTTGTAGAAGGGCACAACGACGGAGTAGGACAACGGATTCCCCTCAGAACTCATGCGATCCATTGTAGTACATCAAACCGACCGCGAGGAAGCGAGACCAAGTGCCTGGGCGGAACTTGCTAACGGGTGGTTCGTGAGCAGGACTTTGCCGCCGCTCAGCGTCACCCTTTGAAGTTGAGACGCTCCGACGAGCGCCTCGTATCGAGGCAGATCGGACTCGAAAGTGAGCAAATAGCAGCGATCCGGCGTGAGCCAGAGATCCTTGAATTGCGCGTCGTCGATGAATACCTGCGGCGCGCCGGGAGCAAAGGACCCGTACTCCAAGTTGGCCCGGCGGTCGGACAAAAGCAATCCTGTGCGGTTCGTATAGAAAAATACGGACGAAAACTGATAGTAAAAGCCCTGGGTGATCAGTTTTCCTGCCGGAACTTCCATCAACGCCTTCGCCAACGGACGGGACGAAAGGTAAGGATCGAAGACGACCATGGCGAGCCGCGCAGCATGGAAAAACAGGACCATCATTAGCGCGGCCGCCAAAAACGCGCGTTGGCTCACCGCTCGAAAACACCCGGCGGCGCCGATCAGAAAAGCGACCCCGGCGACGGCGAGCGGAGTGCGAAGGTACGCAAACGAGTCGAGCGTGAGGTCCTCCATGTGGCCGAGCGACAGCGTATACGCCTTGGGATGCCGGCTGAGGGCGCCGGAAATATCTCCGGGCGTCGGAAGACCGTGGACATGCAAAAGAATCGCGAAAATAGCGACCGCGGCGATACCAGCGCTCACCGAAAGGGCGCGCGTGCCTCGCCGAACCCAATTGCCCCCCATCGCCATCGCCGAACCCAGAAGAAGCGCGAAGGCCGGGTATGCAGGCATCGAATAATATTCCTGGGTAGTCGAAAACGTGAAAAAGACGAGCACGAAGCCAAGCCAGCAAAGGGCGAGCAAACGAGTGCGCCCCGCGCGGTCCGCGGGCTTGAAGGAAAGCTGCGCGACCGCGGGCAGATACACGCTCCAGGGAAACAGCCAAACCAGATGCAGCACCCAGAACCAAACGCGCGGAACGGTGTTGTAGTCGCGCGGGTAACGCAGGTTCAGGAACCGGAGTAATTGCTCGTTGATAAGAAAGAACCAGAGAAACCCGCGATATTGCCCGGGGACGCTGTGAAGCGTAAAGGCGAAGTAGGGCGGATTGCGCAGTGTGGCTAGGACGTGCCAGGGCGCCGCAATTAGGATCACAATCAACGCCCCGCTGAAAATGTGAAGCCGCTTCCAGGTTCGCGCGGAGAATAACTCTCGCGTGAAGCAAAGATAGATCACGGCGGCAGCTAGGGGAAAAACGACGCCGATCAAGCTCTTCAACAAAAGCCCCGCCCCAAGGCTGATGGCGAGAACGATGGACCAGAAGCGCGGGTGCGCCTCCTCTTCGTCGATAGTTCTCAGGAACGCCCATAGTGCGAGGGCCACCGCGAAGGTCTGCATCACGTCCGGAATCAAGATGCGGGTAAAGAGAAAGAGGCCAACGCATGTGGCCATGCATAAACCAGCGTAGAATCCAGCTCGTTTTCCAAATGCCCAAATCCCGAAAGCAGCCGTAAGCCAGCAAAGCGCAATCGCCGATAGGGCGATGGGAATTCGCGCCGCCCAGTCGTGGGCGCCAAAGATCCTGTAAGAACTCGCTATCGACCAGTACACGAGGGGCGGCTTCTCGACAAACGTGAGGCCGTCCAGGTGGCCGGTTACCCAATCGCCCGAAGTGAGCATGTTGCGCGCGATCTGGGCCTGCACGGCATCGACGTCGTCCATCAGCGATGGAGGAGAGACGATGCAACCGAGGTACACGGCTGCCGCAAACAGCAGCAGGACTATATAGAGGTGAGAACGTTTTCCGTCACCGGTTGTTTTGGTGCGGAAATTGACGCCGTCTGGATCCGCCATTTCCTCATCCACAGGAATAGAATCATCAAACCCCAAAGGTGATAACCGAGATTCGCGCGCCGCTCGAGATGAGCGTTTACGCATTCGTCGATCGCGCCGGTCCGGAACAGCCCGGCGTGCTCGGACGTGCCGCTCCCCAGCGCGTCGAGCATTAGCGGCCGCAGCGGGCCGCGCAGCCATTCATGCGTGGGGATGTCGAGCCCGGCCTTCTTGCGGCGCAAAACCGGCGCCGGAAGCTTGTCCTTCATCAGTTCCTTCAGGAGAAACTTCAGACGCGAACCCCGAATCTTGAACGAAGCGGACAGCGAAGCCATGAATTCGACAATGCGATGATCGAGAAGGGGCGGCCGCGCTTCGACGGCATGCGCCATGCTCATCCGGTCTACCTTCATCAGGATGTCGTCCGGGAGATAGTATTTCTGGTCGAACCAGAGATAAGGCGACACGTCGTCTCCGCCCGCCAACTTCCCGCGCAACTCGCCGAGAATGCGGTCAAGCGCACCCGGAAGCGGCGCGGTGACCAGGTCCGCTTTGGAGGCGTCGGAACACGTCCCGTTCCAATACACATGAGCCCGCTCGGGTGGCAACAGGCAGCCCTCGAGAAAGCGCTTGGCCATGTACTCGAGGCTGATCTTATCGTCCGACACTGGCCACAAGCGCGTGGACGCAAGGCCGAGGCGTATCGCCGCTGACGGCAAGTGCCGAACGAGACCGGCGAGGCGGTTCGCGCGATACGTGAGGTAGCCGCCGAACAGCTCATCGCCGCCCTCGCCGCTGAGCGCGACGGTTACTTTGGTCTTCGTCATCTTCGAGAGAAACCAAAGCGGCAGCGCGCCGGCATCGGCATCGGGCTCGTCGTTGTAATAAGCAAATTCCTCGATCGCGCTCGAAAGGTTTTCGCCGGGATTGAGGTCGAATTCCTCGTGATCCGTCCCGTACTGTGCGGCCACCTGACGAATGTAGGCGGTCTCGTCAAAGTTCCTCCCAAGGAAGGAAATCGAAAGAGTTTTCAGGCGTGAACTCGATGCGCGCGCGGCGTAGTGCAGGACCGTCGAAGAGTCCATCCCACCGCTGAGCCACACGCCGAGGGGAACGTCGGAAAGAAGATGCTCGCGCACCGACTGCGCGAGCAAGCCGTCGAGCTCCTGTTTGGCGGAATCGAGGGTGATATCGCGTGAGGGGCCGAACGGCAGGCGCCAGTAAGCCTCGGACGATACCTCGCCGTCGCGCCATTCGAGCCAGTGCCCTGGCGGAAGCTTTTCGATGCCGTCCACGAGCGTCCAAGGGCACGGAACGTAGTTCAAGGACAAATAACAATCGAGCCCGGCCATGCTCAACCGGCGATCGATTTCGGGATGGACCAGGATGGCTTTCAGTTCGGACGCAAAAAAGATGTCCTTGTCGCGTCGCGCGAAATAGAGCGGCTTGATTCCCACGCGGTCGCGGGCCAAGACGAGCCGCCGGCTCGACTCATCCCAAAGCGCGACCGCGAACATTCCGCGCAGCCGGGAAAAACAGGCTTTGTCCCACTCGATGAAGGCGTGCAGAACCGTTTCGGTGTCGGAACGGGAATGAAACCGGTGGCCGAGCTTTTCCAATTCGACGCGCAGTTCCAAGTGATTGTATATCTCGCCGTTGAAGACGATCACCGTGTTGCCGTCATCCGCCTTGATGGGTTGGTTGCCGGAGGCGAGGTCGATGATCTTCAGGCGCGTGGCGCCCATCGAACAAAAATTCGACCGGAAGACGCCCTGTTGGTCGGGCCCGCGATGAATCAGGGTTGCGACGGCCTCTTCAATGCGATTGGGACCGGGGGACCAGTTTTTATGCGTAAAGCCCGTGATACCGCACAAATTGCTACGCTCCTAACTGCGAGGGACACGAAACCGCTACACCCGTCCCGGCGGCTCTATTCATGGCGCAGAGATTCGACAGGCTGAAGCTGAGCGGCTGTCTTGGCCGGGAGATAGCCGAAGAGCACGCCCGTTGCGCAGGATACTATAAAGGCCAGCGCCACCGAAAGCCACGAAATCGGAATGCTGATTCCTGGCGGCAATGGCAGGAGCTCCGAGAGAACTTCGACAGAAAACGGAATCGCAACGGCCATCGCGATGCCGATGAGCGCACCGATTCCGCTGATCAATATCGCTTCGAGCAGAAACTGGTACAGGATTTCTCTCTGCCGCGCGCCGATGGCCTTCCGGATTCCGATCTCGCGCGTCCGCTCGGTCACGCTGACCAGCATGATATTCATGATGCCGATGCCGCTGATGAGCAGCGCGAGCATGGCGATCACTAGAAGCACGATCGTCATGGCCAGCGAGATGCGGCGCGACGTCTCGAGAATCGAAGAAAGGTTCTGTATCTCGTATTGCGCGTCGGACCGGTGGCGGATCCGCAAGATCCGCGCGATGTCTTCTGTGACCTGCGGAACGTCCTCGGCGTTATCCGCCTGCGCGTAGAGCGTCACGATGAACGCGTCGCCCGTGTAGTACCGGAGCAGGGGAAAAGGCACGAGCACGGAATCGGTCCGGATTTCTGACTGGCCGAAGGTTTCGATGCGCTCGCGGAAAACGCCGACGACCGAGAAGTTCAGCTCGCCCACGTGGATGGTCTGACCAATCGGATTCTCCGAGGACAGGGCCGTCTGCGCGAGATGCTCCGACACCAGGCACACCTTGCTCACGGCCGTAAAATCGCTGTCGTCGAAATACCGGCCCCGCGAAATGACCAGGTTGCGGATTGGCTGGAACCCCTGGGTCACGCCGACTAGAGCCACCGGCAACGCCTTCCCGTCCGCCACGACGGTCAGCTGAATGTCGCTCGTACCGGCGACCCACACGGCTTGAGGAACGTTCTGCCGGACGGCATCGAGGTCGCTCAATGATATCTGGTCGGCGAGGGCGACCGTCTGCGAGGCGTTCGATTGCGCAAGGTTGGCGTAGACGATGTTCGAGCCCACGGCCTCGATCTGCGCCCGGACGTACTTCCTGCCGGTGAGCGCCACCGTCACCACGAGTACGATGCACGCGCTGCCGATGACGACGCCGAGCATGGTCAGCGCCGCGCGCACCTTATTGGCGCGCAGGGCTTCCACGGCCAGGTTCCACGTCTCGGACCAGCTCATCGCCGGAGCCGCCAGAAAAACCTCCTTCGGGCTTCCGAGCGAAGCCCGGCGCCACTCAGCTTGCCGCGGTTTCGGCGGCGGCAAGCTCGGGAATCTCGATCCGGATCTGCGTGCCTTCGCCTTCGCGGCTGCGGATATCCATTTCGAACTGGTCACCGTAAAGAAGGCGCAAGCGCTCGTGGACGTTGCTGATCCCGATGCCGCCGCCATATACCTCGGAGAGGCGCTCGGGCGACATGCCCATGCCGTTGTCCTCAACCTCGATGGATAGGCGGCCGCCCCGCCGGAACGTGCGGAGGCGAATCTGCCCGCCGGCGAGGCGCGGAGCAAGTCCGTGCTTGATCGCGTTCTCGATGATGGGTTGCAGGAGCATGCTGGGGATGAACGCGTCGAGCGTTTCTTCGTCAACCTCTTTGAAGATTTGCAGGTTGTCGCGCCCGAAGCGGATCACTTCGATGTCGAGATAGTCGTCGATAAACTCGAGCTCCTCGCGCAGCGGGACGAACGTCTCGTGCTTGCGCAGCAGGCGCCGCAGGATATTCGAAAGCTTCAGCACCACGCCGCGCGCCATGTCCGGGTCGAAACGGATCAGCGAAGAAACGGTGTTGAGCGTGTTGAACAGGAAGTGAGGATTGATCTGGCTCGTCAGGGCATCCATGCGCGCTTTGAGAAGCAGTTGCTGGTTCTGCTCTAGGTTCATTTCGATGCGCGTGTTGTTCCAGATCTTGACAGCTATGGCTACGCACATGGTCGACGACAAAACGACGAGGGCCATATACCCCAAGTTGCTCGTATGAATCGAGAAGAGCCAACGCGAAGGAACGTGGTTGGCCAACTCGATGTGACCGACTTCGAACGCGGCTGAGGCAAACAGGGGGAGCATGGCCCAGTTGCCTTTGCGGTACCGAACAAGTTTCCAGAGCCACTGCGGGATTCCGAGGAAGAGGAACGGGCCGAAATGCCAGACGTCTTCTTTTTCCGGGATTGCCTCGCGGATCTCCCCGGCGAGCAAGCCAACGAGGGCCGCCATCGGAGCCGACAACCACTCGTGAAACCCAAACGGCAAAAGGCTGATCAGCGACCCGCCGAGCAGGCCGACAATCCGGCCGCCGATCAGACCCATCAAAAATGATCCCTCCAGAGTCAGGTCGAAGAAGCGATAGCCGGCAATGAGGCGCAGCATGACGCCGATGGCCAACGGGGGTACAAGGAACAGCAGCAACATGACCTTTTGGTCGGAGTCACGATTTTCCGTGAAAACGAGCTTGCGGAAGGATCGGAAGCGAACGAGCAGCGCCGCGAGCGCCGCCGCCCAACAGACCTTCAGGACCAGAATAAAAAGCAGTTCCTTGCCTGATAAAAGGGTGCTCATTCGCTGGCAACCGCCATTCGGGACAGCTACGAGCTAAGTTAGCCAATGCAGGCAGGGATGTAAAGAGAAGCGCGCCGGCGAGGTAAAATTTGTTTCGACAAGACGCCATTTTGAGCATGCAAAATCTGCCGCAACTGCGTCATGGTCCATGGTCCCGATGCTGCCACTTATTGCTGCTGCTGCGCGGGTTGTTGTGGCCGCTCCAGCACGGCAGATGTCGCAGCAGGCGGGGCCGCGGTCTCCGTGAGCTTTTCGCGGCCTTCATCATCGAGTGCTGGGCGGACGCGAACATCGACGGCAAGGCTCTGACCAGCGTGGCCTTTGTACACGCCTCGAACCGGCGCGACATCGCCATAGTCGCGTCCGTAGGCCACGCGAACGTGGCGCATGCCCACGGGCTTGCCGAGCGTCGGATCGAGCGCCATCCAACCACTCCTCGGCATCAGGACTTCCGCCCACGCGTGCGACGCCTGCCCGCCGATAACTTCCTCCTGTTTCGCGCCGGGAGATTCAGTGCTGCCCGGGACGAGGTAGCCGGAAACATAACGCGCAGGGATTCCGCGCATCCGCACGATGCCGAGCAGCAGATGGGCGAAATCCTGGCATACGCCCGCACCGACTGAGATGGAATCCTCGATGGAGGAATGCACGTGGGTGGCGCCCTTGACGTAACGGAAGGATTGATGAATCAGGTTCGAGGCCGCACGGGCAAATTCCTCGACCGTGCCATCGCTCGCGCGCTCGGCCGCTTCGATCAGGTTGCGGAGTTCGGCGAGGTGGGGCACGTAGCCGGTCGCTGCAACGAAATCGAAGTGCTCTTCATCGAGCTGGCAGCTGCCCGCGTCCAATTCGGCGAGCGTCGAAGGATCGGGAGGAACGTCCGAAGCCTCATGCGCGAGCACGACGGACTCCGCTTCGACCCTCAGGCTGCGATGCTCCGGAAGCACGTTGAAATGGTGCACCCAGTTGCCGTAAGCATCCCGGTAAGACGTGCCGCGGGAGCCGGGAGCCGTGATGAGACGAAACGAGAGACAGCTCTGCCTCTCATCATGCAGCGGCCGGAGGCGGACCTCGTTGTAGCTTTCGGAAACGGGTCCGTCGTACAGGAATTCAGTCGTGTGCACCAGATGATATCGATTCATGCCACCGCCGCGTAGTAGAAGTAGGTTCGCGCGATATCGTCTCCGATCGAGCCGAACATGTGCAGCAGATCGTTCAGATACCCGTGCAAGCCTTGATCGAAAATGTCGCTAATCCGGTCGTAGCGCAGCCGCTCCACGACCTTGCCGGTGAGGCGTTCGGCTTCGTTGGCGTAGGAGCCCGGCCCTGTGCCGCTGACGGCGCGCAGGCCCGCCTGGACCTCGGTGGCGCTGAAACGGATCGAGTGCGGATGCTGAGGATGCAGGATGAGCATCTCCGCCACCTTCTCAGGCTCGATCGGGGGATGATACTGGCGGTGATACGCCTCGTAGGCGCCCACCGATCTCAGCACCGCCATCCATTGGTGATTGTCGAGCGCGTCCGCTGCCGGAGGACCATCGAGCAGATTGTGATACTGCACGTCCACGAGCCGCGCGGTCATTTCTGCGCGCTCGAGTGCCCAGCCAACGCGCAGAAACTCCCAGCCCTCGTCGTGGGGCAATGTGGCGTCCGTGACGCCATGAAAGCGGTGCGCCCCGAATTTGATCTTGTCGCAGAAGCGGTGCGGGCCGGCGGCGATCTCCTCCAGTGGAATGAACCGGCTCACGGTGTAGTACAGCCCGTTAATGTCCTCCCACATCTCGCGGGAAATGCGGTCGCGGATCGTGCGGGCGTTCTCCCGGGCTTTTGAGACGCACTGGACGATGGAGCTGGGGTTGTCCTGGCGAAAGGCGAGGAAATCGAAGACGTTCTCCGCGTTCACCTCGGTGTAGAGCTTCCGGAAGCGATCCTCTTCCCCCGCCATGATAATCAGCGGCTCCCAGCGGAGACGATAGGCCTGCTGCGATTGCTCGAGCAGCATGTGGTAATTTACGTCGAGGATGCGCGCGGTGCCTTCGGCGCGCTCGATGTAGCGCGCGAGCCAAAAGAGAGATTCCGCGATCCGCGAAAGCATGTCAGTCCTCTCCCCGGAGTACCCAGGTGTCTTTGCTGCCGCCACCCTGCGATGAATTGACCACCAAGGAACCGCGCTGGAGCGCCACGCGCGTCAGCCCGCCGGGGACGATGGTCACTTTTTCGCCGTCGTAGAGGCAGTAGGGGCGGAGATCGACGTGGCGCCCGGCCACGCAACCCTCCGACGAGTCGTAGGAAGGGACGCGCGAGAGCGGGATAACCGGCTGCGCGATGTAGTTCCGCGGATTCGCGCGTATGCGTTCGCGGAACTGTTCTATCCGCTTGCTGTCCGACGCGGGCCCCATCAGCATGCCGTAGCCGCCCGATTCGCCGACCGCCTTCACGACCAAATCGGGGAGATGGGCGAGCACGTACGCGAAATCGTCCGGTTTCGCGCAGATGTAGGTTTCAACGGACCTCAGGACCGGCTCTTCGCCGAGGTAGTAGCGGATGAACTCGGGAACGAACGCGTAGATCGCCTTGTCGTCCGCGACGCCGTTGCCGACGGCGTTCGCGAGCGCGACGCTGCCCGCGCGGTAGGCGCCCATCAGCCCCGGAACGCCAAGGATGGAGTCAGCACGGAACGTCAGCGGGTCCAGAAATTCGTCATCCACGCGTCGGTAGATGACGTCCACGCGCTTCAGCCCGCGAATCGTTTTCATGTAGACGATTCCGCCGTCCACGATCAGGTCGCGCCCTTCGACCAGCTCGATTCCCATCTGCTGCGCGAGAAAACTGTGCTCGAAGTAAGCGCTGTTGTAAATCCCGGGCGTGAGGAGAACGATTTGGGCTTCGTCTTCGCCGCGCGGCGAAAGGCTGCGCAAAATCCGCGAAAGCTCTGCGGGATAGTGGTTGACCGGCAGGACCTCGCAGGCCTGGAACGCGTCGGGAAAGGTGCGGGTCATCACTAGGCGGTTCTCCAGCACGTAAGAAATTCCGCTCGGCGTGCGCACGTTGTCTTCCAGCACGCAGAACTCACCGGTTTTCGAGTCGCGCACCAGATCGATGCCGCAGATGTGCGTATGAATTCCGCGCGGCACCTCCACTCCGATCACCTCGCGCCGGAAATGGGGGCAGGAATAGACGAGCGAACGCGGAATCCGGCGATCCCTGAAGATGCACTGCTGGCCGTACACGTCACGCAGGAAAAGATTCAACGCCATTACGCGCTGCGAGAGCCCTTTGTCGATGCGTTCCCATTCCGAGCGCGGCAGGATGCGAGGGATCAGGTCGAAGGGGAACAGTCGCTCGGTGCCGCGTCCGTCGCTATAGACCGTGAAGGTGATCCCCTGGATAAGAAATGAAAGGTCCGCAAGTTTCCGGCGCTCCTCGAAATGGCCGGGCGCCATCGTCGCAAGCTTTTGAAACAGCTTGGTGTAGTGCCGGCGGGGCTGGCCGGGCGCAGAAAACATCTCGTCATAGAAACCGCCCGTGTCGTAGCCCTCGAAAAGGCCGCGATTCACCATTGGCGCCGAGATGGCCCCCATCGGGGCATTTTACCAAGGGCGATTTGCGGGGCGCCTACGGAAAGATTGGATGCAACCCATCAGAGATTCCGGGGTTGTGCCGATCTGTGAGTGATTTGTGGGTTCGGTAGTGGGTCGTTTGAAGGCGGGCCGTAAACCGACCCACTGCTCGGGTTTCGGCCCGCTGTCGGGGCGGCCCGGGCAAGCCTGCTACAATGACCGGCTTGCATGAAGCGGAAAAAGCAAACCGGGAAGGTGCGCGTGGTGGCGAAGGCGGCGCTGCCCACGCGCTTCGGACGTTTTACCATCGCCGGAATCCGCGGCGGACAGAGCGAAGAGGCGGTGGCGATCCAGCACGGGCGGTTGCGGCCCGGGAAGGCGCCCCTGGTGCGCGTGCATTCCCAGTGCTTGACCGGCTCTGTTCTCAGAAGCATCTCCCTCCCATTTTTGGACGCGAAGCGCGACGTATCCAATGTGGAATGTAAGGAAGCTCGTCACGCCAATATGTGACGCCGATCACCGATTCGAGGAGGGGGATCGAGGCAAGATCTGTGCGGCAATAACAGCGCTCGGTGCCGAAGCATTGAGAGGTGAAACATGACAACAATCGCAGAGAGTACCCGGATTACTTTGAAGAATGTCCTTTATTTAACCGATTTTTCGGAACCTTCCGAAGCTGCATTGCCCTTCGCCGTCGCGGTAGCGAGCGACTATGGCGCCAGGGTTCACGCGCTGCATGTATTGACACCCGTGATTCCGGAAGGTTGTTCGGAGGCGATCCATGCCGATGAGGAGTTGGCCAATGCTGAAATGGCGAAGGTCGATTCCCGACTCACCGGAGTCGCCCACGATACGGCGATGGCGCGGGGCGTTGGTGTCTGGCCGGCCCTTGAGCAAGCAATTCACGAGCGAAATATTGATCTGATCGTGCTTGGCACACACGGTCGCACTCACGCCCAGAAGCTCCTGCTCGGATCTTTCGCGGAGGAGATCTTGAGGCGCTCGAGCGTGCCGGTACTCACGATCGGACCGCATGTTCGCAAGAACATAACTACCAATGGCACTTTCCATTCGGTATTGTTCGCGACGGACTTCAGCAAGCCGTGCGAGGCCGCCGCACCGTTTGCGGTTTCGCTGGCCGAGGAAAACGACGCGCGCCTGATTTTGCTTTATGTGGCGCCCAAGCCCGGAACGAACGAGCAGGGTGAGCTTGCGATCGCTGATGTGATGCAACGTCTCGGCGATATCGTTCCGAGTGATGCTAGGAAATGGTGCCATCCATCGCCCATTGTGCAGTACGGAGACGCGGCTGACCGAATTCTTGAAGTGGCTATCGAACGCGGAGCAGATTTAATTGTGCTAGGTGTTCGGGACGCTGCGGGCCACTTGGGAGCGGCGACACATCTCGAGCGCGCGATTGCCCATAAGGTGGTGGCGCACGCGCAATGCCCGGTTCTGACGGTGCGCGGCTAAGAAGCTGGCATAGACCAGAGCCATCGCCCATTTGGCCGCAAACTGACCGGTACTCGGGTTTCGGACCGCTTTCGGGGCTTGCGCGCCAAGCCTGCTATAATGACCGGCTTGCATGAAGCGGAAAAAGCAAACCGGGAAGGTGCGCGTGGTGGCCAAGGCCGCCCTCCCGACGCGCTTCGGCCGCCTTACCATCGCCGGCATCCGCGGCGGGCGGGGCGAAGAGGCGGTGGCTATCCAACATGGAAGGCTGCGGCCCGGGAAGGCACCGCTGGTGCGCGTCCATTCCCAGTGCTTGACCGGTGATGTCTTCGCGTCGGAACGATGCGACTGCCGGGCTCAGCTCGAGTTGTCTCTGCGCAAAATCGCGAAGGACGCCTCCGGCATCGTGTTGTACCTGCCGCAGGAGGGCCGGGGCATCGGACTCCTCAACAAGCTGAAGGCGTACGAGCTGCAAGATCAGGGCCTCGATACGGTCGAGGCGAACCGGCGCCTCGGATTTGCAGCCGACTCGCGCGATTACGACTTCGCCGCCGCGGCTCTCAAGGCGCTTGGCGTGCGATCCGTGCGACTGCTTTCAAATAATCCCGATAAGATTCAGCAACTCGAGCGCGCGGGTATTCGCGTCGTCAAGCGAATTCCCTGCCGCCCGCGCACCAGCCATCATTCGCGGGCATATCTCCGCACCAAGAAGGACAAGCTCGGGCACATCCTGGCCGGACTCTAGGTTCAGCACCTCGCCGGGCACTAGCCGCCGCCAACGAAGTGCACGATTTCGAAGCGGTCGTTGGATTGAACCTGTGTTTCGTGCCAGCGAGCGCGAGGAAGAATATCCAGATTGCGCTCGATGGCAACTCGATCCCCCGCCATGCCGAGGTGCTTGAGCATTGCGGCGACGCTCAGGCCTTCGGGGATTTCGCGGCGCTCGCCATTGATCGTGACGTTCATTTTGGGGGGCATTTCTTGGGGCGTTCTTCGGGCATTTCTAGGAGCTCGAGGCGGAGTCAGCAGGCGGTGTTTTCGCTCGCGAGCGCATCGTGAAACGAATTTCGTCGTTGCCGGCTTCCGCTCGCGCGAAGATGACAAGCGCCAAATCGCCCTTGCCGAGCTGCGGCAGAGGAAACTGAATTCGCACGCGGCCCTGGTCGTCGCTCGTTCCCGTGTGTTGGCTATCTCGCAGCGCGCCCTCGATCGAAGCCTCGACCTGAGCGCCCGCTTGCGGCTGGCGGTCGAGCCGCCCCACGATCTCCAAATCGAGCGAGACATTTCCTGCTGTCAGCCACGATCCCGGATTGAGAAGTTGCACCTGAATCCCGCCCGCGTGGTTCGCTTTCTCGATGCCGGCAGCGATTTCGGTCCCGAGCGGGCCGGCGCGAAGGTTTTCGATCACGGCGCGGTGCTGGTCCTCCACGCGCTCGCGCAGCGCGTGCGCGCTGAACTCGGCCGAGGCCGCGAATTGCTGGTAATCCGACGATCGCCGGTGCAGGACGCGTCCGTTCTGGTAGACCGTCGTATCGATCGCCGGATGGCTCGGACCGCGGTCCTCCGTCTGGACGTGAAACACCTGGTCGCCGACGCGCACATCTGTATTAAACCCGGAACTCATCGACGACCAAATTCTCCTGCCACCGGCAGTCTCGCGGCACATCTAAAGATTTGGCGAGTTCATTGACCGATGTACGGCCGGCAAGTATTATAGCAGCGCGTCGAAAATGGACAGCAACTACCTCGATAGCTACGGCCCGCTTTTGCTGATGTTCATACTGGCGGGGGGGCTCGCCGGCGTGCTGATCACGGCTTCTACACTGGTGGGGAAGCACAAGCATTCGCGCGAAAAGGATCAGCCCTACGAGTGCGGCATCCGCCCCACGGGCGATGCGCGCGAGCCGTTCTCCGTACACTTCTACATGGTGGCTCTGATATTCATTCTATTCGATATCGAGGCCATCTTTCTCTATCCATGGGCGCTCGTCTACCGCGACCTGAAAGTTTTTGGCTTTGTGGAGATGGTGCTCTACATTATGATTCTGCTGGTTGGCTACATTTTCCTCTGGAAAAAGGGCGCGCTCGACTGGAACCGCTGAGGCCCGTCCGGAATCGGATTAGTAGAGAGTGGAACCCCAGGAACACGATCCAGTTGTAAGCAAGCTCCGCGAATGGGATGCGCAGGCCGTCGCCGAGGTGATTGAATTTAGGGGCGAAACGACCGTCGTGGTTCCGCGCGAGCACTTCCGGCGCGCCGCCGAATACCTGGCGTCCGAGCCTTGGCTCGCGTTCACGTTTCTCTCGGACATCACCGTCGTCGACCGATTCCCTCTCGAACCTCGCTTCGAGGTGAACTACCAACTACTCTCGCTCGACCTGCGGAAGCGCCTGCGCGTGAAGGTGCGCGTGCCGGGAAATGACGCGGTGATGCCTTCGATTGTCGCCGTGTGGCCCACGGCCAACTGGCACGAGCGAGAGAGTTTCGATTTGATGGGAATTCGCTTCGAGGGTCACCCCGATCTGTCCCGCATTCTCATGCCGGACGATTGGGAGGGATACCCGCTGCGCAAGGATTACCCGGTGGAGGGCTATCGCTGAATCGTATGAGGATTGCTGAGCTATGACGACTACGATCGAAACGCCGGCCGGCCGCGCTCAACCGATGGTCCTCAATATGGGGCCGCAGCACCCCTCCACGCACGGTGTGCTCCGCGTGATTCTTGAGCTCGATGGTGAAACGGTGCTGTCGGCCAAGCCCGTGATCGGCTACCTGCACACGGGCATCGAAAAATCCTGCGAATCGAAGACCTACTCACAGTGCATCACGCTCACCGACCGCATCGACTACCTCGCGCCGCTCTCGAACAATCTGGGTTTCTGCCTCGCGGCCGAAAAGCTGCTTGGGCTTGAAGTTCCCAAGCGCGCGCAGTACATCCGCGTGCTGCTTACCGAGCTGACGCGCATCACCTCGCACCTGGTCTGGCTCGGAACTCACGCCATCGACCTCGGCGCGATGTCCGTTTTCCTCTATAGCTTCCGCGAGCGCGAAGAGATCATGAAGATTTACGAGTACGTTTCCGGCCAGCGGATGATGACCAGCTATTTCCGCATCGGCGGGCTCGCGCTCGAGCCCCCGCCGGACTGGCTCGACCGCGTGCGGCGCGTCGTTGAATCGATGCCGGGCCACGTGGACGAATACGAGGATCTGCTGACGCAGAATCGCATCTGGCTCGCCCGGACGCGGGGTGTGGGAATCCTCAGCGCTGCCGATGCAATCGCGATGGGCCTTTCCGGCCCGCTACTGCGCGCGAGCGGCGTTCCCTACGACATTCGAAAGGTTTTCCCATATTCGAGCTATGACGAATTCGATTTCGCCGTGCAGACGCAGACGGCGGGCGACTGCTACGCCCGGTACCAGGTGCGCGTGGCCGAAATTCGGGAGAGCCTGAAGATCGTCCGCCAGGCCATGGACAAAATTCCGTCCGAAGGCCCCTTCCGCGCCGAGGCGCCGGGTATCATTCCTCCCTCGCGCGAGGAGATGAAAACCTCGATTGAGGGCCTCATATACCATTTCAAGATTTTCACGGAGGGCTTCGCGCCGCCGCCGGGCGAGGTCTACCAGGCGATCGAGTCGCCGCGCGGCGAATTGGGAGTGTTCATGGCGAGCGACGGCTCTGCCAAGCCGTATCGCGTGAAGTTCCGCGCACCGTCGTTCGTGAATCTGCAGTCGCTACCGATGCTGTGCGTCGGCCGCCTGATTGCCGATGTGGTCACCTGCATCGGCACGACCGATATCGTACTGGGAGAAGTAGACCGCTAGCATGCAACTTTCGCCGCAACTGGAAGCAAAGTTCAACGAACTCGTCCCGCGCTATCCGGTGAAGCGCTCGGCGCTGATTCCCATGATGCTCTACGCGCAGGACGAGCTGGGCTACCTGGGCGATGAAATCCTCGAGGAAATCGCCAAGCGCCTCGATCTGAACAGGATTCAGGTCGAGGAAACACTCGCGTATTACTCCATGCTGCGCCGCAAGCCCGCCGGGCGCTATCACATTCAGGTCTGCACCAATATTTCCTGCATGCTGCGCGGCGGCAACGAGCTTTACCAGCACGTCCAGAAGCGTCTCGGCATCGGGAATAAGGAAGTCTCGCCGAGCGGCACCTTCTCGCTCGAAGAGGTCGAATGCATAGGCGCATGCACCGGCGCGCCGTGCATGCAGGTCAATTACGACTTCTACGAGAACCTCGATGCCGACAAAGTGGACGCCCTCTTCGAGCAGCTTGAACAGGGCAAGCAACCCAAGCCGGTGCCGGTGACGTCCGGCTCGGTGCACGAGCGCCTTCCCGCGGAAGTTCCAATCATCAGCAAGCGTTTCGGCATACCAAACTCTCGCAAGATCGACGTGTACTTGAAGACCGAGGGCTATCAGGCGCTTGAAAAGGCCCTGAAGCAGATGACGCCCGATCAGATCATCGACGAAGTGAAGAAATCGAGTCTCCGTGGACGCGGCGGCGCGGGCTTCCCGGCCGGGATGAAGTGGAGCTTCGTTCCCAAGGACACCAACAAACCGAAATACATCCTGGCCAACGCCGACGAAAGCGAGCCGGGAACCTGCAAGGACCGTCCGCTGATGGAAATGGACCCGCACCAGTTGATCGAAGGCATGGTGATCGCCGGCCGCGCGGTCAACGCGAATCGCGGCTACATCTACATTCGTGGCGAATATCGCTACATCATCGACATCATGGATGCGGCGCTCGCCGAAGCCTACGCCAAGGGCTATCTCGGCAAGAACATCCTGGGCAGCGGGTTCGATTTCGAGCTTTGCACGCACACCGGCGCGGGCGCTTACGAGTGCGGCGAGGAATCGGCGCTGATGGAATCACTCGAAGGCAAGCGCGGCTACCCGCGCATTCGCCCACCATTCCCCGCCGTCGTCGGTCTCTACGGCTGCCCCACAGTCATCAACAACGCCGAGACGCTCAGCACGGTGCCCGCGGTGATCCGCATGGGCGGCGAAGCATACGCCAATCTCGGCACGCCCAAGAACGGCGGAACGCGCCTCTATTCCATCTCCGGCCACATCAATCGCCCGGGGATTTACGAGCTTCCGTTGGGCTTCCCTCTGCGGCGCTTGATCGAAGAAGTCGCCGGCGGCATGAAGGACGGCAAAAAGTTGAAAGCCGTGATTCCCGGCGGCAGCTCCTGTCCGCTGCTCTCCGCGGATGAAATCGACGTCGCGATGGACTACGATTCGGTGGCGAAGATCGGATCCATGCTCGGCTCAGGCGGCACGGTCATCTTCGACGAAGACACCTGCATGGTCGACGTTGCGCGGCGGATCATGCACTTTTACGCGCACGAGTCCTGCGGCTGGTGCATTCCCTGCCGCGAAGGCACCGCCTGGCTGCGGAAAATGCTCGATCGCTTCCACGAGGGCGGTGGCCGCGAGGAAGATATCCCGCTGATCGACGAGTTGTCGAAAAACATGCTCGGGCGGACGTTTTGCCCGCTGGGCGATGCCGCGGCCCTGCCGACCATCAGCATCGTCAAGAAATGGCGGAACGAATTTGAAGACCACCTTCACGGGAAGTGCGCCTACAACGCCGCGGACGTGATCGCGGCGGCGCATTAGGAAACGATGGCGGAACAGAAACAGATCGCTTTCACGATCGACGGGCGGCCGATCACGACGTCGGCGGGCACGCTCGTGATCGAGGCGGCAAAGACCCAGGGGATCGAAGTCCCCTCGTTCTGCTACTACCCCGGACTCTCGCTCCAGGCCGCCTGCCGCATGTGCCTGGTCGAAGTCGAGAAAATGCCGAAGCTGCAAACCGCTTGCACGCTCGTTGCGACCGACGGCATGGTGGTGAAAACCGGCACCGAACAGGTCCACAAAGCCCGCAAGGACATGATCGAGTTCCTGCTCTCGAATCACCCGCTCGATTGCCCGGTATGTGACAAGGGCGGCGAATGCGAGTTGCAGGACATGACGTTCCGTTACGGCCTCGACAAGACACGCTTCGTGGAAGAAAAGCTGCACTACCCCGAAGAGAAGTGGTCGCCGCTGGTCTATTACGACGCGCCGCGCTGCATCCTGTGCTTTCGCTGCGTGCGCGTCTGCGACGAGGGCATGGACGTGAAGGCTCTCGGCGTCGGTTCGCGCGGCGTGCAATCCGTGATCCTGCCGAATCAGCCCGGCGAGCTCGCCTGCGAAGAGTGCGGCATGTGCATCGATATCTGCCCCGTCGGCGCGCTCACAAGCGGCACCTACCGCTACCAGACGCGCCCGTGGGAGATGACGTACGTCGGCAATCCCTGCGCGCACTGCTCGAACGGCTGCAAGACCACGCTCAGCGTGCGCAATAACGAAATCCTTCGCGCCAACAACCGCGATCATTCCGGCATCAACGGCGAGTTCCTCTGCGCCAAGGGCCGTTTTGGTTTCGATTTCACGTCGCACGCGGAGCGCATCCGCCAGCCGCTCGTCCGCCGCAACGGGAAGCTCGAGCCCGCGAGTTGGGAGGACGCTCTCGAGGAAGTTGCGCGGCGGCTGAAGCAGGTACACGAAACGCACGGCCCCTCGGCCATCGGCGTCATCGGCTCGAACCACACGACCAACGAAGAAAACTACCTTCTGAACCGCTTTGCGCGCGTGACGCTCGGCACCAATAACCTCGATCATCACCGCACCGCCGACTACACGGGTCTCGCGGCCGCGCTCGGTCCCGAGGCGAAGGATTCGCTTGCTACGATGGCGGACGTTTACAACGCCGCTGCCATTCTGCTGATCGCCAACGACGTGACGCAGCAAAACCCGCTTGTTGCGTGGCAGATTCGCACCGGCGTGCGTCATCACGGCACGCGCCTCTACGCGATCAACGGCCGACCGAGCAAGATTCATCGCCAGGCCAGACTGACAGTCGAAGTTTCGCTCGGCGGTGAACGCCAGGCTATTCACTGGCTCGCAACCGAAAAGGGACAGTTCGACGCAAAGACCACGGAAGCGCTGGTGCAACTCAAGGCCGCGCTCGAAGCCGAAAAGGACGTTGTGATCCTGTTCGGCGCGGACATCCAGGGCGCGGCGATCCGCGATCTCGTTTCGCTCAGCGCGCGATTCGGCGGCAAAACGAAATTCATGGCGCTCGGCGATTATTCAAATTCGCGTGGCGCGGCGGACATGGGGGTCCTGCCCGATCGCCTGCCCGGCTACGCGCCGCTCTCGGATGCGGCCGAGCGTGCGCGATTCGGCAAGCTCTGGGGCGGCGAAATCCACGCGACGCCCGGCCTGACCGCGCGCGCGATGATGGAAGCCGCGGCCGCCGGAAAGCTGAAAGCTCTCTACGTGGTCGGCGCGAATCCGCTGAAGACATTTGGCGTGGCGCAGCCCGACCGTCTCGCGGGGCTCGAATTGCTCGTCGTGCACGACATGTTCCTGACGGAAACAGCGCAGCGCGCGGATGTAGTGCTGCCCGCTGCATCCACATACGAAAAGGACGGCACGCTGACGAACTCCGCCGGCGAAGTCCAGTTGACGCATCGCGCGATCGACCCGCAGGGCCCGCGCAGCGATTTCGACCTATTGCGCATTCTTTTGCACCAGCTCGGAATGCTCGGACTCGGCACGCCCATCCGCCTGCGGACGGCGGAAGCCGCGTTCGACGAGATCCGCCAGCACGTGGCCGGCTACGATCTTTCGCAACCGACTCTGCTGGCCGGCGGCTCGGAACTGGCGACGGCGAGTTGCAAAGCCGCGGAGCCGTCCTACGACGTGCCCGCAGGCACGGTTTTTTCTTCGCACGATTATCTGTTTACGAGCGGCACCCTGGGCCGTTATTGTTCCAGACTCACTTCCACAAACGAGGCAAACGAGACGCCGTGGAGTTCATCTCCCAGCACCCAGTCTTGGTGGTATCGCTAGTCAAGATCGCCGTTCTGCTGTTTATTGTGATGACGGCGTTGGCGTACATCACCTGGCTCGAGCGCAAGGTCATCGCGCACATTCAGTCGCGCTGGGGCCCGTACTACGTCGGCGCGCACGGTTTGCTCCAGCCTCTGGCCGACGGACTCAAGTTCATGTTCAAGGAA
>Ga0187872_10000550_pt1 | contig 43049 bp, 38 predicted proteins | sample June2016WEW_16_4_FD_132973 | JGI IMG/M metagenome (GOLD analysis project Ga0187872, IMG submission 132973) | Peatland microbial communities from SPRUCE experiment site at the Marcell Experimental Forest, Minnesota, USA - June2016WEW_16_40 | ecosystem: Environmental > Terrestrial > Soil >...
CCCTACCGTGCGCTCTCCGACTGGCTCGGACAATTCGGGTCGCGACTATTTCCGGAAATCAGCGCTATACCCGGTTGGCGAGTCGTTCCTCGGTAGAGGGGTTTCTGCCACGGGCTGCTAGGCGCTGATCGCGAACACGAGGTTGAATCCGAAGGCCAAGGTCCCACATCGTAAGGACTGTCGTCGAACGATTTCGATGATCGAAACATAAAGGGAGACAGTTACATGGCAAGACTTACTGGCAAAGTGGCCGTCGTTACCGGCGCGTCGAAAGGAATTGGGGCCGCGATCGCCCAGGAACTCGCAAAGGACGGCGCTTCGGTAATCGTGAATTACGCGAGCAGCGCACCGGGGGCCGAGGCAGTTGTAGCAAACATTCAGAAGGCAGGCGGTAAAGCTAAGGCTGTACGCGCCGATGTGAGCAAGCCGGCTGAGGCGAAGCAGCTTATCGACGCGACGGTATCGGAGTTTGGGGGAATCGATATCTTGGTCAACAATGCGGCCGTCTATGACTTTCTTCCGCTACAGCAGATCACCGAAGCGCACTTCGATCGGATGTTCAACCTGAATGTCAGAGGCCTTTTGTTCGCTACGCAGGCCGCCGCCGGGGCGATCGGTGAGCGGGGCGGGTCCATCATCAACATCGGCTCCATGGCCTCTCAAGCGCCACCTCCGGGCGGATCGGTCTATAGCGCCACCAAGGCCGCGCTAGACGCTTTAACGCGGAGTCTTGCGGCCGAATTGGGTCCGAGAAAAATTGTAGTGAACGCGGTGTTGCCGGGCCCGGTGGAAACCGAAGGCGCTCAATCCATGCCTGGCTGGGATCAGTTTAAGACCCAGCTTTTGCCGCGGACGCCGCTGGGGCGAATCGGACAGCCGCGGGACATCGCCACCGTTGTTTCGTTTCTGGCTTCCGAAGATGCAGGCTGGATCACGGGGCAGATCATACCGGTCGCCGGCGGCCTGCATTAGGCGCAAGCAATACAGCCCGCGACTGATTAACGCTGCGACTCGCTGCTGGGCGGCACGATGCCTTGGATGCGCATGTACGTGACTAAATTGCCGTAATGCTCCATGGTATGGGCGACGTTGAAATCGAGCATGCTGAGCCGCGAAATCTTCATTCCGCCGAAGGCTGGTATCATTTCGGCCGCTTTCGCATCGGTCATCCCGGCGTAGATAGCATCGCAATAGGCGAAGGCAGTCTTCAGCGCAGCTACGATATCGGCTTTCGTCTTCGCGGACTGTTCCACGCCCTTGTCGTCATGTTTGCCGGCGGCCGAGCCGCAGAATTCGTATTGTCCGTCGGCAACGTGAGCCAGCACTTGTCCATAGGAGCGTACGGTGTCGACAGGTTTAAACGCGTATTTATCCTCCGGCACTTTTTCCGCCGAGCGCAGAATGTCCCGCTTGGCATTCGAATAGAACACCTTGGAACTCTCGACCATCGGGGAACTTGCCAAAGTGGGGTTGCTGGCTCCGGCTTGCGCCCAGGCACCGGATGCAACAAGAAGAAAAATGATTGGCCAACGCACGTGGGTTGCCCTCCTGAATTTTGTAACTTCGATGGTATCAGCTTCAGCTAGCTCTTCGAGAGCAGCGTTCCGAAGGCCCGCCGATTTTTCTGCTAGGCCCGGCGGGCGAATCAGCCCAAGGGAATGCCGACTGCACCGGCGAATCGGCTTCTGAACTCTTTCCAATCATTGCCCTCGCGGGCTAGAACCTGCGCGACGTCAAACCAGGAGTTCGTGGTCGGCGATTCCTGCTGAAGCATGCTTGAATCAACGCCAGCGAGAGAGATAATCGTCCAATAATCCCGAAAATCCTGCTTCTTCGCTTTCCTGTGCGACTTCTCAGCTTCTCCCGCTCGGTTGTGTGCATTGCTGACATCGGTGCCTCCCTTGATTTCGATCGCGAGGATGTTCCTAAGCTTTCCTTCAAACTCCTCCTGGATTCGAATGTCCGGATCGCCGCTCAGCGCGATGATGACCTTACGCTCTGATGCATTGTGGACGATGATTTTGGAATTATCCTGACTCACGAGGAATCCTTTGACGATCTCGACAACTGAGAGAAATACATCGAGCGTTGCTTGTTTGCCGATGGCGTTATTGTTGCTCCCATAGAGCTGGGCGCCCAGCGTCAGGAGCGGTAGTTCAGAAACATCGCGTGCGGTGATCTTCGGCGAGATTTGACGCACCAATTCGGCGAGATTCTCGGCCATGGCGCTGCAGAACTGTTCGAGGTCTGGGCGTTTCTTCGAACTTAGAAGCCCACGTGTCTCCATGCTTTTGAACAATCCCATGCCAGTACCCTTGCGGTAGAATCGCTTTTGTGACACCCCAAGCAGAAGGCGGTAGTAGCCGACCAAGGTGGGTTTTTGTTCCAAGACTGCCGGCACCGGGAAGATGTGTTCATCACGTATTCCGGCGGCCGCAAGAATCTTCTGGGCATCGGCGGGAACGTAAGCGAGAATCTGTTTTTTTGTTGTATTTGGATCCAGCTGACCCAGCGCTTCGCTTAGAGCATCCATAAGGGTGCTTTTACGCGCCGCCACGAGCATCTGGTGGAAAACTATCTGACGGGACGGACTTAGCGGCCCAGAACTCACCTGATCAAATCCCCATTGAGGCGATGCTCGGCTATCTGCAAATAAGACGGATTGAGTTCGATGCCGACAAAGCGGCGGTTGAGCTTCAGCGCGACAAGGCCGGTGGTTCCCGATCCGATGAACGGATCGAGGATCAATTCGGCCGGGCTCGATCCGAGCTTGACGCACGGCTCGACCAGCGCTGGCGGGAATGTGGCGAAATGGGCTTCAGGATATGGCCGAGTGTGGACGTCCCAGACGGTTCTAACGTTGCGTCCGTTTGGGCCGCGAACCGCAGCGGCATCGTAACGATAGTGTTCACTCTTGCTGAAGAGAAAAATGTATTCGTGGCAGCGCGTGGGTCGATCCTTCACGCTCTCGGGCTGACAATTCGGTTTGTTCCAAACGATGTCGGCGCGGAGATACCAGCCTTCTTGCTGGAGCGCGAAAGCGAGCAGCCAGGGCACGCCAATGAGATCTTTGGGCTTTAATCCCTCTGGAGTAGGAGGCCGGACATTCATCGCCCGAACGGGGTTCTTTTTATCTGTGGCGCGCCATGTCCTGCCGCCGGACGTATAAGAATCTCCGACGTTCAGCCAAAGCGTGCCGTCATCCTTCAATACCCGCCGCACCTGCGAGAACACGTTGGCTAGGTGCTTGATGTAGGCGAAGACCGAGTCTTCAAGGCCGATTTGTCCGGGAATGCTGTAGTCGCGCAATGACCAGTATGGTGGCGATGTCACACAGCTTTGGAAGATGCCGCTTGGTAGCTTGGACAGGACACTCTCGGTATCACCGCAGATCAGTGCGGACCTCCGGGAATCCTCATCGAAGAAGCGCGCGATAGAGAGCTCATCTCGCGCTTCGAAGCGATGGACGCTACCCTCGGCCGCAAAAAGGTTTGAAACAACGGCTATACGCGGCGTGGGGTCTAGCTTCGAACGTCGACGGCGGCCTGCGTTTGCCTGTTGTGATCGCACCTTTGTAACCGCTCAGCTCCTAACAGTCTCATCGGGGGAGTTCTTGGATATTCTAGCGTGTCTTAAGTTCAAAGCGTCTCTAAAACATTTTCTCACGGATTTGGTTAAGGATGCTTCTCGGCGTAACAGTTCTAAGACCAGGGCACGGTCGAAATGGTGCAAATGCTCTGGACAGTTACCCCCTAGCTCTTCGAGAGCAGCGTTCCGAAGCCCGGTGCGCGGCCGCTGAGACCCAGCAGTCGGACACCAGCCCGCAGCGCGTGCGGAGTGCTGGAAACGGCCGGGATATGACCTTGCTGCTCCAAGGGCGCGAGGATCTCGAGTGTCCGAAGGCCGCCGCACGAAACCAGAATTGCATTGGCCTTCGGCTGTGTTTCGCGCACGCCGACGCAGAACTTCAGAAGACCGTCCTGGGTGACGCGATCGACGTCTTCCACCTTCTCGATGCCCAAACCCTTCACGCCCAGAACTTCGAAGCCCGACTCTTTGAGAAACGTCTGCAAGCGCCGGTTTACTTCGTCGTCATAAGCGGTGGCTGCAACCACCTGCTTCGCTCCCACGGCCTTGAGCCCTTCAACCACGCCGGTACTCATTGTGGTGGCCGGCAAACCCGTCGCCTTCTTGAGTATTTCGGTCAAGCGTTCATTGAACGCGGCGCCCTTGTAGAAACTCAGTGACGTACCCATCAGCACCACCGCGTTCGCCCCTTCGGACGCCAGCTTTTCGCCGGCCGGTCCAATGCGATCGATCACCGCATCGTAGCCTTCAGGAGTCATGGTTTTCAGGCCGACGCTGGCCGTGATGAACTTGACGCCCGAGGGATACATCGCGAGCGCTTCCTCGGGTACCGGGCGGTTCACGGGAAAGATCAGGCCGAGGGTGGGAACCGCGGAGTGAGCGAGCGTGGCGCCAGCCATACCGGCGGCGGAAATTTTCAAAAATTCACGGCGGGAGCTAGTCTTATTCATCACATCACCAAGCGGTCATCGCATCTTCAAACAGCGCGCTGAGTTCCTCCGGCCCGGCGGGCCGCGGCGAGAGCTTGGTTACCCGATGCTGCGGCAGCGTCCCCTCCACCAGCTTCGGAATGTCGGCCGGCGTGTAACCGATTTCGCTCAGTCCATTGGGCGTTTTCAGCCGCTGCATAAACCAAGTGATTCGCTCGGACAGAATGCGGCCCGCGTCCTCGGTGCGGCAGCGCGCAACATCCACTCCCAGCGCCTGGGCGGCTTGCATGTGACGTTCCGGATTCGACGAAGCTGTAAAACGGAAAACAGCCGGGGCGTTTAATATCACCGAGAAGCCATGCGGCACCATGGGATGATCCGAAGAATAACCGGACGCGCGATAGGTCTTCACGTTGCCGGATACCGGATAGGACATTCCGTGCGGCAGGTGCACGCCGGCGTTTCCAAACCCCATGCCCGCATAGGAAGAGGCCAGCAGCATGTTGGCACGCGCTTCATCGTCCGAGGGATCCTCGACCGCGCGCACGATGTACTGCGCCACCATCCGGAGCGCTTGCAACGACCAGACGTCGCTGATGGGATTCGATCCTTGATAGGCCGGCCGCACCAGTGGCCGATCTGGATAGGGCCTGCCGGTGTAAGGCAGCGCGGTGTACGACTCAATCGCGTGACTCAGAATATCCAGGCCGCTGGAGGCGGCAACTTGCGGCGGCATGCTGCGCGTGTTTTCCGGATCCAGCAGTCCCAACGTCGGCTTCAGCCGTCGGCTGGCAATGCCGGTCTTGGCGTGCATGCGAATCAGATCGAAAATGCTGACGCCGGTGGTCTCGCTGCCGGTGCCCGCCGTGGTCGGAATGGCGAATAGCGGTTTCAGCGGCCCAGGAATCGGAATGCCTTTGCCGATCGGCGAATTCACGTAGTCTAGGAAATCGGCCGGAGGATAGGTGACATAGAGATTCACCGCTTTCGCGGTGTCGATCGTGGAGCCGCCTCCAACTGCCACGTATGCGTCGTATTCCGACTGCTTGGCGAAAGCGATCGCATCGAGGAACGACTCATCAGTGGGCTCCACTCGTACGCGGTCGTACAGAACAAAGCTGACGCCGGCGTTATCCAGCGATTCCAATACCGTCTGAACGGGCGGCATGTCGGACAGAACAGGGTCCGTGATCACCAGGACTTTGCGCGCGCCCAGGTCCGCCAGATCCATTCCCACTTCGCGCGTAACTCCCGGTCCAAAGCGGATGTTGGACGCGGCCATCTCGAAAGCGATTTCGTTTTTCATCCCCAGAGGTGATGTTAGCAAACGACTGTTGTTGCGGAGCGGTTGTTCAGGAGAGAGCTAGGTGCCAACCAGTCTGGTGCCGTCATCGCGGATGGCGTTCGCCATTTCCAGGAGATTATTGGACGGCTGATCGGCGTCGAATTGATCGGTATCGAGAATCAGGGATGCCAGCGCGGGGCACAGTTCCAACATTACGACTAATTCGTCGGCCGCAAAGGCGTCTCGTTCCCTGCGGTACAACGCAACTACGCCGACCACGCGTCCGGCGTTGACCAGGGGCAATGCCAGCGCGGAGGACAAACCGGGCGCTCCCTCCCTTTTCGCATAGCCGGGTTCCACGGCTGGATTGCCATTGAGAATCGGCTTTCCCACCTCAGCCACCCATCCAACCAAACCGTCGCCTGGAGGGACGGCAAGCGACTCCAACTCCGATCGATCTTCGCCACCCGCGAACGTCACTCGCACCAGATTGTCGTCGCACGCCCAGAGCGCGATGGCATCGTAGGAAATTATGCGCCGGATGCGCAAGGATGCCACCGTCATGGCCTCGTCCCAGTGCAAGGAGCATTGGCCAGCAACTGGTAGGTCAGGCACAGATTCCTCTTGCTTGCGGCGATTGGCGCGAGCTTGTACCACTGGATTCTTGGACGAAGGACGTGCCGCGGGGGCTTCGGCTTCGAAGCCGGCGTCTGGTGCGCTGCCATGCGTAATTTTGATGTCCACCGAAAGCGGCGTCTGGGTGCCATTTCCGGTGGTTCGCGCGCGCGCCTCCAGTTCCTGATAGCGAGCCTGCAAAGCTTGAATCACCCTGGGATCAAACGCCGTTCCACTTTCGGAAGCTACTCTGGCCATGGCCTCGTCCAGAGGCAAGGCCCGGCGATATTGGCGGTCCGACGCCAGGGCATCCAGACAATCCACAGCGGCCAGAATTCGAGCGCCGATGGGAATCTCCTCGCCGCGCAGTCCGTAAGGATAACCGCTGCCGTCCCATTTCTCATGGTGCGAGCGAACGATTGGAACCACCGGGTAAGGAAACTCAACGCGCTCCAGAATTTCGGCGCCCACCACGGGATGAATCTTCATCTTCTCGAACTCGGAGCGTGTCAGCTTCCCGGGCTTAGAGATAATCGATTCCGGTACAGCCAGCTTCCCGATATCGTGCAGAACGGCCGCAGCGGTTAAAGCCTCCAGTTCTTTTTCGGAAAGCCCGAGGTCTTTGCCGATCTCGGTGGCATACAGCTGAACGCGCTGCAGATGATCGTGCGTAGTATGATCCTTGGCGTCGATGGCGAGCGCCAAGGCCTCGATGGTGCGCAGGTGCAATCCGTTCAGAGCCTGCATGTGTGTTCGTTCGCGCTCCATCTGGATCATTTGATTCCGGTTGGAGCGATGCACCAGGTAGACCAGGGGCAAACAGATGATGGGGAATTCCCACTGAATGCCGTGGGGCAGCGTGCCGATCACCCACGCCATGGAAGCGCCGACCGTGTAGTACGCCAGAATCCAGCGATAACTGCTCCAAACCGCTAAGATTCGCCGTCCCTCAGTGAGGCCGACAATGGTGGCGACGGGAAATGTGTTTACACAGAAATATGTAAGAGCCAGGAGACCTAATGCCACCAGTTCGGGCAAGCGGCCGCGAGTGAAGGTGAAGACCAGCGACGTGACGTAAACGGCGATCGCCAGTACGCTGACGCTGAAGGCAACTTGAATCGGCTTCGGCTTCTTCTGCGTGCGCCAGGTACACTGCACGAGCATGCAGACCGCCGCGATGACCAGTGCTTCAGGCAGACTCAGGTTGACCAGCGTGATCAGGACAAAGATGGAACTGACGGAAGCCGTACCGGTTTGCCCGGGGAGGCGTACCTTAAGAACCGAGCTCAGAGCTGCTGCCGCCCCGAACGAAACGAACCGGAGCGGATCGCTCAAGTGCCAATTCGACAGGCCGTAAACGAATACGGCGAGTCCCAAAGCGATGTGCAGGAACACGTAGAGCGGCGTTACGCGGTCCTGCACCACCTTGAATTGGGTTGTCGCCATCGTGCCAGCTTGCGTTAAGCGCTACTGTTCTCCTTGGGTGTTGGTGCCCCAGGCCACATTGGTGCCCCAGGCCACATTGGTACCCCAGGCGACGTTGGTGCCCCACGCCACATTGGTGCCCCACGCCACATTGCCACCCCAAATCTGGGTTGTTCCGGCCGCGCCGGGAATGAGCACTACCGGACCCCAGACCGCGGAGGTGAACCAACTCGGCGTGCTCCACCAAGTTTCCGCCAAATTCGGCACCAAGTACGCGGTGCCCAACAGCGCGTTGTACATGATTTGGGGCGACGCCGCGGAACCACGCACCTGATCGTAATCAGTAAGTGCGGCGGCGATGTCCACGTATCCGGCGCCCACGGTGAACATGTCGTAAAAGTCCGTGTAGGTCTGGCCAGTGGTCGGATCGGTGGCAGTGCTCATCACGGGAAAAGTCTTGGAGGCCGTCTTCATCAAGCGAGCCTTGACGGTGTCGGGCGTCAGACTGGGATCCTTCTCGATCATTAGAGCCGCAGCGCCAGAAACCACTGGGGTGGCCATGCTGGTGCCGCTCAATTGGAGGTAGAGTGGCGTGCCTGAAACTGCAGCGTGGGTATAGCTGGAGGCCGAAACAATGTTCCCCGGATAATCGTTCACCAGCGTGGAACCGGGAGCGAGCAGCGAATCCACTAGATTGCCGGGAGCTACTACGTCCGGCTTTGCGATCAGATCGATATTCGTCGGACCGCGCGAACTATAGCTGGCGATGCGATCGTCGCTGGTGTTCATGGTTGCTTCGGTCTTCATCGCTCCGACGGTGATTGCGTGGGGAGCCGAACCAGGCGACAGAATTGTCGCGTATCCATTCCGGCCTTCATTGCCGGCCGCCACTACCACCACAATTCCGCTCTTCCAAGCCGCTTCCACTGCCTGACACAGCGGATCCTGAGTGCAGCTTTCGAAGCTCTGGCGGCCCAGCGAAAGATTGATCACGCGCACGTTGTATTGATTCTTGAGTTGCACCGCTTTTTCGATGGCCGCGATGACCACGCTGTCGTTGCTGGCGCCGTTCTGGTCCAGAACGCGCAGATCCAAAATATTCGCATGCGGAGCGATGCCTTTGAACGTGCGGAACGCGCCCTGTTGATCGGAAGAACTGCCGTTACCAGCCAGGATCCCGGCCACATGAGTGCCATGGCCAAAATCGTCATTCAGATTTCCCCCGATGAAGCTCTGCCGATACACCACGCGGCTCTTTGAGGAGTTGGCCACATTCAGATCCGGGTGATTATAGATGCCGCTGTCGATCACCGCGACACCAATACCGTCGCCTTCCAGGCCGTAACTCCAGGCCGAAGGCGCGCTGACAGCCGCAGCCGTATAATCGAGCGACGCGCCCAACGGCCGGTCGAGCGAGATATACGTCACGTTCGACTGATTCGACACTGCCAATATATCGGCCGGATGCAGGGTCGCCGATACGGCTGGAATGAGCGAAAAGACGGTGTTCAGCACCCCGCCCAGCAGATTCACTACTCCGCCCAGCAAGCCGCCCAAAAGACCACCCGAGGATTGCTGGGGCGGCGTGTTGTACTGGACGATAACGTTGATTGTGTTCGACGGATTCGCCAACAACGGCTGCAGGTCCGGCGAGATCTTGGAGTTATCGGCAAACGCCCGGCCAACGATGAGAAGGAAGAATGCAAATAGCGCCGTGCGCGCTGCACGTCTGGAATACTTCAATGAGTAACCTGGCATGATGGCGGTTTGAAAAGCACGCTATCCGCCAAAACATAAGTGCCTGGTAATGAAGCGGTTACATCATTGTCACGTTTTGTTTTGCGCCAACTTGTCCCAAAGGCCTTAGGACAGGCTGGCGCGTAATTGGCACGAATTTCAGCGCGAACTGCATGATCCGCGGATCGGCGGCGAGTTGGATCTGCCCGAAATTCGACGCGTTTAGGGCGGTTGCGATACCTCAAAATTGTCTCAGAGAATGACAGGCTGATAGACAGTGCCAATTTGAAAAGAGATTTTGTGCAGCGGCGCGTTTTGCGAGAGACTAGAAGAGTCACTATGGCAAACACAAGCGGACGTCACTTTCTTCAGGTTCCCGGACCCAGCAACGTTCCAGATCGAATCCTGCGCGCGATTGCGCGGCCGACCATCGACCATCGCGGTCCAGAGTTTGGCCGGCTCGGTCTGGAGCTTCTGGAGGATCTCAAACCGATTTTCAAGACCTCGGGAAAGGTCATGATCTTCCCATCGTCGGGCACTGGCGCGTGGGAGGCAGCCATCGTCAACACGCTTTCGCCCGGCGACAAGGTTCTCATGTTCGAGACCGGCCAATTCGCCACCTTGTGGAAAGAGATGGCGGTCAATCTTGGATTGGATGTACATTTTGTCGCGAGTGACTGGCGTCACGGAGCGGAGCAAGACGATGTCGAATCGATCCTCCGCGAAGATCGCAGTCATCAGATCAAAGCCGTAATGGTGGTGCATAACGAAACTTCCAGCGCGGTTACGAATTCGGTGCCGTCGATCCGCAAAGCGATGGATCGCGCCAAGCATCCCGCGCTTCTGCTGGTGGACACCATTTCTTCGCTCGCGTCCATGGATTACCGGCACGATGAATGGGGCGCGGACGTGGCCATCGCAGGCTCGCAGAAGGGGCTGATGTTGCCGCCTGGACTCGGATTTAACGCGGTGAGTGAGAAAGCGCTGGCCGCTTCCAAGTCGGCGCGAATGCCGAAATCGTACTGGGACTGGCAATCCATGCTCAGCCAGAACAAGAGCGGCTTCTTCCCGTACACGCCCGCTACCAATCTGCTCTATGGACTGCGTGAGTCCCTCCAGATGCTGCATGAGGAAGGGTTGGAGAATGTGTTCGAGCGGCACATCCGGCACGGAGAAGCCACGCGTCGGGCGGTTCGCACTTGGGGATTAGAAACGGTGTGCGCCGATCCGCAACGCTACAGCAGTTCCGTGACGGCTGTGTTCGTGCCGCCTACCTCCAACGCCGACGAGTTTCGCAAGGTGGTGCTCGAAAACTTCAACATGTCGCTTGGCAGCGGCCTCGGGAAACTGGCAGGCAAGGCCTTCCGCATCGGACATCTGGGGGACTTTAACGATCTGATGCTGGCCGGAACGCTCTCGGGCGTGGAAATGGGCCTCACGCTGGCAGGTGTTCCGCACTCCAGAGGAGGCGTGGCCGCCGCGCTCGAATATCTGACTCAATCGGCGCAGGAAGTTCGCGAGCAAGCTTTGCAGGCCGTGCTGGAAACCGCGTCGCAGGCGAATTGACTGACACTAAAGCCAAAAGCCCCGGCAGCGGCGAACTGCCAGGGCTCTAGGTAAGGTGGCTGAATATTTTCTTGCCCATTTGGGCATTTGTCTGCGGCTTTAGGTGCCCCAAACGGCGGTGCCTGCTTTCACATTCGTCTTCGTCTTCATTGTCTGGTCTTCCTTTCCTGCATTCCATGGATGCCTTGTTACAGTTGGCACGCTGTGAACTAGCTGCCCCAAACGGCTGTGCCAGCTTTTACATTCGTCTTAGTTTTCATTGCCTCGTCTCCCTTCACCTGATTACTTCGTAAACGGGTGGCGAAACGGCTAACACCCTGGCAACTTTTTTTCGAGCCCGGATAGCACCGGTCTGGCGTGTGACAGAATACGATCTTATGGAAGAGGGGCCGCCGGTCACGCAACTCCTCGTCGCCTGGAGCCACGGCGACCGCGCCGCGCTCGATGAACTGACGCCCCACGTTTATCGCGAACTGTATTCGCTCGCCAAGAGCTACTTGCGCCGGGGCCGTCCCAATCAGACGCTGCAGCCTACCGCGCTCATCAACGAAGCTTGTCTCCGGCTTTTGGGGCAATCGGAGCCGATTCAGTGGGAAAACCGCGCGCATTTCTTCGGAATCGCCGCCCGCCTCATGCGCATGGTGCTGGTGGATTACTCTCGTTCCAGGAATGCGGCAAAACGCGGCGGATCGGCGGACCCCGTCACTCTGGAGGAAGCGCTGATTCTTTCTCCCGCCCGCACCCCCGACATTCTCGAGATCAATGAAGCCCTGGATCACTTGGCGAAGGTGGATGAGCGGAAGGCCAACGTCGTCGAGCTGCGCTACTTTGGCGGCATGGATCGGGAAGAGATTGCAACCGCGCTTCAGCTCACGGTTCCGACCGTCAAACGCGATCTTCGCCTGGCCGAAGCGTGGCTGCGACGATATCTTCGCGGTGACAACCCAGGTGGTGAGAATCCGGGCGGTGAGAATCCCAAATGAGCGACGACCGGTGGCAGCGAATCGAAGAAGTGTTTCATCGCGTCGCCGATCTCGCGCCCTCCCAGCGTGACGACTTCCTTACAAGCGCCTGCGCTGGGGATTATGACCTCCGGCGTCAGGTGGAATCGCTGCTGGCCAACGATGATTCGAAAGACAACCTGATCGAAGCGGCCGTTTCCCAGGCAGTAGGAAAACTTCCGGAGGACTCGCCAGCTCCGCGCGATGGACTGGTCGGTCAACGCATCGGCCCCTACCTTGTTAATGAATTAATCGGTGAGGGCGGCATGGGGTTGGTCTTCAAAGCTCGCGATATGCAGCTCAATCGATCCGTGGCCATCAAGGTTCTTCCAACCGACCGTCTCACCGATCCCGAGCGCAAGCGCCGTTTCCTGCAAGAAGCTAAAGCAGCCTCCGTGCTCAATCATCCCAATATCGTCACCGTTCACGGAATCACTCATGAACGCGATACCGACTTCATCGTCATGGAGTTCGTCTCCGGCAAAACGCTGGACCAGCTGATACCGGCAAAGGGCCTGGCGCTGAAACGGGCCGTGAGGTACGGCTTGGAAATTGCGGATGCTCTTACAGCGGCGCACGCCGGAGGCATCGTTCATCGCGACATCAAGCCTTCGAACATCATGATCACCGAAGAGGGCCGAGTAAAGGTGCTCGATTTCGGTCTAGCGAAGCTCGCCGAGCCGGAGCAGACTTCGGAAGAGGGCCGGGCGGAGCCGCTCACTACCAAAGCGGGTGTGGTTTTTGGAACTGCGGCGTACATGTCACCCGAACAAGCCGAAGGCAAACGAGCGGATGCGCGCTCGGATATCTTTTCATTCGGCGCGCTGATGTATCAGATGGTCACCGGCCGGCGCGCATTTCCAGGCGAGAATGTGATCACTATACTCGCGGCCGTGATGAACCAGGAGCCCCCACCGGTGGCGACGGTGGTTCCGAATGCGCCGCGCGAACTCGAATGGGTCATCGGGCGTTGCCTCAAGAAGGACCCGAACCGCCGAATCCAGCACATGGTGGATGTGAAGATTGCGCTCGAGGAGGTTTTAGAGCGACTCGAGTCGCCATCCGGCCCCGTGCCTGTCGTCCGGCCTCGTCGCTGGATCGCGCCCTCTGTGGCCGCCGCTCTACTTGGACTGGCGGGAGGAGTTTGGCTGAGCTTGCGGATCTTGCACAAAGAGCCCGTCACTTTCCAACGACTCACATTCCGGCATGGCGACGTAACCGCATCCAAGTTCGCACCCAACGGAAACATCGTCTACACGGCCGAATGGGATGGCGCCGAAGCCGCCTTCTTCGTGGCCCAACCTGGCAGTCGCGAGGCTCGGCCGCTGGAGCTTCCGTCCGGTACGATCCAATCTGTAGCTGCATCGGGCGAGATGGCCATTCTGATTGGCGCCGGCGATACTGGCTCGCTGGGCACTCTCGCCCGGGTTCCGCTGGCTGGCGGCGCGCCGCGCGCCATTCTGGAGAATGTTTCCGCCGCCGATTGGGCGCCCGGCGGTGACTCCCTGGCTGTCATCCGAGACGATCGTGGACAGCATCGAATCGAATATCCGATCGGCAACGTTCTCTATCAGACGCCGTCACTGCGGCCTCCCGTGTTCTTGCGCGTTTCTCCGCGCGGGGACCTAGTGGCGCTCTTCGATTTCACTACCGATGGAGATTACTCACTGCGAGTGATCGATGCTCAACGTCGTAGCTGGATACTTTCCAAGGGATGGCGCTCCGTGGGAGGGGTTGGCTGGTCGCCCGATGGCAAGGAAGTATGGTTTGGCGGCGGGCGACCGGGGAGCGATCCCGGTATCTATGCCGTGAATCTCTCTGGGCGGGAGCGCCTGTTGACCCAAATCGCGGGGTGGCCCTTGCTTCAAGACGTCGCGCGCGATGGCCGGCTGCTGGTGGTAAATGCCGATTCGCGTCTCGGAATCCGCTGCCTCACTCCGGGGGCCAAGGAGGAGAGCGATCTGGCGTGGCTGGATGCCTCCGCACTCGGGGACATCTCCAACGACGGCCGAGAGATTTTGCTGGTAGAAGTGTCATCGGGAGAGGGCCGGAATCCCGCCATTTATCTGCGGCCAACGGATGGATCACCCGCAGTGCGGCTGGGCTATGGTAACCGGCCCGTCTTGTCGCCCGACAACAAATGGGTGGCCTGCGTGCGGAAGAATCGCGAAAGCTCGCAGATTGTCGTGCTGCCCACTGGAGCAGGGGAGGAGAGGATCCTTCGCACCGGGGGCATTCAGCCCGAAATGGCCGAGTGGTTTTCCGACGGCAAACATGTACTCTTCACCGGAAATGAAGCGGGCCAGCCGCCACGAACTTACAGTTACGATTTGGGAAATGGCCAAATCAAACCCGTGACGCCAGCCTCCGTACGAGCTTCCGCAGTGTCGCCTAATGGTCAGACGGCAATCGTCATCCGCGATGGCCAGGCCACCCTGATCTCGCTTGCCGATGGCCATGAGACTCCCCTGGGTGCGGTTGGGCCTGACACTTCGGTAATACGATGGAGTGGCGATGGGGCGCACATCTTCCTGCAGCGCACCGACGCCAAACATGGAAGCGCATCTATCCTGCGAATGGACGCGCGCTCCGGCCACATGGAAGTCTGGCGCGATCTTAAGCTTCCCGATCGCGCCGCGTTCTATTACGGCTCGGCCAAGCTTTCCTCCGACGGCAAGTCCTACGCCTTTACCTTCCAGCGCGATCTATCGACTTTGTACTTAGTCAACGGAATCAAGTAGCTGCACACACCGCCGGTATCTCCGTCTTCACGAATTCTTTATCCCTTACTAAGGACTTCTTCAGGCCCCAGATCCTAACCTCGTAACTGGGAGGGCGAAATCCATGGCACTCGCATTGGAAAGAATGATCGCGCCCGTTACTGGAGTCCCGGCACGGCCGTTCACCGAAGAAACCGGCTCCAAACTCGACATTTCGGTGGTCTTTACGTCGGTGGATGCCACGCTAACGGCACTGAAGCAAGCGGGGGACCTGGCAAGCAGCCTGGGCGGCCGCATCACGCTGATCGTGCCGCAGGTTGTTCCCTATCCGCTGCCGCTCACCAGCCCGCCTGTTCTGGTGGACTTTAACGAACGGCGGCTGCGGGTGCTGGCTGGCCAGTGCCGCGTGGAAACACGCGTCTACATCTATTTGTGCCGCGATCCGCTGGAGACGCTGAAGTCTGTTTTGAAGCCCCATTCTCTGGTGGTGGTGGGAACCCGCAAGAGATGGTGGCCAACCGCGGAAAAAAGATTGGCCGCCAAACTGCGGCGAGCCGGTCATGAAGTAATGGTTACAGAAAGGAACTGAGTCATGCTCGACTTGTTCTACGTTGCAATCGGTTGTCTGTTTTTGTTTATCTGCTGGGCCTTCACCAAGGCCTGCGACAAGCTGTAGGAGGAAGATTCCATGGACTATATCATCGCCGGCATCACGTCGCTCGGTTTGTTTATTTATTTGGTTTACGCACTTCTCCGCCCGGAGAAGTTCTAGGAGAGCTTGATGACTAGCACTGGAGTTTTACAGATTCTGCTGTTTTTCGCGCTGATCCTGGTGTGTGTAAAGCCCCTAGGCGCCTTCATGGCGAACGTGTTCGAGGGGCGGCGCACCTTTCTTCACCCGGCGCTGCGCTGGCTGGAAGTTCTGACCTACAAGGTCGCCGGCGTTCAAGAGGATGTTGAGCAGCGTTGGACACAATACACTGCCTCGGTCCTGGCCTTCAGCATTTTCGGATTTTTGCTGGTGTACCTGCTGCAGCGCGCCCAAGCCTATTTGCCGTTCAATCCGCAGAACTTTGGGACGCCCAATGTCTCGCCGGACTTGGCGTTCAACACTGCGGTCAGCTTCTTGACGAACACGAATTGGCAAAGTTATAGCGGAGAGACCACTCTCAGCTATTTCGTGCAGATGGCCGGGCTGGCCGTTCAGAATTTCATCTCGGCCGCCGCCGGATTGGCGATCGCAATTGCCGTGATCCGCGGATTCGCGCGCCACGAAATGAGGACGCTAGGGAATTTTTGGGTTGACATGACCCGCTCGACGCTGTACGTGTTGCTGCCGATCTCGTTCATCGCGGCTTTGTTTCTGTGCTCGCAAGGCGTAATTCAGAATCTGAAGCCGAACACCACCGTGACCACGGTGGAAGGCGCCAAGCAGACCATCACCCAGGGTCCCGTGGCCTCCGAGGAGGCTATCAAGGAGCTGGGCACCAACGGCGGAGGCTTCTTCAACGCGAATTCCGCTCATCCGTTCGAGAATCCGTCGCCGCTCACCAATTTGTTCGAAATGTGGCTCATTTTGGTGATTCCGGCGGCCACCACCTACACGTTCGGCAAGATGGTCGGCGATACGCGCCAGGGGTGGGCCATTTTTGCGGCCTTCACGGTGATGTTCCTGGCCGGAGTGTTCGTCTGTTACGGATTCGAGCAGGCGGGCAATCCCAATCTCACGAAGATGGGAATTCAGAGCACCGCAACCGCCACTCAGGCGGGCGGCAACATGGAGGGCAAAGAAGTCCGCTTTGGCGTGGCCAACTCGGCACTGTTTACGACTGTCACCACCGACACCAGTTGCGGCGCCGTGAATAACATGCACGATAGCCTTCTGCCAATCGCCGGCCTTGTTCCGTTGCTGAACATGATGACCGATATCGTCATCTTTGGCGGCGTCGGCGCGGGCATGTACGGCATTCTGATTTACTGCATCATCGCAGTATTCATCGCTGGATTGATGGTGGGGCGCACGCCGGAATATCTGGGCAAGAAGCTGGAGCAGAAAGAGGTGAAGATGGCAATGCTGGCCATCATCGTCACCTCGGCCTGCATTCTGGTGTTCAGCAGCCTCTCCACGCAACTGGTGTTCGCAGCCAAGGGCTACTGGAACGCGCCGGGCGCGGCGATTGCCAACATGAACAACAGCGGTCCTCACGGGTTCGGTGAGATCCTGTATGCCTACACCAGCGGCACCGGCAACAATGGAAGCGCATTCGCCGGCCTCAACGCCAACACGCCCTGGTACAACCTGACCATCGGGCTGGCGATGCTCATCGGAAGGTTCCTGTTCCTGATTCCGATTCTCGCCGCAGCCGGCAGCCTGGCGGCCAAAAAGAAAGTGCCGGTCACCAGCGGCACGTTCCCCACGCACGGTCCGCTGTTCGTGGGTTTGCTGGTGGGGACGGTCGTGATCATCGCCGTCCTGACCTATTTCCCGGCGGTCTCGCTGGGCCCGATCGTCGAACATTATTTGATGCATAGCGGCAGACTGTTCTCGCTGATCACGCTGCCGCTTGGGAGTTAGTCATGTCCACAGTTACTACAACACCGCAAGCACCGAACCCGCCGTTGCAGGAAGATCCGACGTCGCTGCTTCCCAAGAAGCTGGCTCGATCGCGTCCATTATTCGATCCGGAGATCGTCAAGCGCGCGATCCGGGCATCATTCGGGAAGCTGAACCCGGTGACGTTGGCCAAGAATCCGGTGATGTTCGTGGTGGAAGTGGGCGCGCTGCTCACCACGGTATTTGTTGTCCGCGACATATTCGCGGGCGCAACCGGCCTGAAGTTCGGAGTGCAGATCGCAATCTGGCTCTGGTTCACGGTGCTATTCGCCAATTTCGCCGAAGCGATGGCCGAAGCGCGCGGCAAGGCGCAAGCCGACAGCCTGCGTAAGACGAAGACCGATGCACTGGCCAAGCGACTGACTTCATCCGGCAAGATCGAAGAGGTAACCGCTTCGGCTTTGCGCGCGGGCGACGTCGTATCGTGCGACGCCGGTGAACTGATCCCCGGCGACGGCGAAGTGATCGACGGCATCGCAACCGTGGACGAGTCGGTGATCACCGGCGAAAGCGCCCCGGTAATTCGCGAGTCGGGCGGCGACCGCAGCGCCGTCACTGGCGGCACGCGCGTGCTGTCGGACCATATCAAGGTACGCATCACTTCCAACCCTGGCGAAACGTTCCTGGATCGCATGATCGCGCTGGTGGAAGGCGCGGAACGGCAGAAGACCCCGAACGAAATCGCGCTCAATATCCTGATCGCGGGATTGACGCTGATCTTCCTGCTCGCAGTGGTAACTCTGCAGCCCTATGCTGCGTTCAGTGTGGCGCAGGCGGGTGCAGGCGCGGTACCCAGCGTGGCCGTGCTGGTTTCATTGCTGGTCTGTTTGATCCCGACCACCATTGGCGGATTGCTGTCCGCCATCGGAATCGCGGGTATGGATCGCGTCATGCAGCACAATGTGCTGGCGATGAGCGGCAAAGCTGTGGAAGCAGCCGGCGATGTGAATTCGCTGCTGCTCGACAAGACCGGCACCATAACACTGGGCAACCGGCAAGCCGTGGAATTCCTCGCCATCACCGGAGTAAGCGATGAAGAATTGGCGGATGCGGCGCAACTGTCCAGTCTCGCGGACGAGACCCCCGAAGGCCGGTCGGTTGTGGTGCTCGCCAAGGAGAAATACGGGCTGCGCGGCCGGCACATCCCGGAGCATTCGGCGAGCTTCATTCCATTCTCGGCCTACACACGCATGAGCGGTGTGGATTTCGAAGGACGCGAACTCCGCAAGGGCGCAACGGAGGCCATTTGCAGCTTCGTGAAAGAACACGGCGGCGACGTCCCCGGCTACTTCCAGGAGATGAGCGACCGGATCGCGCGGAATGGTGGTACGCCGCTGGCAGTGTGCGATGGTAGCCATTTGCTTGGCATCATCCACCTGAAAGACATCGTGAAGGGCGGAATGAAGGAGCGCATCGGCCAGCTCCGCACCATGGGAATTCGCAGCGTCATGATCACCGGCGACAATCCGTTGACGGCCGCCGCCATCGCGGCCGAAGCCGGCGTGGACGATTTTCTGGCGCAAGCCACGCCCAAAGACAAACTGGAATACATCAAGAAGGAGCAGCAGGCCGGACGCTTGGTCGCAATGACGGGCGACGGCACCAACGACGCGCCTGCTCTGGCGCAAGCTGACGTCGGACTCGCCATGAACACCGGCACCATGGCCGCCAAGGAAGCGGGCAACATGGTGGACCTGGACAGCAATCCGACCAAGCTGATTGAAGTGGTGGCGATCGGCAAACAATTGCTGATCACGCGGGGCGCGCTGACTACGTTCTCTATCGCCAATGACGTCGCGAAGTATTTCGCGATTATTCCCGCGATGTTCATGGCGACTTATCCGTCGCTAGCCAAGCTCAACATCATGGGGCTGCATACGCCTCAGAGCGCGGTGCTGGCGGCTGTGATTTTTAACGCGCTGATCATCATCGCGCTGGTTCCCCTCGCTCTGCGCGGGGTGAAGTACCGTCCGCTGGACGCGGCCAGTTTGTTGCGGCGCAATCTGTTGATTTACGGCGTGGGCGGCATCCTGGTGCCATTTCCTGGCATTTGGGCCATCGATCAATTGTTAGCGCTGTTCCATCTAGCTTAGTGCATTTAGCTCCGGGAGGATTTTATGTTGTCACAACTTTGGCCAGCACTACGAATCAATATTTTCCTGACGATCCTGCTGGGTGTTGGTTATCCACTCGCGGTCACAGGCATCTCACAATTGGCTTTCCCTCATCAGGCCAATGGGAGCCTGATTACCAGGAACGGTCAGGTGATCGGCTCGGAACTCATCGGGCAGAACTTCACCAAGCCCGAATACTTCCAGCCGCGCCCATCTGCTGCCGGTAACGACGGCTACGATCCCACTGCTTCGGGCGGCTATAACTTCGGTCCGACCAATCAGAAGCTGATCGATCGTGTAAAAGCATCGGTGGACAAGTTCCACAAGGAAAATCCCGACTATCACGGGCCAATTCCGGCTGATCTGTTGACTGGGTCTGGCAGCGGCCTGGATCCCGATATAAGCCCGGCATCGGCCCAAGCGCAGGAGCCGCGCGTGGCGAAGGCTCGCGGCATTTCGCCCGATCAACTGGGACAATTGGTGGCTCAATATACCAAGTCCCCGGATCTCGGGTTACTCGGTGAGCCGCGAGTCAACGTGCTCAAACTGAATCTGGCGCTGGACGAGCAGTATCCGAAGAAGTAATTCGCGAAATTTCAGGTTCCCTTCCGCGCTTGCAGGGTAAGGTCAATCGTGCCTCGGCCCCTGCAAGCGCTTTTTTCGCGCGGAGGTATCCTGCGATCGGGAGGGCGCGCCATGATTTTGTGCGATCTGTGTGGTGAAGGCAAGCGTTGCCGGCCACGTGAAATCGAGGACAAGGAGTACGACATCTGCTCAGACTGTTGGAATCCTATTGCGAAAAAGCTTAAAGGCAAAGGCCGCGAGAAGAAAGATGTGGAGATGATAACGCTGCCGCAACAGGTTACGATACCTGCACCGCCAGAGGTTCAGCCGCTGCCCGGCGCACCGCCGAAGATTTGGGGCGGCGCGACAAAGCCCCACTAGATCAGTTATTGCCATGGACTCTCTATTTGTCAGGGCTCCTTATTGGACTGCACACCTCACGAGCCAGTGAGCTCCCTGCACGGCCGACTATTACTGAACGTGTTCAAAAAGTACTTGACAGGCGATTCGTCCAGGACGCCGCCACCTACTGGGAGGCAGGCAAGCCCGCGAGCTTCGACGCGTTCTCGTTATCCAATATCGGCGACGGAGCACCATCCGGCTACGTGCAGCGTTTGTTCAGAGCTGTGAAGCACCCCGCGACACCGGGCTCTTTTGTGGTTGCGCGCAGTTTCGCGGAGCCTGCTGCCGGATCGCCATTTCTCAACCTCAAAGACGCGCGGAGGTTTGCAGGCCCCTGCCCTACACGTTCGACCATGAAACTCACTCGATTATCCGCATTCAGGGCGTGCGGCAAGAATGGCATCCGAAGCCTGTCGCGGTCGAGGTTCTTCAAAACACATTCCTCCGCCAGGAGCCCTTCTGCCGCGCCACACCAATCCTGGCAAACGCGTTTCACGTGCACGATGTCCTCTATCGATGGGAGCGCGGGATACGCACCCATTGGAGTTACGATGACAGGCAACATTCCTGCGCGTGCGCCTTATCAGGGGCTTGTGCAGATCTTCAACTACAATCGGCCATTCTACCTTCGGACGCTCTGCGGTGCGATGGCTTCGATCATCCTCTCCCTGTGGCTACCTCTCGCTCTCCGTACGTTACTCCTGATTGCCACCGGGGCCGCGATTTTCTGGGCGTGCTCATCCCTGCTCGTCTCGCACTATATCGACGATAGACCTGGCTTCTCCAATCTCCACCGTACTGCGCGGCGTTACGGATGGTCTGGCGGGGATAGATGCGGACGCGTTCGCTTCCCGTCGCAAGCGCCGATTATCGATAGCTGATAAGCTTGAGGCTCGGTTGTTCCCGCCCTTGCCTTAGTCAGACGTGGCTCTGCCTTGATCTCCCAGTGGCGTATCGGAGGTCTCCCGGGTGGAAGTGCTAACGGATTTTCCGGAATTTCGTCCAGATTGGAGCCCCAGAAATGTCCAAGATGAGTGGTGATTCTGCTCGTTTCAACAAGATTAAGAGGCGCAGAAACGTGCATCGCGCTAAGATGCGCGTGTTGCGCGCGGAGATTGCGGCGCGAAAGCTGCCTGGTTCCGCAGTGGAAAAGGTGAAGGCCTAAGCCGGCGCTCTCGCCGGATCGATGTGTGGCATTCATGGCACCGAAGAAGCACGCGCACGGTCACCTTTATCGCGTCAAGATTGCTCCGTTTAGCGGCCCCACTGAGTACGGCGAATGGTTCAGCAGCGAGGCAGCGCTTCGTTACGCGATGAGAGAAGTAGCTCGCGACATTGGCAAGCGGTACTATTGCGAGGCGAAATCGATCCACTGCGCTGAATGTGAAGTGGATGAAAACCCGAAGGTGATCGCCGCGTTGTGACGATCGTGGTGGGCAGGCGAATTCAATCGATCATTCGCACGCGTCGGTCACGCAGATCGATTCCAACGTGCGACCCATGGGCGGTGCAGGGAGACCGGCTTCCTTCATCAATTTACGGATGAGCAGCCCGGTCTCGGGATGCGGGATCGCCGATTGCACTCCGACGCGAACCAGTCCATCGGCATAATCCACCGGTAGCCAGGTGTGAACCGCTAATTCCTTGCTGCCCCGGTTGTCTGTGTTGCCGTAATCGCGGATATCGAGCCTGGCGCCGTGGTCCACCAGAACCTGCACCACGTCTGGCCGCCCTTTATGCGCGGCGCCGTGCAGTGCCGTGCGCCCGGTGTCAGCCTGCGCATTCGGATTGAGACCCAGATCCAGTAGCATCTTCACGGCTTCTAGCGTGCTGGCGGGCGACCACTCATAGGTGATCCCTTCCACCCAACCGATTCCAGCGGCCACCTGCAGCGCGGTCACATGCAATGTAGTGTCGATCTTCGGATCCGCGCCGTGAGCCAGCAGAAGTTTCATCAGGACGATGTCGCCGGATTGAGAGGCGCGCAGGAAAGCCGTCGCGCCGTTCTCATCCAGCCATTGGTTGGTGAAAACCGTACGGGTCTCCGTGCTGTCCTTCATCCGGGCATTCACGTTGGCGCCTTTGTCGAGACAGAGCTTGATGAAGTCCAGATGATCCATGTCGCCTTTACGGACCGGATAATCCCCGGATTCGATATTGCGGTTGTCTGTGGCAAGATAGAGCGGCGTCCACCCGCCTTTGTTGGCGAGATTCACGTCCGCGCCATGTTCCAGCAGATACGCTCCCAGCTTGTAGTAGCGATTTTGGGTTGCCACCAGCAAGGGACTCCAACCATAGCCGGTGACCTGGTTTACGTCCGCTCCCGCCTCGAGCAAGACCTTGACTGAATCGAGATCGTTGGAGCGCACCGCGTAGACCAGTGGCGTGAGACCACCGCCATCTTTCGGGGCCGGTTTTCCGCGCCCGAAGCCAAACGCGACCGCCGCCGCGTCGTCTCCCTGATCGAAGTTCTGATCCAGGCCGAGCGCCGCCGATCCGCTACCAGCCTGGCCCCGAGTCCGACCACCTCCACGCTTATCCGGCGGCACAACTGGGATAAGTCCGGTGGTACCAACCGCGCCTAGTTGCGGGGTGGATATCCCGGCAGCGAGCGCTTTTGCCAGCGCAGCCACCGCCTTTCGAGGGTCGTTGGATTTTCCGAGCGCCGGCCCTCTTCCACGCTCGGCCGGATCCGATTGGGCCTTGATATTCGCGCCGTGCTGGAGCAGAAGCTGAATGGCAGGCGCATGGCCTTCGTCGGCGGCCCACATCAATGCAGTTGTACCGCGCAGGGTTTCCTTCGCATTCACATCCGCGCCGTGGTCGAGGAGGACTTTCATCGCGTCCACGTTGCCGGTGCGGGACGCCACCATGAGAGGCGTCCTTCCCAAAGGAAGCTGCTCGTTGGCATCGGCTCCCGCCTTGATCAACGCCTCGATGATTGCGGCATCTCCATTGATGCTTGCCAGCCACAATGGCGTTGCGCCGTCGCGATTCGCGGCTTTTGGATTTGCACCCGCGCGCAGCAGGAGTTCCACCGCCTCTTTGTCGGATCGGAAAACCGCCCACTGAAGCGCTGTCGCCCCATCCGCCTGGGGCGCATTCACGTCAGCATGCTGCGCCACTAGCTTTTGGACAGCCACCCGGTCGCCGTTCATGACCGCGTCCGCAACCTCAGAGCTTCCGGAGGCGCTGAGGACGAGAGCAGACATGCACAGCAACACGAGACTGGTTCCGGCTCTGCTTCCGACAAGGCGGCGGTTCATCAAGTCCCCTACAGGTTCGTCAGCCGGCCCGTGCTGTCGCCGATGCTGTCCTGATGAATGTCGTACAGATCCAGCAAGCTCAATAACAGATTACCGGTGGGCACGGTCTTGGTGGGATACGCCAGATGTCGGCCTCCCTTGAGCTTCCCGTTCAATCCGCCTACCAGCACGTGAGGCACGTCATAATGAACGTGCTGATTGGAATTACCCATGTTGCTGCCATAGAGAACCAGCGACTGATCAAGCAACGACCCAGCACCGTCGCGGGTACTGGCCAGCTTCGCGATGAGATGGGCCAACATCTTGACGTGATACTGGTTGATCTTCGACAGCTCGCCGATGCGCTTGGGATCTTCCCCGTGATGCGACCCGCCATGAAAACCCACGGTGGGCGATTCGCTTTCGGGATAAGTCCGGCCGGTGAGATCGCGGGCAAAGAGCAGCGTTCCCACGCGGGTAATGTCGGCCTGGAAGGCCAGCGTTAAGAGATCGAACTGCAATTTAATATGCTCGTCGAAGGTTTGCGGCACACCCACCGGCACACCCATATCTGTGGGCGCCACCGCGGAGGCCTTCATGGCAATTTGCAGCCGGCGCTCGATCTCGCGAACGTCCTCGGTGTACTGATCCAGGCGGTTGCGGTCGTCGGTGCCGACGTCACTGCGAAGACGGGAGAGGGTGCCGGTCAGTGAGTCCAGAATGCTCTGGTCCCGCTTGCGCCGCGCGATGCGCTGTTCGACCGTACTGCCGTCGCCAAACATGCGTTCGAACACCACCTGCGGATTCAGTTCCATCGGCAACGGCTGGGTGGGCGTGGACCAGGAGATCGTGTTGGTGTATGTGCAGCTGTAACCCTCGCCGCAATTACTCGAATTCGCGCCCGGGTCCTCGACAGCCAGTTGCATGGAGGGCATCAGGTTATCCCGGCCGATCTTTTCCGCGATCATCTGATCGATGGTTTTCCCCGCCCGGACGTCGGCTCCGGCGGTCTTCTTCGGTTTGTCCGCGCACAGGAACGCGGCAGCCACCCAATGGTCGGCACCCGTGGCGCCCGGAGGCGGCTCCGCCGACCGGGAATGCAGGCCGCTCATAATCACCGTGCGGTCCCGGAACGGTTCCAGTGGCTTGAAATTGAATGGCAGCACAGCGTCCAAGGGGCCTTCGGTGCTGGGGACCCAATAGCCGGGCGCCATGCCGTGCGGCACGAAGCAGCCTACGAAGCGCGGCTTCGGGGTGGCAGCCGTTTGCGCCAGCGCCGTCGCGGCCGGGATCATCGCTTCCAGAAGCGGCAGCGCGAGCGTGACGCCACTGCCCCGCAGAATGGTGCGGCGGGAAATATGCTTCTTGGTAATAAACATCATGGCTGCTTTTCTCCTACTTGCCGCTCATATTAACGGGCCGCCCGCTCCCCGCTCTCGCCGGCTGTTTTCGTATTCATTTGGAACGGCGCGCTCTTCACGATACCCAAGACGACGGAAGAGAAGCTGTAGTTACTGGCCGCCGATTCACGAACAATGGAGCGCACCAGGGGCATGTCCTGATATTCAACCCCTCGACCCAGCGCGTAGGTCAGCATTTTCTCCGTAACCACGCGCACGAACTGATCGGAACGGCGCACCAGCGCTTCCCTCAGACTTGCGACGCCTTCTACTTTGCTGCCATCCACCAGGACGCCGCTGGCATCAATGGGGCTGTCGCCATCCTGCGTGCGCCATCCACCCACCGCGTCAAAGTTTTCCAGCGCCAGCCCGATAGGCTCAAAAATCTTGTGGCACGACGCGCAGACCGGATTGGCGCGGTGTGCTTCCATCATCTGGCGCATGGTTGGCGGCTTCGAGTTGCCGGTGGAGTCCACCGGTTGTTCCTTCAGTGTCGGCACGTTCGGCGGCGGGTCCGGCGGGCTGACGCCCAGGAACGTTTGCAGGAACCACTTGCCCCTGGTGACGGGCGAAGTGCGCGCGGCATTCGACGTCAGCGTCAACAGCGCTCCCTTGCCCAGCAGGCCACGACGCATGTCAAGTTCGGGAGGCAAGGTCACCTCGCGGAACTGCGAGCCATAGATATTCGGGATTCCATAATGCTTGGCCAGCCGCTCGTTGACGAAGGTGTAATTCGCCGTGAGCAAATCCAGGATGCTGCGATCCTCGCGCACGATGCTGCCGAAGAACAGTTCGGTCTCGTGCTGGTATGCCGCCCGAAGGTTGTCGTCGAAATCAGGAAACAGATTCACAACGGGCTCGCTGGTCTTCAACGAACGCAAGCCCAGCCACTGCCCGGTGAAGTTGGTGATCAGGGCTTCGGATTTCGGATCCGCCAGCATGCGGCGCACCTGTTTCTCGAGCACGGCCTGGTCCCTGAGTTTGCCTTGCGCGGCAAGATCGATCAACTCATCGTCGGGAACGGTGCTCCACAAGAAGAAGGACAGCCGCGAGGCCAGCGACAGATCGTTGACGCGGTAACTCTTGCCTGCGGGTAGCCCGGCAGGTTCCGGTTCGCTCCGATAGACAAATTCAGGATCTACGAGCAGGCGCTGCAGCGCCGCTTCGATGCCGTCATCGAAGGTTCCGCCATCGCCCCGGCCCTGCTGATAAAACTCGGTCAATGTTGCGAGATCGGCAGGCGTGGCAGGGCGGCGGTAAGCATGCTTGACGAGCGTGGAAAGGATGGTGCGCGCGCATCCTGGCTCATCGCGAGCGGTGGCTGGGCGGCACACGAAAATCTTCGCCCGGTTTGCCGAACCGCTGGCGCCAGAGGCATTGTACGGCCCTTCAATCCAGACTTGGCCAACGTGCGGGTAGAACAGAAATCCCGGGATGGAGCCCGGCGTGTTCATAGTCCGCTGGAAGGGTTTATTCAGTTCGCTTCCGGGCACATCGTTGGTGGCAAGGAACGTCACACCGACGGTGTGGAGGCCAGCTTTGACCGGGATGCGTTGCGTTGAGCGGCCGGTCCCAGTGGTGGTGGAAATGTCCTTATCCCAATCGAATAGCTTCACCCGCTCGCCGTCCACCGTAACCTCGAGTTGCTCACCCCTGACGGCGCCCAGGACGGCCTGGAAGTACCCCGTGACGCCTTTGACCTTGAACGTATATTCGCCGTCGGCTGGAAATTGATATTTAATCAGGATGCCGCCCCGTGTTCCGAACGGCAGTCCCACGATGTGATAGTTCTGCGCCGTGTCCGAAGGCACTTCGAAAACGGCCTGAGTGGGCGCAGAAACATCGCCCATTGCCAGCCGACTGATCTTTCCGGCAGCCGAAAGATACGCTTCCATCAGTGCTGGAGAGAGCGTCAGCGCCCCCGCGATGTTGTCGAACCCGTGTGTGGAATCGTCGGGGGGCAGGAACTTTGTGGCGTCCACTTCCAGCCCCAGCACGTCACGAATCGCATTCGTATATTCAGTACGGTTGAGGCGGTGCATGCCGGGGGGAGTCAAATTAATGACGGCGTCGCGGTCCAGTTCCTTTTCCATGAAAGTGATCATGGATTCCATTACCGGCGCATCCGGACGCCGCATGCCCGCAGGAGGCATCATCCCGGCGCGCAGCTTGCGCACCACTTTTTCCCAGACCTCGGCGTGATCGTGCATTTGGGCGAGGTCGAGTTGATCGAGCATCAACCCAGCGGTTTTCAAGCGCTGATTGTGGCAGGGGACGCAGTATTGATCGAGCATGGCGCGCTCAGAAGCGGCCGAGGTAGCAAGCACGGCGGGAACGGTTGGCGCAGACTGCGCGCGAGCGGTTGGGAGATAACCCAGCGCGGCGGCCATCGCCAGCGCAACCGCGAGGCTCGTGCCTTTAGCCATTGGCGTCAACAATTGTGGCCCTCCGCGAGACTCCGGCGTAGCTCCACCGGCCTTTAAGTAATGTAATCAATACTTTCGCTGGGCGCAAGCCCCTAGAGTCCCAGTATTTGGCGTTTTCGGGGAGAGATCGGCTTCAACTTGCTGTTGTTCAGAGTTCTTGATACGATCCTGTGGGCACATCGTCATGACCGGCAAGCTATCGCTAAGTCTTCTGCTTCTGTTCGCGGCTGCCTTTGCGCACCACGCATACACGGCGGAGTTCGATACCACTAAGCCGATCAAACTCACCGGAGTGCTCACGAAGCTGGAGTGGACCAACCCGCATATCTGGCTCTACCTGGACGTCAAGGACGAAAACGGCAAGGTTACCAATTGGGGGTTTTCCGCCTCCCCTCCCGGGATGCTGACACGGCGCGGCATCACGAAATCCAGCCTGAAACTGGGCGAGGTGCTCACCATCTCCGGGCATCGCGCCAAGGATGGCTCGAACAACAGTTCCGGGAACGTTGTGACCTTCGCGGATGGGCACGATGCCTTAATTGGACAGGACCAAGCGCTGCGTCCAGCGGAGCTGGCATCCCCAGCCCCGAATAAGTAGAAGAGGAGATTCCACGTTGAGAACGCGCTCCGTTGTGGCCTGGGTTCTTCCTGTCGTCCTTTTGGGAGCCATGGCTTCCCTACCCTTACCCACCTTGGGTCAACTCACCGCGGCTCAGACCAAAGCACCAGTTCAGGGCATTCCACGCATGCCGGACGGCAAGCCGAATTTCAACGGTGTGTGGGCCGGCCCCGCTTTTGCTCACAACGTCGGGCCCAACGACACAGATACGCCGGTAGTTACGAACTTCGATCCGCGCCGGATGTCTCCCCTGCTGCCGGGTGCGGAAGCGATGTTCCGGCAGCCACCGACCGGGGACGCTCGCCACGACGACCCGACCGAGCTTTGCCTGCCCGATGGCCATCCACGCGAAGCGTTAGCTCCCTATGCGCAACAGATCGTTCAGACCCCAGACACGGTCGTTTTCCTGTACGAATACATGCATTTCTTCCGCGTGATTCCGATCAACAAGCCGCATCCCGCGGATGTGGATTCTACATTTATGGGGGATGCGGTAGCTAAATGGGACGGGGACACGCTGGTGATCGACACGATCGGCTTACGGGAATGGACCCTGGCAGCCAGCAACCAGTGGCATAGCGACGCGCTCCATACCGTAGAACGCCTTCGGCATCTTGATGCAGCCACGGTGTCCTATGAGATCACGATCGACGATTCCAAGCTGTTCACGAAACCCTGGTCGCAGGAGTTTCAGATGAAGTTGCATCCCACCTGGAAGCTGCTCGAACAAGTCTGTGAGGAGAACAACCGTTGTGAGAGTGGAAAGTGCTCTCCTTCCGACGCGCAGAAGTAAAGCGAGCTGGCATGTCTTCGTCCCCGTCCTCACCCTCCTCTTCAACCCCGGAAACAGGAGACTCTACGCGGAGGGCGTCCCGCACCTGCATCATGGTGGCGGCCGCGCGCGCTTTCGGAGCTCGCGATGCCGATGCCGGAGTGCGCAATCCGGACTGGCTAGCGGAGCGCCTGCTGGGATCCGAGGATCTGGAGCTGATCGACAGGCATCCGCTCAGCCACGCGCTTGAGAATTATCAGCAGGCCAGCCAGGATCCTCAAGTGGCGGGAACGGTTCTCATGATGCTGGTGCGCACGCGTTACATCGACGAAAAGCTGGAGCGCGCCTTGCGAAACGGAGCCACGCAAGTGGTGATCCTGGGCGCGGGCTTCGACAGCCGGGCGTACAGATTTGAAGAACTGCTGCGGGGCAAGCGCGTGTTTGAAGTGGATTCCCGGCCCACGCAGGCGCGCAAGCGGCAGCGCGTTGAGGCAGTATTGGGCCACGCGCCTGAGAACGTCGTGTACGTGCCAATAGATTTCAATACAGACAAACTGGGCGATGTTCTGCGCGAGGCCGGCTACCGGGCCTCCGAAAAAACGTTCTTCACCTGGGAGGGCGTCAGCATGTACGTCGCCGAAGAAGGAGTTCGCCAGACGCTGCGCGCCATCGCCACGCAGTCCGCGCCAGGTAGCTCACTGGTGATGGATTACACTTCCCGCGGCGTACTGGATTTCATGGCAAAGTATCCCGAGTTCTCTTTCTCCCGTGTTCTGGCGGCGTGGGGCGAGCAGTGGGTATTTGGAGTTCCCGACGGCCAGGACAAGCAGTTCTTTGCGGAAGCCGGACTCGATGCCACCGAGCTTTTTCCTGTTTACAGCGCCGAATCGGCAAAGCGTTACCTGACGCGGAGTGATGGAACCACGATGGGAATGCCGGCCGGGGCGGCGCCTGCAGCCCTTCCGCCGGAAGTGTTGGCTGCCGCAATGGAGATGGGGAAGCGCGGCGCTTGGTATGCGCTCGCCGAACTGACGGTCCCGGAGTGATGTCACCCTATTCGTATCGCAACGCCACTGTGGGACTCACGGAAACCGCGCGGCGCGTTGGAACCAGACAAGCAATCATCGCCACCCCGGCCAACAGGAGTGAGACGGCGATGAAGGTGGACGGATCGGTGGCCGTGACTTCGTACAGCGCCGATTTGAGGTATCGGGTGAGCGCAAAGGAACCGGCTAACCCCAGTGTCAAGCCGATGGAGAGCAGGATTAGCGCGTGCAGCACCACCAGCCTGAAAATATCGGCCGCGCCAGCGCCCAGAGCCATGCGGATGCCAATCTCGCGCGTGCGCTCCGCTACCGCATACGCCATGACGCCGTAGATCCCGATCGCGGCCAGCCCCGCCGCAATCGCGCCAAAAATTCCCAACAGTAGAACGTATAGCTGGATATACTGCACTTGCCGATCGAGATATTGTTGAACCGTGCGGAGCTCGGCTACCGGTCTGCCGGCATCCACCTCCGCCGTAGCCTGACGCACGGTTGTCGCGAGACTCATGGGGTTGCCGCTGGTACGCAGCACAAAGTACATCCCCGCGCGCACGGTGTAGCCGGCGCCCATCCAGCGTGGTGTCTGCTGCAGGTAGGGAACATAAATCGACGGGGCCAGTTGGCGTTGCTGGCGGTTCATACGAATGTCGCCGGCTACGCCGACGATTTCACGCAGCGGCTCATTGGGCACGTAATCCAGCTGGATCTGCTTGCCGACCGCGCTTTCGTTCGGCCAGAACCGTTTGGCCATGGTCTGGTTGATGATCACCACGAAGGGCGCTGAGGCGGTGTCGCGAACATTGAAGTCGCGTCCCTGGAGAATCGGCGTTCGCAAGGTCTCGAAATAGTTGGGCGTGACAGCGATATAGTTGGCGGTTTGAGCGGCCTCGCCGTTGGGTCCGGGCTGATTCGAACGCCCTTCGATCAGAAATCCCATGCGCAGCGCTCCGGCCAGCGGCGGCGTGCCCGCGCCGGCCACCGATACGACGCCGGGGAGTTTTTGGAGCCGCTCGAAGACACGCTGGAAGGTCAGCGTGGTCAGCGGGTTCACGTCCCACAAGCCTTGGTTACGATATCTCGCGTAGGGCTTGATGGCCTCGTCGCGGGCGAAGCTAAAAGCAAAGGTAAGCAGATTCTTGGGATCGGCGCCGAGGGGATTGTTCTGAATGCGGATGAAGCTGTTGATCATTAACCCCGCGCCAATCAACAGCACCAGAGCCATGGCGATCTGAACGGTCACCAGGGCGCTGCGCAGATGCTGGCGGGCCACTCCCTCCGTGCCGCTTCGTCCGCTCTCTTTGAGCGAGCCCACCAGATCCGGGTTCGAGGCCTGAATCGCGGGAGCAATCCCAAACAAAATAGTTGTCAGGATGGCCACCACGGCCGTGAATCCTAAAACCGGAAGGTCGAGCGAAAGCTCATTCAGTCTCGGAAAGCCGGGCGGAGCGGCGGCAACAAATAGGCGCAACCCTCCCCAGGCAAGAAAGATTCCCACTATCCCGCCGATTAGCGATAGCGGCACGCTTTCGGTTACCAGTTGACGGATGATTCTCCAGCGGCCGGCCCCGATGGCGGTCCGGATCGCGATCTCCGTCCTGCGTGATGCCGCGCGCGCCAGTAACAGGCCGGCGACATTCGCACAACCGATCAACAGTACAATCCCGACGGCGCCCTGCAGCAATAGCAGCGGGGACCGCAACTCTCCATACAACGAGTCGGTCATGGATTGCACCCTGGCGCCGAGATTCTTGTTGCGGACCGGGTCGGACGCCAACTGTTGCGCCGCCAGCGCATTCATCTCGGCCTGCGCCTGCTTCAGCTCGCCCCCCGGTTTCAGGCGTGCGGCGACGCCGAGGGTGTACTGTGTGCTCGCCATCTCCGTTCGGGTCCAGTTGAGGGGAGTGAAGAAATCGGCTTGCTCGTCGAATAAGTAGAAGTTCGGCGGCATCACGCCAATGATGGTCTTATCCAATCCGTCCACCCGCAGAGTTTTCCCGATCACGTTGCGGTCCCCGTTGAAGCGCCGCTGCCAGAAGCGATTACTGATTAACAAAACCCGAGTTGGTGTGTCGATTGGATTCTCGTCCGCCGCCAACACACGCCCGAGAAGCGGCTGGACGCCCAGCGTCTGAAACATGGACGGGGTATAGTTTTCGCAGTCGACTCTCTCCGGCGGTTGCCCGTGTTCATCCGAGCCTATGTTACAGATGTTGGTGCGAACGATCCCCATCGCCTGAAAGGATTTGGCTCTTTGCTGGAATGCAAGGTAGTTATACGCCGTCACGCCGTTGAGCTGATCGGGGTGATCGAGCGGAACGGACCAAATCATCACCAGGCGGCTGGGTTCCCCATAAGGCAGGGGACGCAGAAGTGTTGTGTCGATGAGACTGAAAATGACCGTGTTCGCGCCGATGCCCAGCGCCAGCGACAATGCCGCCACGATCGTGAAGCCGGGCTTCTTGAGGAGCATCCTGAAGCCGTAGAGAATGTCCTGCCACCAAGTGGTCATGATCGGGCCCGAGGCTGAACCTCCTTATTCGGATAATTTAGACGAAGAAACCTGCGAAACGTTCCGGCATTCTTGGGGTCAATCGGAACGGAGCTTTCTTGCGCAACACTCGGTTCCACCACATGAGCGCACCCGTGGCGGCGAGGATGGCGGGCGCGAGTCCTAAAACCGTCCAAAGGGCCTCCGTAAACCAGCCGAACCTGCCGAAATGAAGTCGTGTGATCCAGGCAAGGATCTGGCTGGCCACCAGGGAGTTGAGGACTCCTGGAAAACAAAGGCAGAGACCCGAAATCCCCCAGAGGAAGACAAACAGGGAACACCAAAACCCGATCGCACTGTGCAGATCCCAATTGAAACGGGCGAAGTTTGCTTTCCGGTTGATGGTAACGCTACGCCGCCAATTCTTGATTCCCGGCCACCAGATAAGGATTCCGGTTAATGAAAGTAGGACAATAAAGAACGCGCCGGTGCCGTTCATCAGACGTCCCGTCAGTCCCGACAGCAGATTGTCATGCAGATCCACCAGCCACCCGAACGCACGGTCGACACCCGAGTGAGGGTCGCCCAGGTCCGCGCCTGTGTAGGGATCGAATAAGCGGCCGATTCGTTCCTTGCCATTTCCCAACACAATTTCATCCGTCCGGTCTGGCCTCTGTATTTCATTCACGCTATACACGCTGTAGCCGGGGTACAGTCGTTGCGCCTTTTGTTGCAGCTCTTCCATACTCATCCGGCGACTCGATTCGGCGATAACGATTGCTTTCCGCGAGTACATCCTTACCAACTCGCGGCGGAAAACCAGTGCGCTGCCAGAAATGCTGATGACCAGTATGTAGAGCCCGACTGCGATTCCAACCCACAAGTGAACCTGAACAAGGGCCTTGCGCACCCACAGAGTTTGGGGGTGCTGAACCCATCGCTGCCAAACGCTCATCTCCCGCCCGGCGCGGCGTCGCCTGCCACGCGCATCAAGGTAATCTTGATCAGTTTGGTGGGTATTCTTGGCCGGTCGCGATCGTCACGGATGACGTGGGAAATCTTGGCCACCAGAGGCTGGCCATTCACCACCTGACCGAAGATCGCGTAGTGGCCATTTCCGGCGGCATATTTGTCTTCTGTGATGAAGAACTGGCAGGCGGCGGTACCGGGTCCTGCATTGGCCATAGCCAAGCGGCCCGGACGGTCGAACTTGAGACTATCGACAAATTCATCGGGAAGCCTGAATCCGCAGTCATACGCCCCGGTTTCCGTTGGATCTCCGGTCTGAATCATGAAGTCCGGTATGACGCGGTGGAAGATCAGATTTTCGTACAGCGGATGAGTGGCCGGCTTCCTGGTCTTCGGATCCAGCCAAGGCTGCGTGCCACGCGCTAAACCGACGAAGGCGCGAACCGTGACCGGCGTTTCCTTTTCAAACAAATGAGCCGTGATCACGCCCACTGAAGTGGTGATTGCGGCATACAGGCCTGGAGGATACTTAGGTGCGTCGTCCGAGGGCGTTTGAGCCATCGCCGTCCCACCGATCATCAAGAGGGTGCACAGGATTTTAGGCCGGATCATCCTCTAGAGCTTATCCGAGTGAACACGGTGAACGCGCGCCGCGCACTGGATATCAACCGCTTGACATCCAGTGAGATAAGCTAAGATCGAAAAACAAATGCCGCGAACCACAATATCAGTCGCCCTCGCGATCCTGGCTGCTGCCGTGCTTGCACAGCCTCAGCAACCGCCCGCTCCAGCGAGTGGAGGACGTGGCGCTCCGCAACCGCAGGCCATCCAACAAGTGAAGCCCGGGCTGTACATGATCACGGGCGCCGGCGGTAATACGACGGTACGGGTAACCAGCCAGGGATTGATCGTAGTGGACGGGAAACTTCCCAGCCAGGCGAACTATGATGCATTGATGGCGCTGATCAAGAGCGTCTCGGATCAGCCCGTCAAGTACCTCATCGTGACGCATCATCACGCCGATCACACCGGCAACAACCAGAGGTTTCTGGATGCGGGCGTCCAGGTGGTGGCGCATGAAAACCTGAAGAAGAATCTGGTTACGTACCAGGTGGATCCGAAACCCGCGCCGCCCAACGTTACTTATCCGGGCGCAGAGTACACAATCACTCTCGGCGACGTAAAGGTGGAACTCCATCACTTCGGCCGGGCTCATACCAGCGGCGATACCGTGGTGTATTTCCCCGATCTGAAGGTGGTCTCAGTGAGCGACACGGTGACGACCGGCAAGACCGGCCCACTGATCGATTACGCGGGCGGCGGAAGCGCTACCGATTGGACGAACGTGCTGGCGGGCATCCTGTCGCTAGATTTCGACGCGGCCATTCCAGGCAATGGAGACGTTCTCACAAAAGCCGACGTTCAGGCGTACAAGACGAAGTTCGATACCGTGATCTCCAGAGCCAGGGATCTGGTGCGCATGGGCGTGCCTCAGGATCAACTGCTGGGGCAGATCAAAACCGACGACATCGGATGGACGCCCCGAGTTCCCAAGGTGGATGCATTTTACGCGGAACTGTCGGAGTCAAAGTAAATATGATGCGACGAGCTCTTCTACTGTTTTTCGTGGCCGCGGCCATTGTACTAGCGCAAGGAAATCCGGATTGGCACACTGCGTTTCCCGGGTTTAAAATCGCTGGAAATCTGTACTACGTCGGCACTGCAGATCTGGCCGTCTACTTGATCAACACGCCGCGGGGCAATATCCTCATCAACTCCGACTTCGAGAAGGATCTGCCGCTCATCAAGAAGAGCATCGAGCAGCTGGGATTCAAATACAGCGACACGAAAATTATCCTCATCAGTCATGCTCACGGCGATCATGACGCCGCAACCGGTGTGATCAAGAAAGAAACTGGCGCGAAGTTAATGGTGATGGATGCCGATGTTCCCGCCGAGGAGAGCACCGCGCCGGGCCGTCCGGGAGCGCACGTGGACCGCGTTCTGCACGATGGCGCAACGGTGGAACTGGGAAGCTCGAAGCTGGTGGCGCATCTCACGCCCGGGCATACCAAAGGTTGCACCACGTGGACCATGCAGGAACGCGACGGAGCGGGCAACGTGTTCGTCCGCGATGTCAACGGCTTGATGTGGGAGTTGATTCAGAGCGCCGCGCGGTAGCTCTATTTACTCGCGCCCTTGCCGACGTAGTGATTTGCATCTCGCTCCTGGCAAACGAACTCCATGAGCTCGGTGTCCGGCATGAGTTGATGGTTCACGCGCACCGTGAATGGCTTGGTGTAGGCCTTGGGATCTTCGATTGTGATGTCGATCTGCATCAAACCGAACTTCGGCCGGCGCCAACGCTCCGTCATTTTGCCGGAACTGGTGAGAGGGCTGCCCTCGACATCCAGCCAGACGTCGTCGCGGAATCCGGTGGTCTCCACCACCAGTGTGTCGCCGTCCCAATGTCCGACTGAATAGCCGTACCACTAGGGCGTGGGATCGTTGTTCGGAAGCGGCCGGCCGTCTGTGAGAATCCGCCGGGTATTGCCGTTCGCCTCATACAGGATCACGATCTCGCGTTGGGTCTGCACGACCTCTCGGGGCTGCGGGTGCATGTGAAGCTGGGTCAAGCCGAGCGGCAGGCACAGCGCATCCGGATTGTCCTTGTTGTCGTTCCCCTTTCTTTGGGCGCGCAGCTGTGCCGCCCAAGGGGTCATGGGGAGCCCCGCCTTGATGCCCGCGCCGATGTTGAAGAACTGCGCCACTGGAGGATCGTCCGGTGAAGTAGGAATGGCGAAAGGCAAGGGCGCCGTACCGTTCAACCCGGCGCCGGGGCCTGCCTTATTGGTGTGCGCAGGCTCCCATAGCCCGGAGAAATCGGGCTTACCATAAGCCGTCCGGGGCGGCGGCGCTGCGTAATCGATTTTGCCCTCCGTCGTCCTCGGGCCTGTTGTGGGATAGCTGGGCCACTGTGCGAATATCGCTGTCGCGCTGGTGGTCAGAGCGAGCAGTACGGCGGCCGGGATACTGAGGGTTCTCATCTCTGTTTTACTGTCTACAAAAGTAAGGCTTCCCGTCAACACGCATGCATGCGTCGCCGCTGTCAGGGATAAGCTCCGGGATGGGGAACGCGCGAGAGTGGACCGCGTTAAATTTCCAATCGTGCCGTGCTGTCGCCGAAGCTGTCCTGATGCACACCATCTGGCCAGTGTTTACCGTTTCCTAGCGCGAAAGGAATCTCACTGCCGTCGGAATTGCTAAATGCTTCGCCGTTACAAGTGATCCATCCGGCATTTTTGGTCAGAGGCGGTGGAAGTCGTCAGATAGGATCGAGTTGCTCCCGCGCATTAGATTCTGGCCGGCCGCGCTGGTTTCCTATCGACGCGCTAAGAACCCGGTGTTTTTTCAAGCTGCTGCCGGGCCCACACCCGATTCGGATTGATTTCGAGCGATCGCTCAAACGCTTTTTGCGCTTCGGCCGGTTGATTGGAACGGCGCAGCGCAACGCCCAGCCATAGCCACGCATCTGCATTCTTTGGGTTGAGCTCGATGGCCTTGCGAAAATCCTTGATGGCCAGCTCGATGCCTCCGCCGAACGCCTGTGGCAGATAGTAGTTCCCGACACCGTGACTCAAGTAAGCCATCGAAGACTTGGTATCCAGTTCCAGGGCTTTGTCCACCGAGTCGAGCGCGCACTTGCCGTATTTCAACCCAGCCAGGGAACTGCTAGAGACCATTTGCCCGCACAGCGTTCCGAGGATCCGTTGATACTCCGCGGAGTCGGGCTTCATGCCTACGGCCTTGTTGGCCGCATCCATACCCGCTTGGGCGGCATTCTTCGCGGCTGCTTTGTCGTGCAGTTCGATAGCGACTTCGGCCGAATAAGATTCAGCCAAGGCCACCTTATAATGGGCGGCTGGATCGTTGGGCTGCTTTTCGGCTCCGGCGCGTGCATCGGCTGCCATCTTTTCCAGCGCTGCCCGATCCTGGTGATCGCGCGCTTTCAATAGATCGGAATCGTCCGGCGTAGCGACCGCCGCAACCATTAGCACCGACAATGATAAGAGAACAACCCGCATACTTTGAGCTTTTGGACGCTTCCCATGCTACAGAGTTGCAACTTTTCGATGAACCAGAAGGAAATAGAGGGCTAACAATGTAAGAAGGCCGCCGTTCCAGGTGAGTACCACGGGCGCCGTGAATTGCTTGACCAGCGCCCCAACTACTAAGCTGCCCACGGGCATGCCACCGCGAAATGCAACGTTATAGACACTGAGCACCCGCCCGCGCATGTTGTCCGGCGCGATCAACTGAACCAGGGATCCGATGCTGGTAAAGACGGCCAGAAGCATCGCCCCCGAGAAGAAAATGAGAACGCAGCTCAGCACAAAATTCCGCGAAAGGGCGAATCCGCTGATCAACACGCCCAAACCCAGCAGCATCAGCAGCACCAAGAGACCCATGTGCTTGTGTTTACCCAGCCAGGCCACCGTTAGAGCGCCGCAAATAGATCCGATGCCCGAGCAGACCAGGAAAACGATGTACAAGTTGGGGCCGCCGTGAAAGACGTCCTTGGCGAAGACTGGCAGAAAGACGATTAACGGGAACGCCAGCAGGGTCATCATGAACGCCAGGACAATTAATGCCTCCATGGTTGCCTGGCGGCGAATGAAGTGAATTCCCTCCTTCATGCTGGTCAAAACCGATTCCTTGCTCTTGGTGGGCACGAAGTGGGGATGGATAATCAACAGAGAAATGATCACTGCAACGAACGAAATGCCATTGAGCGAAAAGCACCAGGACGCGCCCAGGGCCAGCGCCACGCCGCCCAGCGTCGGGCCCAGAACGCGCGCGACGTTGAATTGAATCGAGTTCAGCGCGATCGCATTGGGCAGATCCTCGGGTTTCACCAGCGTTGGAATCAGCGCCGAGTAGGCCGGTCCGCCGAAAGATTGCGCCGTGCCGACGATAAACGAAAGCGCCAGAATTTGCCAGATCTTCACCACGCCCGTGGCGAACAGAATAGCCAGCAGGAACGCACAAGCCATCTGAACGAACTGCGATCCAAGCAGCAGTTTCTGTCTCTCCGTCCGGTCGGCAAACACGCCGCCGACCAGCGAAAACAGAACGATCGGAATACTGCCGAGGAACGAATCCAGCCCGAGCAAAAAGGACGATCCGGAGAGTTGCAAAACCAGCCAGGCTTGTGCGAACGTCTGCATCAAGGTGCCAATGCTGGAAGTGCACGCGCCAAACCACATAATGCGGAAGTCGCGGTAGGCAAAACCCTTGAAGATCCGGCTCAGCAATGAAGTATCCGGATTAAGGAAGAGGTTGGAGGCGGTGAATCAGATGCACAATATTGCCATCGCCGTCGCTGAAGAAGATCAGACGGTTGCCTTGGACGTCGGTGGGTTGGGTGAGAAACTGAACGCCCCGTTTCCGTAACTCCTCCATGGCGGCGTCGAAATTGTCCACGCTGATAGCCAGGTGGCGGATGCCCGGATCTTTCATCTTCTGAGGCGCGCGATCTCCTTCCGAGGGGATGAACTCGATCAGAGTGCCGTTGCTGGCGCGCACGAAATAATTACCGCCGTAAGTGTAATTGATCCGAAAATCGAGATTCTGCACGTACCACTCCGCCAGCCGTTTGGGATCGGGCGTTGCGATGGCGGTGTGCTCCAGTCCTTGAAACATTAACCAGGATTGTATCAGACTCGTGTTACCTGCCTTGCGAAAATCTGCCGGCGCGAGCCGCTTTCCGCGCGACTAATTGGGCTTCACGAGTCCCAGCTGCATCCTCATTCCGTACTCGTCGTAGTCCTCCCACATCTCCGCGATCTTGCCGCGATCGATGCGGAGGATCAATGTCTCCGTCACGTTGATTTTTCGGCCCGTTGGCTCCAGCCCCGCGCCCATGGAGCGATCTGTTTCGGACCCTTTGGCATTGCAGGTTCCTGGCACGGCGCGTTCAGGCAACAACCTGCGACCAGGATCGTGAATGCGATCGCGTGGCCGACCAGGCTCCCGAAAACGGCCGGGTGGTGTTGCATGCAGTATCGAGTATACAATCGATCCTAGCGACAATAAATGAGACCAATCACATGTTTTTGCGTGTTCCTGACGATGGCCGCGCCGTCCCTGTTCGCTCAGTCTGGCGGCACTCCGGCACGGTGCTCGGACATGCTGAAGTTTCAAGCGCCCGGTGAGAAGCTCGCGATCACTAAGGCGGATGCCACGCCCGCCTCGGCACCTGGCACGTTGCGGATCTCGCCGAACTTTCCTGGAACGGTTGGGGGCGCCGTCCCGGCATTCTGCCATGTCGAAGGCGTGATCAACCAGCGAACAGGAGCGGACGGCAAACCGTATGGGATCGGTTTCGCTTTGGCGCTGCCCGATCAGTGGAACGGGCGTTTCCTGTTTCAGGGCGGTGGCGGATTGAATGGCAGCGTCGCCCTGCCATTGGGCTCGCAGGCGACCGGTGAGACGCCGGCGCTGGCGCGCGGTTTCGCGGTGGTGAGCACGGATAGCGGCCACAAGGGGAGCGTGTTTGATGGCAGCTTCTTCCGCGACCAGGAGGCCAGCCTCGATTTCTATTACGTGGCCATTGGAAGAGTGGCAGGTCTGGCTAAACAGATGATCGCAGCCTATTACGGGAGCGCGGCGCAGCATTCGTATTTCGATGGCTGCTCCACGGGCGGCCGCGAAGCGATGATCATGTCGCAGCGCTATCCCGAATATTTCGACGGAATCGTTTCGGGCGACCCCGCCATCCGCACCGGGCATTCCAATCTCGCGCTGGGATTCATGACGGCCGTTTTCGATGAGGTCGCACTGAAGGATGCAGGCGGCAAAGCCGATCCCAAGAAAGCTTTCTCCCCTTCCGATCGCAAACTGATCCTGAATTCCGTGCTTCAGGCCTGCGACGCGAAAGACGGGTTGAAGGATGGAATGATCTTCAACTCGCGCGCGTGTGACTTCGATCCCGAGACGCTGGTGTGTTCGGGAGCCAAGTCCGAGAGCTGTTTGACAAGGACCCAAGCAGATGCACTCAAGAAAGCATTCGCCGGTCCCAAGTCATCGCGCGGGGATGCGGTTTATCCAGGAGTTCCCTATGACGCCGGCATCGCGGACACCGGCGGCATCCCCGGATTGCTCCAGGGGCCCCTCATGCCCGTCGCCACCGGCGCCGATTTCGCACACTTCGATGTCGATCGCGAAGATGCCCGTATGGAGGCCGATGCAACCGCACAGCTTGGTGACAGCACCTGGACGAATCTCACCAGTTTCGCGGGACACGGCGGAAAGCTGCTCTTCTATCACGGACTGAGCGATCCGTGGTTTTCGCCGCTCGACACACTCGGCTATTACGAGAAAATGGCGAAGGACACAAGCAATGGGCCTGTCGAGTCCTGGAGCCGGTTTTACCTGGTGCCCGGCATGGGCCATTGTCAGGGTGGAAGCGCGACGCTGGATCGGTTCGACATGTTGGGCGCGGTGGTGGATTGGGTGGAGAAGGGCGTGGCTCCCGATCGTGTGGTGGCTACCGGCCAGGCATTCCCTGGACGCAGCCGCCCATTATGTCCGTACCCGCAGCATGCCCAGTATACGGGGCACGGCGATACCAACGATGCGAGCAATTTTGTGTGCCAGCAGTAGTCTCGCGCTGGGCACGTTACTCTAGAACTAGCGACATTTTTGCCAATGACATTCTTAAAAGACAGTCTGATCGAGCTGATCACCCAAACTTCCACCAACTTGCCACCGGATGTGCGCGCCGCCATGGGTGTGGCACTGGAAGCCGAGGTGGCTGGCACGCAGGCTTCGCAAGCGCTCGGAATTATCGCAACGAACATCGATATGGCGCAGGAGGACGCAGGTCCTATTTGCCAGGACACGGGGATGCCGACGTTTTTGGTGCACACACCGGTGGGTGTGAATCAGCTTCACGTGAAGCGCGCGATTCGAGAAGCCGTTGCCGAGGCAACCCGGCGCGGCAAACTGCGGCCGAACTCGGTGGATTCGCTCACGGGCAAGAACAGCGGCGACAATCTGGGCGAAGAGACCCCAGTGATCCACTTCGAGCAATGGGAGCACGATGAGATCGAAGTGAAGCTCATCTTGAAGGGCGGCGGTTGTGAGAACAAGAACATCCAGTATTCACTGCCTTCCGAACTGGAGCACTTGGGGCGCGCGGACCGGAATTTAGAAGGCGTGCGCAAATGCATCTTGCACGCAGTGTGGCAGGCGCAGGGGCAGGGTTGCGCTCCCGGTGCGGTGGGAGTGTGTATCGGCAGCGATCGCGCGCATGGATATGATTTGGCCAAGGGGCAGCTCTTTCGGACGCTGGACGATGTGAATCCGGTCGCGGAACTGGCGAAGCTCGAGGCGGAAATCATGGACGAGGCGAACCGCATTGGTGTCGGTGCGATGGGCTTCGGCGGCAAGGTGTCGCTCATCGGCTGCAAGATATGGGCGGCGAATCGATTGCCCGCCAGTTTTTTCGTCTCTGTAGCCTACGATTGTTGGGCGTTCCGCCGGCTGGGCGTTCGTCTGGATGCATCCAGCGGCGCAATTACAAGCTGGCTGTATCGCGATCCCGAGCGCGCCGTTCAGCGCATGGCGCATGCCGAAGGATTCCCGCTGACGGGTCGCGAAGTGGTGTTGACCGCGCCCTTGTCCGACGAGCAGGTGCGAAGCCTGCGCGTGGGCGATGTGGTGCTCATATCGGGCGAGGTATTCACCGGGCGGGATGCGGTGCATGCTCATTTGATGAAGAACGCGCCGCCGGTCGACATGCGTGGATCGATACTTTATCACTGCGGTCCGGTGATGCTGAAACAAGGCGAAAGCTGGGTGGTGAAGGCCGCGGGCCCAACTACGAGCAGCCGCGAAGAGCCGTATCAAGCCACCATCATCGAGAAGTACGGAGTGCGGGCCGTGATCGGCAAAGGTGGCATGGGAAAGAAGACGCTGGCCGAGCTCGAAAAGTCCGGCGCGGTGTATCTGAACGCCATCGGTGGCGCGGCGCAATTTTACGCTCGCGCTGTGGAGAAGGTGCTGGGTGTGCATCTCATCGATTTCGGAGTTCCCGAAGCGATGTGGCATCTGCGCGTGAAGAATTTCGCGGCGATTGTCACAATGGATGCGCACGGCAACAGCCTGCACGCCAATGTCGAGCGCGAGACAGGCGCAAAGCTCGCCGAACTGCAGCAAGCGTGAGCCGTCTGCTAGAATTAATTTTGTCTCGGGCCAGGTAGCTCAGCTGGTAGAGCGCAGCCCTGAAAAGGCTGGCGTCGGCGGTTCGATTCCGTCCCTGGCCACCACCAGCATTACATCCTGAGCCAGCAGGCTTAGGCCACCCGAGACCTCATACAGAGGACCGGATGGTGTTTTGGACTTGTCCCCATTTTTGACACAACCAGTCTCCAGAAACTCAACCCGTAACTTCCGGCACGGGAATAAGTTGCAGATTCAGTGAAGCGGCCTGTCGGGAGAGCCATTTCATCTGGTGCTGA
>Ga0187872_10000552_pt1 | contig 42920 bp, 32 predicted proteins | sample June2016WEW_16_4_FD_132973 | JGI IMG/M metagenome (GOLD analysis project Ga0187872, IMG submission 132973) | Peatland microbial communities from SPRUCE experiment site at the Marcell Experimental Forest, Minnesota, USA - June2016WEW_16_40 | ecosystem: Environmental > Terrestrial > Soil >...
CCCGAAGGGGTGGACCCCGCCGAAGCCGTCGAGGACGTAGCCGCCCGTGTGATCGGGACAGACCGCGAGGCCGGTGGCGATCGTCCAGCCGGGCCAGTAGGGGCCATTCCCCGTCGGCGCGGCCACCGAGCCGAAGTGGTGGACACCGCCGTAGCCGTCAAGGGTGATGCCGTTGACCGGAGGGGGAGGGACGCTGGCGAAGGCGTTCACATACTCGCCGCCGGCGACGTAGAGCTGGCCGTTGGCCGCAGCCGGGGTGGTGAAGTGGGTGGAGCCGCTGATGGAGAGAACCTGCTCCAGCTCGCCGGTGGTCGTCGAGACGCCGAGCAGCTGGTCGCCCCCCGAGCTCACCGACCACACCAACCCGCCGGCGACGGTGGGGGGATGGTTGGCGACGTTGGTGGTGTTGTACCAGAGGGGCGAGAAGTCGTCGTTGCTGCTCGCGATCTGGACCGCCGCCATGCCGTCGCTGCAGCCCACGAAGACGGTGCCGTCGGCGTAGGCGAGGCTGCCGAAGGCGGCGTCCGAGGTCGCATGGCAGACCTGGTGCTCGGCGACCTGCCCGCCGATGTGGCCGAGGTCGGTGCTGTTGAGCAGGTACCCGGTTCCGCCCTTGCCGACGATGAAGATGCGGTCGTTGGGGAGCTGCAGGGGAGCGGTGGAGCCGAGGTCGGCGTCGTCGGCGTTGAGCTGGGACCAGTTGCTGGGCGCGAAGTAGTCGACGGGGGCACCCGGGGCCAGGGTGTCGGGGTCGAGCTTGATCACCCCGTCACCGTAGTCGTAGGTGTCGGTGGAGCTGTCCTGGTTGCTGTTGCCGGTGCTGGCGTAGATGTAGCCAGCGGCGTCCTCGGACAGCCCCCCGGTGGACCAGTCCGCCCCCTGGTTGTCGCCCGGCACCACCTCGCTCGACGCCCACCAGGCCACGCTCGCCGGTGGGCCGGTCTCAGGGAAGCTGACCACGTACCCGTGGTAGTCGCCGCAGTCCCCGTCGTTGCCGCCCATGGGCACGAACACCCGCCCGTCCGTCACCAGCAGGGCGCCGCGGTCCTCCATGGTGATGGCCTCGTTACTCCAGGTGATGCCCGACGGGTTGCTGTTGTCCGGCGGGTCGATGTTCGCCTGCCAGTTCACCGCCCCTGTGCTGAGGCTGAGGCTGACCAGGTCGAAGTAGAAGCTGGAGGAGCCGGTCTGGATGTTGGCGACCACGTAGACGTTGCCGCCGTCGATGACCGGGGTGCTGGTGATCCCCTGGGGGTTGATGTCGCCGCACTCGATCGCGGTGGTGCGTGGCGTCCCGAGATGGGTGGACCACTCCACCGCGCCATCCGAGGCGTCCAGCGAGTACACGGTGTTGTTCTCGGTGGCGACGACGACCTGGCCACCGACCACGAGCGGGGAACCGTAGACGGCGCCGTCCAGCTCCGCCGACGTCCAGGCGGGCACCGGGCTGGAGAGGCCGGGGTCGGAGGAGTCGTCACCCTGGCGCGTGTTGTCCCCGTGGTAGGTGGGCCAGTCCGTGGCGGCAGCCCCGAGCGGGCTCAGGGCGAGCAGGGCGACGCCGAGTAGGGGAACGGCCCGGAGGGGCCGACGGGGTGCCCCCGCGCGGGGGTTGGGTGTGGGCATCCAAGGGGAAGCTAGCAAGCTGTGACGCGCTTGTCATCGGCTGTTACCGAATCGCGACGGCGGGCAATGCCGAGGCTCAGGTGGTGATGCCTCAGCGCCTGAGGGAGCCGCGAGGGGGCGCTGTGAAGCCACTCCGGCGGCGGAGTCAGGGGGCGCTGACGACGTCGACGACGATGCTCCAGCCCGGCCAGTAGCCGCTCACCCAGAGGGTGGGTGCGCCGCCGGCGGGGTGGACCTCGCCGTAGGCGTCCAGGGTGTAGACGCCGGTGCCTCCGGAGGCCGCGGCGATGCCGCGCACGATGTCCACGCCCGGCCAGTAGCCGCTGGGGCTGATCGCCGGGGCGCTGCCGAACGGGTGGATGCCCCCGAAGCCGTCCACCGTGTAGCCGCCGCTGGCGGTGGCCACCACACCAGCGGCGATCTCCCAGCCCGGCCAGTAGCCGGACGGGTTGTAGTAGGGGGCACCGTCGAAGGGATGCAGCCCCCCGAAGCCGTCCATCACGTAGCCCTGGTCGGTGCCCGGGATCACCGCGATCTTGGTGGCGATGTCCCAGCCCGGCCAGTAGCCGGTGCCGTTGCAGGACACGTCGCCGATGACCGCGCTCGAATCGGCCCAGGGGTGGAGACCGCCGAAGCCGTCGAGGACGCAGCCGGCCGCGTGCTGGACCCCGCCCACGGTGATGCAGAAGGCGACGAAGTCATTGGCGATGGTCCAGCCCGGCCAGTAGCCGGTGGTGTCGGGGACGGCGGGCATGGGGGTGCCGGCGGCAGCGAACGGGTGGAGGCCCCCGAAGCCGTCCATGACCCAGCCGGAGTACTGACCGGCCGTGTCGCAGGGGTTCATCTGGATGGCCTTGGCGATCTGCCAGCCCGGCCAGTAGCCGGTTGCGTCGACCGGCGGCGAGTCGCCGATGGGGTGGACCCCGCCGTAGGCGTCGAGGGTGTATCCGCCTCCGTCGTCGAACCCGCCGGCTATGGCGTTCCAGTAGTCATCGCCACCGCTGTCCATCCCGAGCGCCCAGATGCCGATGCCCCGCAGCCGGTCGGTGTCGACGAGCTGGTACTTGGCCTCCAGAGACTGCGTACTGTCGTAATAGAGTTCGCGCCACCCACCGTACGTGGTGCAGTTGGGATTGGTTGGGTTCGACTGCCAACTGGCCCACGCCGTCTGCGACGTGATGTCGTAGTTCTCGGTCAGGTCCGGGAGACCACATGACGAGAGGTCATACAGGATAGCGGAGTAGTAGGGGTCGGTGACGTTCGGAGGGTTGGCGAGCGGCGCACCGAAGGACGGGTTGGTGGTCGAATAGGTCACCCCGTAATACGGGATGCCCAGGATCAGCTTGGACGCCGGCATCTCCGCGAGGTAGCCGTTGACGACCGAGGTGTCGGTGTACCCGTAGGGGCCGGCCAGGGGGTCGTTGGGCTGCGCGTCCGGACCGGAGTAGAGGCCGTAGGTCATCACGTCGATGGCGTCCACCACTGACGCGAGGCTGGAGATGTTCCACATCTCTCCGCCCTGATAGGCGGACGCGTAGGTGTCGACGCTCAGCTCGTCCCCGCTCGGGAGCGCACTCTTGAGCTGACTCATCAGCGCGGTGAACTGGGCCGAGTCGCTGCCGAGCCCGGTGTCGGGCTCGAAGTCGATATTGACCCCGTCCACGCCGCGCTGGGTCACCTGCGACACGACGTTCTGGATGAAGGTCGCCTCGTACGTCGACGAGGTGAGGAGCTCGTTGATGCCGTTGTCGCAGGCGGCGCTGCCGCAGAGGTACGCGAACGTCGCCACCACGCGATCACCGGCGGCGTGGGCGGCGTTGAAGAGATCGGTCGCCTGCACGCTCTCCCATCCCTGCCAGCCGGCGTCGTCGGTTTCGATCAGCGCGCCGTTGTAGTTGACATCGATGGCGTCGTAGGCGATGGTCGAGAGCAGGCCGAACTGCAGGTCCGACTGCCAATCGCCGCTGGTCACCTCCCCGTTCTGGACGAAACCAAAGACCTCCGGGCCTCCGGCACTGGAGCCCGCCTCCGTCGATGCGACCGTGCCTGCCGCGACGTTCGCGGCGAAATGGTTGACGGGGTGCAGGAGGGGGGTGACCGTGCCGCCCTCGGCGACGCCGGGGACGGGTGGACCGTTGCTCTCGTCCATGACGATGTGGGGGCCGGCGCCGAGACCCGCCGGGGTCTGCGGGCTGTCCCCGCTCCCTGCGGCCACCGGCGCCGCCGCGACGGCACCGCCGAGCAGGGCAGAGATTGTGGCGATCAGGACGAAGCGGGATAGGCGCCGGGCTCTGGGCACTGAGCCGGCATCATGCCACGGCTGGACCATCACGGCGCGGTCACGAAATCGCAGACGATGGACCACCCGGGCCAGTAGCCACTCACCGACAGGGCGGGTGCACCTCCGGCGGGGTGGACCATCCCGAAGGCGTCCAGGGTGTAGGCGCCGGTGCCCCCGGAGGCCATCGCGATGCCGCGGGCAACGTCGGAGCCCGGCGTGTAGCCGCTGGGGGCGATGGGCGGGGCGCTGCCGAAGGGGTGGATGCCCCCGAAGCCGTCCACCGTGTAGCCCCCGTTGGCGGTGGCCACCACGCCGGCCGCGATCTCCCATCCCGGCCAGTAGCCGGACGGGCTCACAGGAGGCGCTCCGTTGAAGGGATGCAGACCCCCGAAACCGTCCATCACGTAGCCCTCGTCGGTCCCCGGGATCACCGTGATCTTGGTGGCGATGTCCCAGCCCGGCCAGTAGCCGGTGCCGGAGCAGGGCACGTCAGCGATGACCGCGCTGGAGTCGGCCCAGGCGTGGAGCCCCCCGAAGCCGTCGAGGACGCAGCCGGCCGCATGCTGCACGCCGCCCACGGTGATGCAGAAGGCGACGAAATCGTTGGCGATGGTCCAGCCCGGCCAGTAGCCGGTGGTGTAGGGGGCGGCGGGCATGGGGGTGCCGCTGGCGGCGAAGGGGTGGAGGCCGCCGAACCCGTCCATCACCCAACCCGAGTCCTGGCCGGGGCCGTCACAGGGGTTCATGGCGATGGACCGCGCGATGGTCCAGCCCGGCCAGTAGCCGGTGGCGGTGACCGGCGGGGAGTCGCCGAAGTTGTGAACGCCACCGAAACCGTCGAGGGTGTAACCGCCCCCTGGCGTCGCCACCCCGCTCAGGGGACCGCTCGCCTCGACGTCCTGGATCCACGTGGCCCAGTTGTCATTCACACCGGCAGGTGCCGCGATCACGTCGGGGGCGGTGAACTCTCCCACGACCCACGCGCCGTGGGGATCGGCCGGATCGTAGGCTGCGCCTCCGTAATCGCCCCATCGGTCGCCCCCATAGTCGTCCTCGACCGGGGCGCCCGGAACCTCGTAGGCCAGCGTCCCCTGGTGCGCCGGATCGACGAAGGCCGGCCCGAGCGCGTAGCCGACCGGCTGCCCGACGACATCCACCGAGGCGTACGTGGTCGTCGTGGAGACGTTCACCGATCCGACCATGTCGCCGCTGGCGTCGAAGGTCACCGACGGGTAGTAGGCGTTGGTTCCGTTGCCGCCGACGTCCCAGTCCTGCCCGGTCATGATCTGGACCGATCCGGGGATGGCCTGTGCCTCGATGTAGCGGGCGCAGGCGTCCTCCGGGGTCGTCCCGCAGGCATCGTTGGCGGCCGTCCAGAGCAGCCCGTCCATCCAGACGGCGTCGAGGAGTCGGTCGTCGTCGGTGTTGAGCAGGAGCGAGGTGCCCGGCTGAGCTACATAGGGGGGTATCGAGGTGGGCGTGATCGTCGGGTCGTACTCCGTGTACCTGAGGTTGCCCGCCAAGGGTGTGCCGCTGATGTCGATCATGCCGAGGGTCGGGGAGTTGGTGTTCCGCTGCAGGTACGGGTCGGAGTTGTTGTACACGGCCCACTCGTCGCTGGTGGAGCTCAGCGACTGCACCGGGACGATGCCGAAGCGCGACCCGTCCTCCCCGAACAGGACGACGGCGTCTGGCGCCAGATCCCCACTGAGGAGCTGTGACTTCTGGATCACCCAGGTCTCCTCTCCCACGGCGGAGCAGTCGTCGCACGGAAAGTCGTTCCAGGAGACCACCAGCTTGTCGCTGCTGAACCCGAGCTTTGGCGAGTCGTAGATGAGGCCCCTGTCCGGTACGTAGCCGGCGCCGTACGGGTACCAGCTTGACAGTCCGGCCGAGCTGATGGAGCCTCCCTGCGACACCATGACCACGACGCAGCTCGACGCGGGTGACGTGGCCTGGTCCCACTCCGTCGCCGCCAGGTACCAGCGGTTCGCCAGGGAGTCGTACTCGATCTGGGGTTCCGAGGCGGGCGCATTCACGCATCCCGGGAACACGCTGCTGAGATTCTGCGCGAACTGCAGGACCCCGCTCCGGTTGTACACCCAGAGAGAGCCGTTGACGATCTCGGCGACCTGCGTGCTCGACACCGCCACGTCGTCATCGGGGGGGGTGACGTTCTGATCCTGGTCGGTGCAGGACCCGCCCGCAGAGCACCACTGGTCGATGTCACCGTCGTGAGAGGCACCCGCGAACCCGGTCAGCAGCGGGCCGCTGCCGGAGGCCGCGTTCAGTGTTCCGGCGCGGATGGAGGGTGTCTCAGGGGACGCGCCGGCGGGCGACGCGGGATGCTCCCGGGCGCGCGCGGCGGCGGCGGGATCCGCCGTGAGGACGGGAACCGACGGCGCGCCCGCCGACGCGGACGCCGTATCGGAGACGCTGGCGGCGTCCACACCTCCCAGCGGGCGCAGCACGCGGTAGTCCGATCGCGGAGGCGTGACACTCAGACGTGCGCTGGCTGTCGTTGCGAGCCGCGCGCTCGATGGCAGCGCGGACGACATCGTGCCGCCGACAAGAAACAGGAGGGCTGCGGGCAGGAGGGCCCGACGCGCGATCGGGGAGTCGGATCTCATGGCCAAGCTCGGTTGTGGAGTGGGACGACGCGCGGCGCAGGGTAACAGCGCGGTGGCTTTCGGGTCACCGACGTGACCGCATCGTTGCAGGGTCAAAGGCCGCCGCAGAACGACCGGCCAGACGGTTCGCTCGCGCTCGTCGCTCCACCTGGGCCGGGCACCGGGAAGCCGGCCGGCCCGCGCCGCCCCGGTCACCGATTGGCGGCCAGCCCGAGGCGGTGAGGTCCGGCCCCGGGGGGGCTATGATCGCGACCTTGTTGGGGATATCCCCAAGATCGTCACACCGAGGAGAGCATGGAAGAGACCAGAGGGAGCCTTCGGCGGATGGGACGCGATGCGGCGATGACCGTCACCGCTCCGCTGCGGAATTACGTCAACCGCCAGTTCGAGAAGATGGACGAGAGCTGGCAGAGCCGGATGCACCTGGTCCAGCACCGGCTTCTCGGTGACATCGAGGCCGCCTCGGAGCTGACCTCCACCCACGCGCGCAGCCTCACCCTCCTCAATCAGCGGCTCGACCAGCTCAACGAGCGACTCGACCAGCTCGACGCGCGGCTCAGCCAGCTGCCCGATGCGGTGGCCGCCGCCATCCAGGACCACCCAGGGGGGGTCGGAACGGGCGCCCGCCGTCCGAGGGCGCCGCGGGAGACGTGACCGGCTCGGAGTACGGGCTCATCCTCGACATCCAGGGGGCTCAGAGCGTCGCCCACGGCGAGCGCGGCATCGCCCGTTTCGTGGTCGAGCATGCCGCCGCCCTGATGCGCCGGTCGGATCGGGTGCGCCGGCTCCTGCTCAACCCGCTGCAGCCGTTCCCCGGACACCTTCCCGCCCCGCTGCTCAGCTCGCCCCTGCTCGGCTGGAGCACCCTCTCCGGGCTGCGCCGGGATCTCGGGTTGAGCGATGTCGCGGTCCACCTGATGTCGCCGTTCGAGCTCCCCGACCCGGCCACGGCGGTCGTCCCCGATCACCTCATGAGGCCCGACCTCCCGCTCATCGTCACCCTTTACGACCTCATCCCGTACCTCATGCAGGAGCGCTACCTGGCCGATCCCGCCTGGCGGAAGCGCTACCTGCAGCGGGTCGAGACGGTCCGCGGCGCCGACCTGGTGCTGGCCATCTCCGAGGCGACCCGGCAGGACGCCATCCAGCGGCTGGGAATGGACCCAGCCACCGTGGTCAACATCGGTGGCGGCGTCTCCCCCATCTTCCGGCCGGCACCGGCCGGGCTGGACGCGTTCGCGGCGGCGCGCCGCGACGTGCCGGAGATCCGCCGTCCCTACTTCTTCTCCGTCGCAGGCGCCGAGTTTCGCAAGAATACCGAGCGCCTGATCGAGGCGTTCGCCGCGCTCCCTGCCGGCGTCCGCCGGGAGCACCAGCTGGTCATCACCTGCGAGCTGCCCAAGGAATGGCGCCGGAGCTGGCTCGACCACGCCCGCGCCCACGGATGCGACGAGGGCGACCTGGTGCTCACAGGCCGGGTGGGCGACGAGCTGCTGGTGCGGCTCTACCGGGGCGCCTCCCTCTTCGTCTTCCCGTCTCTGTACGAGGGATTCGGGCTCCCGGTCGCCGAGGCGATCGCCTGCGCCTGCCCGGCGGTGACGTCGAACGTCTCATCGCTGCCCGAGATTCTCGAGCACCCACCGGCGACCTTCGATCCCGAGGACGTCGCCGACATCAGTCGCGCCATGGAACGCGGAGTGAGCGACGCCGGCTCCCGCTCGGAACTGGTCGAGGCGGTCCGGCGACGGGCCCCGCTGTTCAGCTGGGACGCGGTGGCCGATCGTACGCTGGATGCCATCCGGGAGCGGATCGACTCCGGGCGCTGGCGTCGCAGCCCCGTGTCGCCGCAACGCCGGAGCACCCGGCCGCGGGTCGCCCTGGTGACGCCGCTGCCTCCCGAGGTGGGGGGCATCGCCAGCTACAGCGCCCGGCTGCTGCCGGCGCTCGCCGCGCACATGGACCTCGACGTGCTCCACTCGAACCCGGAGACCCCGACGGTCAGCCCACCCGGGGTGCGCGCGCTGCCTCTCATCGGCCTCGGTCGCTACGTGAACCCTCACAGCTACGACGCCGTCGTCTACGCGATCGGCAACAGCCCCCACCACGTCGCCACCTACGAGAAGCTGCTCGTCCACACCGGCATCGTCTGGCTGCACGACGTCCGCGTGCCCCACCTCATCTGGCACTACGCGGCGAGCCACGGGATCGAGCCCGGCGACTACATCGCCGACCTCCTGCACCGCCACTACGGCATGAGGTACCCGGCTCGCGCGCTCACCGATTGGAGCGTCGCCCTCTGCGAGCGCTATGGCCTGGGCCTGGCCCCGGCGGTGGTGCGGGGCGCCCGCGGAGTCCTCGTCCACTCCCGGCTGGCGGAGCGACTGCTTCGCCTGGACCTCGGACCGGACGCCGCGGCGCCCCCGATCCGGGTGGTCCCCCACGCCGCGGCGCCGCTCCGGCCCGCTGGGCCCGTGGCGCGTCGGTCTCCCCCCGTCGTCGGCGCCCTCGGCCTGGTCGACGAGCGCAAGTCGCCGCTCCTGCTCGTCGACGCCATCGCCGAGATTCCCACCGCCGACCGGCCCGAGCTGATCTTCATCGGCCCCTGCGAGGACTGGAAGCGGGACTGGATCTTCACCCACGCCACGGAGGCGGGAGTCGCCGGCGCCGTCTCCTTCACCGGCCACGTCGACGTGGAGGGGTGGTGGGCGGCGATCGACCGGCTCACGTGCGCCGTCCAGCTCCGCGTGGGGACCAATGGGGAGAGCTCGGGGAGCACCCGCGACGCGATGGCTCGCGGCGTCCCCGTCATCACCAACCAGGTGGGCGTGGCGGAGGAGCTGCCGCCTGGGAGCCTGGTCGCCCTCCCGGCCGACGTCGACGCGCCGGGTCTGGCCGCCGCGATCCTCGAGGTCTGCGGCGATGCGGGGGTATGGCGCCGGCTCAGCGAGGCTGGGTGGAGCTACAGCGCCACGGTGACCGAGGACGCCGTCGCCGCCGAGCTGGCCGCTGCGGTCTCCGAGCTGGCCGGCCGCGACGGCTGAGCGCGATCTCCGTCGCGCTCAGGGGGCCCCGCGTGGCGTCACCGGGCTATGAGCCGTTGAGCACTCCGGTTATGCCGATCGAACGCAGACGGGGATCTGGCGGCACCACGACGGCGGCTTTGCTGGCGACCAGCGTGAGCAGGATCGCGTTGCCGGGTGGAAGGTTGACCGACACCTCCGCACCGGCGCCGGAGACATTCGCCGTGGCCAGGACCTGGCTTCCGCTCTCCACCTTGACGCTGATCGGGGTCAGCTGTGGCGGGGCCACCAGGCTGAGCACGACGCGCGTGACCGACCGGGAGTGGAAGAGGAGCAGCTGTCCGTCGTTGATCATCCACTGCACCGTCCCGATGACCGGATCGGTGGAGACCGGGTTGAAGGACAGGCCGGTGCCGACGGCCAGGACGGCGGTTCCCCGGCTGAGGTCGAGGAAGCTGCAGTCACCGGCGCCACCCACGATGACCCCAGGGCTGACGTCCATCAGCAGGTCACTCTCGACGACCGCGTAGCGTCGTGACTGGCCATCGAAGTATCGGGTGCTGTCGGGGTTGCCGTTTCCGTACTGGATCACGACGTAGGGGAAGTTGACGTCGGTCATGTCACGCAGCTCGTACTGCAGCCATATCTGGTCCCAGACCTGGGTGTCGAGCACCATCGCATCGGCGCCGGTCGGTCCGGCCACCGAGAGCAGCCAGTTGCGGACGGCGTTGAGGCCGTTGGTGTCGTGGATGGCGGAGGGGGGAACGGAGGTGAGGAACGGTAGCGTTGTGTTGACGTTGACGGCGGCGAAGACGACGATGAGCGCCGCCGCCAGTCCCGCCGCCGCGCGCCGCGGCCACCGTCCGAGACGCGGCGGGCTGAGCCGGGCCAGGAGCGCGCCATACCCGGCCGCCACCGCCAGCATCACCACCGAGAAGGTGACCTGCACCAGCTCGCCCTGACCGTACGGGAAGTAATGGACGGTGCTGAGGACCAGGACGAGCGCGGCGATGGAGCCGATGACAATGGCGAAGAAGCGCCGGGCGGGGCTGATCGCCACGGCGAGGAGGGCGCCGGCGGCGAGGAGCACAAGGGCCGCGTAGCCGAGCGCCGAACCGGTTCCCGGCGCGTCGATGGCGACGGTGCCCACGTAATGCGCCACGATGGTGGGCGGCGGCATCGCCAGGAAGAACGAGGGCTGACCGGCCCCCTGACCGAATTGGGTCTCGTTGGCCAGGGAATGGACGACCCGGAACCATGCCAGCGGTCCCATGAGAAGGGCGAGGCCGGCCACCACGGCCGCCGCTCGAAGGCTGCGCAGGAGCAGGTCGGGCCGTCGGGCCAGGACGTAGACGGCGGCCGCCAGGGCGAGGGCGGGGAGGTACTCCGTGTAGGTGCAGGCGAGCGCCGTGATCGCTCCCGCGACAAACCAAGCCGGCGGGCGGTCCGGCCGCTGGGCCATCGCGTCATCGAGGTAACGCCCCGCCACGGCCACCGAGAGAGGCGCCATCGCCAGGCCGAGGGCGCCCGCGCTGTGCGAGAAGATGACCTCGGAGAGGACCACCGAGGAGGTCGCGGCCAGCACCCCCGCCGATGCGCCCACCTTGCGCGAGAGGCCGAGCGCCGAGGCGGCCGCGATCAGGCCACCGGGGAGGATCAGGATCCAGAGGCTGGCCACCGTGTACCAGGTGTCGAGGATGTCGTGGCCTGTGACGGTGGCGACCGCCGCCTGGTCCAGCTCCTCCCCCATCCGGAAGCCGTTGCTCAGCTGGAGCTCGGTGTAGCCCCAGACCGGCGGCCCCGAGTCCGCTGGAACCTGGGTGATCGCATGGTCTTCGAGCCACGCCGCCGGGGTGATGTAGGCGAAGCTGTCGTTGCCACCCGCGGGGGCCACCAGATCCAGCCCGACGGTTCGAGCCGGGATAAAGAGGAACCAGAAGGCCACCGCGCCGATGACCAGAGCAGCACCCAGGCCCCGGAGCGCCCCGCGGTCGCGAAGGTCCCGCCACCACGGCTCGTGCCAGGAGCGGAGGGCCAGGCCGATGGCAGCGATCGCGCCGAGCACGATCAGGCCGACGCGAACCCCGGTCACGATCCCGGTGAGGTGGAGGCCGACGGCGAGGGCCATCGCTCCGATCAGCGGCAGCGCCGGGAGGGTCAGCCGCCGCCAGCCCGACGGCAGCCACACCCATACGGCGAGCCCCGCGCAGAACAGCAGGGCAAGGGCCAGGACTACGACGGGGAGCAGCGCACGCATGCCGGGAACAGGCCCGCGGCGGGCACGGAGAGGTCTGGCCGCATCGCGCCGGCCATCCTAGCGGAAGGAGGTCAGACGGTCCGCCGCCGCCAGCTCCGCGATGTACCCGCGGAGCCCCTCGCGCCAATCGGGCAGCGGGGGTTCGCCGAGCCGGCGCCAGGCACGGTTCTCCAGCACCGAATACGCCGGGCGGCGGGCGGGGGTCGGGTAGTCCGCGGTGGTGATCGCGTCGATCGGGCGGTCAACGCCGCATTCGGCGAGCACGGCCTCGGCGAAGCCGTGCCAGCTGGTCTCCCCGGAGTTGGTGAGGTGGTAGGTGCCCGGCACCCCCAGCTCGACCAGCCGGAGGATGGCGGGGGCGAGGTGGCCGGTCCAGGTCGGCGTGCCCCGCTGGTCGGCGACCACGCGGAGCGGTCGCTGCTCCCGGACCAGGCGGAGGATCGTCAGCACGAAGTTGGGCCCGTCCTGCCCGTAGAGCCAGGCGGTCCGGACCACCTGGTGGCGCCGGCAGCCCTGGCGCACCTCCTTCTCGCCCGCCAGCTTGCTGGCTCCGTAGACGGAGAGGGGGTTCGGGGTCGCCTCCTCGTCGATGGGCTCGGTGGCGGTGCCGTCGAAGACGAAGTCGGTGCTCACGTGGGTGAGCAGCACCCCCGCCGTCTCGCAGCGGGCGGCCACCACCCGGGGGCCGATGGCGTTGCCCCGGTAGGCCGCCTCGGCCTCGGTCTCGGCGGCGTCGACCCGGGTCCAGGCCGCGCAGTTGATCACCGCCTCGGCCCCGCTGGTCGTGAGCCAGCGGTCGACAGCCCCCGGGTCGGTGATGTCGCACTCGTCGATGTCGACGGCGGTGATCGCGTGCCCGGCGGAGGCGCCGCGCGCAGTCAGCTCCCTGCCCAGCTGACCCCTGGACCCCAGGATGAGGAGCCTCATGAGCCGGGGATGGTGGTGGGCCGGTAATTGCGCTGGTAGAACTCCCAGAACTCTCCCGACTTGAGGGGTCGCCACCAGGATGGATTGGCGACATACCAGTCCACGGTTCGGCGGATGCCCTCGGCGAAGCCGACCCGGGGCTCCCAGCCGAGGCCGCGCAGCCGCGATGTGTCGAGCGCGTAGCGCCGGTCGTGGCCGGGGCGGTCGCGCACCGGCTGCTTCAGGGAGGCGGGCTTGCCCAGGGCGGCGAGCACGGCATCGGCCACCTCCAGCCCGCTCACCTCGCCGCCGACCCCGACGTTGTAGTCCTCCCCCGGGATGCCGGTCCGGAGCGCGGCATCGATGCCCCGGCAGTGGTCCTCCACGTAGAGGTAGTCGCGCACCGCCCCCCCGTCGCCGTAGAGGGGCAGGGGGAGGTCGTCGATGGCGTTGGTGATGAACAGGGGGACGATCTTCTCCGGGTACTGGTACGGCCCGTAGGTGTTGGATCCGCGGGTGATGATCGCCGGCAGGCCGTGCGAGGCCCGGTAGGCCCAGACCAGCATCTCGCCCCCGGCCTTGCTGGCGCTGTACGGCGAGCGAGGCCGGAGCGGGTCCGACTCGCGGCTCCGGCCGGCCTCCACGTCGCCGTAGACCTCGTCGGTCGAGACCTGGAGGAAGCGCTCGTGGCCGGCCCGCAGCGCCGCCTCGAGGAGGACGTAGGTCCCGTAGACGTCGGTCTGGATGAACTGGCCCGGCGCCTCCAGGGAGCGGTCCACGTGGGACTCGGCGGCGAAGTTGACGACGACGTCCGTCTCCGCGGCCAGCGGCCCCACCAGATCGGCGTCGGCGATGTCGCCGCGGACGAAGCGGTAGCGCGGGTCGCCGGCCACGGGTGCGAGGTTGGCGAGGTTGCCGGCGTAGGTCAGCTTGTCGAGGACCACCACGGAGTCCCTGGGATGCTCGCGGAGGGTGAAGCGGACGTACTCGCTGCCGATGAAGCCCGCCCCCCCCGTCACCAGCAGCCTCACCTCAGATGTTCTCGATGGTCCAGTCGAAGCCGATCCGGGGGTCGTTCCACGCGAGCCGCCCCTCGTCGGGATCGGAGGGGTAGTAGGGCTCGGTCACGTAGTAGGTGAGGATGACGTCCCGGAGGTCGAGCACCTGGTAGCCGTGGGCCACCAGGGGCGGGATGGCCACCATCCGGGGCGCATTGTCGCCGAGGATGAGGCTCTGGATCACGCCGCAGGTCGGCGAGTCCGGACGGAGATCCACCAGGACCACCCGGGCGTTGCCCTGGGCCACGTCCCAGTAGTCCCACTGCCGCCTGTGCCAGTGGAAGGCCTTGATCAGCTCCGGAGGGTTGCCGCCGCGCGCGTAGGCAAGGCTGCGCGACATCTGGGCGAAAGGCTGGTCGGGAAGAAAGAGGTTGCCGTCGTCATCGAGGTCGCCGCGCTTCAGCTGCTCGATGAAGTAGCCGCGCTGGTCGGCGTGCTTGACGAACGTCTTGATCCGGACGTCGTGGATCCGGCCCATCCGCTCGCGGGCGGGGGTCAGCGACATGGTGGCGAGCGCCCGCTCGACCTCGGGGGTGACCGGCATCCACGCCATCAGCGTAACTCCACCACGGAATGGTCTCCCAGCATCAGCTTGTAGGCACGCGGCCGCACCGGGGAGCGGTGGATCAGGCAGCCGCGGCCGATCAGCGAGGATTCGATCTTGCCGTCGGTGTGCTCGATCCGGGCGCCCTCGAGCACGATGCTGTGCTCGATCTCGGCCCCCAGGATCGTGCAACCGGCGCTGATCGACGTGTAGGGGCCGACGTAGGCGTCCTCGACGACGGTCCCCCGGCCGACGATCGCGGGGCCGCGGATGGTGCAGTTGCGCAGCTCGGCGCCGGCCTCGATCACCACCTTGCCCTCCAGGCGGACGTCCTCGCCCACCTGTCCGTCCATGCGCGGGCGCATGTCGTCGAGGACGATCCGGTTGGCCTCCAGGAGGTCCTCGAGCCGGCCGGTGTCCTTCCAGGTGGCCACCTCGGCCTCGTGGGCGGCGCTGATGATGTGGGGTCGGACATCTTTCCCCATCTCGATGAGCTGCTGGATGGCGTCGGTGATCTCCAGCTCGCCACGGGCCGAGTAGTCGATACGCTCGATCGCCTCGAAGATCGCCGCCGTGAAGAGGTAGACGCCGACCAGGGCGAGGTCGGACCGGGGCACGGCCGGCTTCTCGACGAGGCGGACGACCCGCCCCTCCTCCAGCTCGGCGACCCCGAAGTGCTGCGGCTCGGGGACCCGGGCGAGCAGGATCATGGCGTCCGGTCGGGTCGCCCGGAACTCCTCGACCACCGGGACGATGCCGTGGCGCACCAGGTTGTCGCCCAGGTACATGACGAAGGGGCTGCCGCCCAGGAAGTCCCGGGCGGTGAGGACGGCGTGGGCCAGGCCCAGCGGCGCCTCCTGGTGGATGTAGGTGCAACGTGCGCCGAAGGCGGAGCCGTCGCCGACCGCCGCCTCGACCTCGGCGGCGGTCTCCCCGGTGACGATGCCGATGTCCTCGATTCCGGCCGCCACCAGCGCCTCGAGGGCATAGAAGAGGATCGGCTTGTTGCCGACGGGGACCAGCTGCTTGGCGCTGGTGTGGGTGATGGGGCGGAGCCGGGTGCCCCTGCCCCCGCTGAGGACGAGGCCCTTCAGCGTCTCGGCCATGGATCTTCACCTTCCGGGGGTGGACGGCGGGCCGCCGGGAGTCTACATGACGGCGCGGTAACGGCTTGTCCACGAAGGGTTGGAGTTGGTCGAGGGCATGCGGGTGCGGTGAGTAGCCTCGTCCCAACGGAGCTGATGCCTGTACGGGAGTTGGGAGAGTGAACGCTCGCCGCCTGCGCCTGCCGGAGCGGCGAACCCTGTGGCCGGCGGTGATCGCGGCCCCCCTGCTCCTGATGGGTTCTTTCGCCACCCCCGTTCTCGCCCTGCCCGGTACGGCCGCCCCGGCCATGAGCCTCACTCTCGGCTCCTCCACGCTGACGGTCCAGGGCACGGCCCTCGAGGGGCTCTCCCAGTTCGACCTCGGGCCGGCGGGGATGAACGTCGCGACCGCGTCGGCCACCGCCCGGGACCCCTACCGGGAGGTCACCCTCACCGAGGTGCCCTACGGGGCGTTCGACGAGGACGACCCCGCCATCGGCCCCTCGTACCCCGGAGCGGCCCCCCGGGCGCGGGCCGCACTGGAGGCATTCCGCGAGTCCCAGCAGGCCGTGGGTCTGGGCAACCCGCAGGCCACCCTCTTCGGCACTCCGGTCACCGGTGCCGCGAACCTGGTGGGCCTGGACGTCGACGGCCCCACGCCCACCCCCACCGCGATCGCCGAATGGGTGACCGAGGCCCAGGGGGGGCTCTGGCTGATCCGGGTCGCGGAGGCGGTCGGAAGTCCCGGAACTGAGGCCCAGGCGAGCCCGGTCGTCGCCCAGCTGGCGGACATCACGGTCACCGTCGGCGGCAGCGGGGCCGGGGCGGGGCTGCCCCAGTACGAGCCCAGCACCGCAGTGGAGGGCTCCACGGAGAACGGTGCCGCCCCGGCCACCAGCTCCGGCGATCCGCCGCCAGTCCCGACGCCCTCGTGGTGGAGCGGCACGTGCGACACCAACGTTTACTCGGCCGCGGCTGCGGTCCTGGTGGGTCAGGCCCTCCCCGCCTACCCGCTCAGCGCGGACGCCACCTGGGACGGGCTGACCGCCTGCGGGCCGCGGCCCGACTACGGTGAGGGCCCCGACGTCGGTGTGCTCTTCCCCGGTGCGCAGTGGGGCGTCCTGGAGTGGGAATGCGTCGAGCTCAGCATGCGCTGGATGTACGAGGAGTGGGGCGTCGAGCCCTACCCCGCCAACGGCAGCGACGTGGTCTGGAACTACGCCACCTTCCAGAGCCAGTACAACCCGACCGGGCCGGCGCTCACGGCCATAGCCAACAACGGCGACGGTCCGATGCCCGTCCCCGGCGACGTGCTGAGCTACGGGGCGACCAGCACCGCCGGCCACACCTCGGTGGTGGCGGCGACCAGCATCGACTCGGACGGGGACGGCACGGTGACCGTCCTCGAGCAGAACGCCTCGGCGACGGGCTGGGACACGGTGAGCGTGAACGACTGGGTCCTCGGCGGCTTCGACGGCGGGGTCACCGGCTGGCTCCACGATCCCGCCCTCCAGGCCAACGGTGGGCCGGTGCAGCTGGCCCCGGCCCAGGGCAGGAGTAGGGCCCTCCCACCGGCCAGCTCCTGAGGTCGCGCCCGATCAGACCGGCCGCTCCTAGACTTCTGGGAACAGCCGCGACCCGGATGACCCGCGGCTGGGCTTGGAGTTGACCGCCAGCGTGTCCGCCTCTTCGTCGCTGCTGAGGTTCGTGAGCGCTCCGATGCGCCGCTACCTCGGCCCCCGGCTCGCCGCCATCGAGGGCCGGCTGGACAGCCTCGCCGAGCAGGTGAGCGCCCTCAGAGCCGACCCTCTGGAGCTGGAGCGAGCGATGCGTTCTCGCTGGCTGCAGCGCGTGGACGTCACGGACCACAATCGCGGTGGACACCAGCCGGCCTTCGCCGACTTCGACTCCCACGCTGTCAGCGCGGCCCAGTGCGTCGACCCGGTATACCTCGAGTGGTACCGGAGGTTGCTCCCGGGATGGTTCGAGGACTGCGTGGCCCGCACCGACGGGGGCGACGCATGGGAGAGGCGCGGAGGTGTCTTCGGGGCACCGGCCCCGCTCTTCAACCGGAAGGCGTGGGAGTGGGCGTACATCGCGGAGATGGCGAGCCAGGCGGTCGGCTCCCGTCGGAGCGGGCGCGCGCTCGGCTTCGGTGTGGGCAACGAACCGCTGCCGGCACTCTTCGCCAGCTGGGGGATGGACGTGGTCGCCACCGACCAGAGCACCGAGTCAGGCGCCGACTGGGCGGAGACCGGCGAGCTGATGGGCGGTCTCGACGGACTGTCACGTCCCCACCTGCTTTCCCCCGAGGAGCTCGCACGCCGGGTCGCGATCAGAACAGTTGACATGAACGCCCTGCCTGAGGATCTGGGGGCTTTTGATCTGATCTGGTCCTCGTGCTCGATCGAGCACCTGGGAAGCCCCGAGCTGGGGCTGCGCTTCGTCGCGGAATCGTGCCGGCTGCTGCGCCCGGGCGGGGTGGCGGTGCACACCACCGAGCTGGAGCTCACCCGGAGGGAGACGACCGCCGATCACGGTCACTGCGCGGTGTACCGGATCGAGGACCTCCAGGAGTTCGCCGGCCGGATGCTGCATGACGGCTACCAGATCAGCCTCAACACCACCGTTTGCATGGACACGCCCCAGGACCGCTGGATCGACCTGGGCCAGGCTGAGGCGAAGCTGGCCGATCTCGCCCACCTGCGGGTGGTCATCGGCGATTCGGTGACCACCTCCTTCGGGTTGCTCGTTCGCAAGCCGGTGTGACGTGCCTCTCCCCCGGGTGCCGCGGCCAGTTGGCATACTGAACCGTCGCCGTGATGGCGGGAGAGGGTTCTTGTGAGGGCAAGGACAGGCTCATAAAATGTCAGTCCAGATCTGTACGATCATCGCGCGGAACTACCTCCCCTTCGCGCGTGTGCTGGCGACCTCCTTCATCGAGCACAACCCGGGGGGGCGTGTCGCCGTCCTGGTGATCGACGACGTCGATGGGGACGTCGATCCGCGTGACGAGCCTTTCGAGGTGGTCCGACCGGACGAGATCGGCTTGGAGACCGGCGAGTTCCACCGGATGGCGATGATCTATGGCCTGGTCGAGCTGGCGACGTCGCTCAAGCCGTGGCTGATCCGGCATCTTCTCGCCCGGGCGGGCACCGAGTCGGTGATCTACCTGGATCCCGACGTCCGGGTCTTCGCCCCCCTCGACGAGGTGAGCGCCCTTGCCGAGAGACACGGCATCGTCCTCACCCCCCACGTCACGGCGCCGATCCCACGGGACGGGAGGATGACCGACGAGAACACCATCCTGAGCGCGGGCATGTACAACCTCGGCTTCATCGCGGTGGGAGCGGGAGCGGATCCCTTCCTGGACTTCTGGATGGAGCGGCTCTCCCGTGAATGCCGGGTCGACGTGGCGAGGAACCTCTTCGTTGACCAGCGCTGGATCGACTTCGTGCCCAGCGTCTTCGGGGGCCACATCCTGCGCGACCCGTCCTACAACGTCGCCTACTGGAACCTCGACCACCGCGACCTTCACTGGACCGGGGACGGTTACCAGGTCGACGGGCTGCCGCTCCATTTCTTCCACTTCAGCGGTTTCGACGCGGGCGCGCCGTCAGTGCTGAGCAAGTGGCAGGGATCGCGGCCGAGGGTCCTGCTGTCGGAGCACCCGGATCTCGCGCGCATCTGCGCCGAGTATGCGGCCGCGGTAGAGGCCGCCACCCGCGGCGGGGAGTCCGACACCCGCTATGGCTTCGCCGACCTCCCCAACGGCGTCCCCATCGATGGCGAGATGCGAGAGCTGTATCGCCAGCGCCTGGAGGCCGCCGAGTCTCGCGGCGCTGCGCCGCCCCCCAATCCGTTCACCGCCGACGGCGCGGAGGAGTTCCTGGCTTGGGCCTGCTCGCCGTCCTCGGAACCCGGTCACCGCGTCCCCCGCTACCTCGCCCTCCTGCACTCCTGGCGTCCCGCACTGCGGGACGCGTTCCCCGCGCTGCACGGCGCCGACTACGACGCGTTCCTTGACTGGGCCGGCGGTGAGGCGGCGGCGGGGAGATTGCACCGCCGGCTGGTCCCGGGGACGCGACTTCCTGAGGCCGAGGTTCTTCCCGGGGTCCGGTGGGCACCGGTAGGGAGGCTCAGGCCCGGCATTTCCGTCGTGACCGATGGGCCGGCGATCGCGGGCTCAGGAAACTGCTCCGGCCTGCTCGCCGCGACGGCGCGGGAGGCAGACATCCAGGTCGAGACGGTGCTGCTCGAGGCGGTGGGAGACCCGCCGCGCCTCCGGCCGGCCAGCGCCAGTGCTGCCAGCCTTAACCTCGGCCTGATCGCCCTCGCGCCGACCTGGTTCGCGCGCTTCATGGAGGACGCGGGTCCCGCCTTCTTCGACGGCCGCTACACCATCGGGGTGCTCGCCTGCGACCCGGGCGAGCTTCGGGGGGCGTGGAGGGCGGGTCTCGGCCGCCTGGACGAGGTCTGGACGATCAGCGAGCCCGTCCGCGTCGCCGTCGAGGCCGTCGCCGAGTGCCCGGTGTTCATCTTCCCGCTGCCCGTGGTCGCCCCGACGATCAGGACCGATCTCGATCGAGAGGCGCTCGGGCTACCCGAGGGCTTCCTGTTCCTCTCCCGGGTCGACTTCCGGGCCGGCACGGAGCGCGCCAACCCGAGTGGACTCGCCGAGGCCTTCACCGAGGGATTCGCCCCGGGGGAGGGGCCCACGCTCGTGCTCGTGGCCGTCAAAGGAGAGCACCATCTGGCCGAATTGGAGGCGCTGAAGCTCCAGGCGGCGCAGAGGTCGGACGTTCTCGTGATCGACCGCGATCTGGACGCCGACGAGAGCGTTGCGCTCACCAGCGGCTGCGACTGCTACGTGACGCTGGACCCGACCCAGCTCTCCGGGCTGCCGCTGGCGGAGGCGGTGGCCCTCGGCAAGCCGGTGATCGCCGTGGAGGCTCCCGGCGGGCTGGACCTGGTGGATGCGGTCGCCGCCTATCTGGTCCCCGCCCCCGCGGGGTCCCCGGAGCTCGAGGCCGTGGCCCGACTGATGCGCCGGATCGTCGACCACCCGGACGAGGCGAGGGCGATCGGCCTCCGGGCCAGGGACGACGCGCTAGTCCGGCATGCTCCGGCGTCGCGCGCGAGCTTCGTTCGGGAGCGCTTTGAGCACGCCCAGGAGGCTCTTGCTGAGCGTTCGGCCAGCGCCACCCGCCGCGCGGCTGGTGCCCCCGATCACCTCCCTCCTTCGCTGGCGGAGTTCGCCGGGTCCCGCGCGGATCCCCGCAGCCCGTCCCGATTCCCGCTCGTATCCCGGCCCCTGCGCCGTCTGGTGGCCCGGCTCACCGCCCACGGCGACACTCATCGGGCGGTTGTGGACCGGCGCCTCGCGGAGGCGCTGCTGGTTCTGGAAGCACGGCTCGACGCGGTGGAGCGGCGGATGCAAGCGACCGGGGGCGGGCTAGACGAGCCGGGCTCCGTCCCCACCCAGTTGGCGGCCCTCAGAGACCAGACGCTGGATCGTCTCGCACGGGTCGATGCCCGGCTCCGGCAGCTGACCGAGATGGCAGTGGCGCGGTCCGTCCTTGGGGCGCCGGAGACGGTCGACCACCCGGCTGGTTACCATGGGCCACCGGCGGAGGAGGCGCCCGGTCCGGACGTCACGCGATCCGCCCCACCCCAGGTGATCGATACAGCCGCCTCGCTTGACGAATCCCCCGACCCATCTCGCAACGTGCATGTCTCATGACCGACTCGGGTCCTCTTCGTCCCCCTACGGAGACTTCGTGACCGACGCCATCAACACGTCGCCCGAACACGGAGCGGCTGTGGTCGTCGCTGTCTTCGTGGCTGGCGCCGCTGAGCTCTGGGCTTCGACGCTTGCCTCTCTGCCCGCCGGCTGTCCCGGGCTTCCGATCGTAGCCGGCGGCCCGGACGTGACCCTGCTGGAGAAACTCGAGGCCTTGGCGCAGCGGCATGGCCTTGCCCTTGAGACGGGGCAGGCTTCCGACGTAGGCGACTTGATCGGGATCGTCGCGCGCGGCTTCCGAGCACACGCGCTCTTCATCTCGGTTCCGGTAGTCCTTCCTCCGCGATGCCTCGACGCGGCCCTCAAGCTGGCGGACGAGGATCTTCGCTGCGCGTCCGTCTCTTTCTTCTCTAATGCCGCAGGGTACGTCAGCTTTCCGGTCCGCGATACGCCGACATGGCACGCGGCGCAAGGTGCAGATGAGGCGACCATCACGAGACGATTGCGGCGAAGGCCGTTTGTTCTCGCGCCCGTCCCGATTCCTTATGCGACGGGCCCCGCAGTGCTTCTCACCAAGCAGGGCCTCTCACTCGCCGGACCACCGCGGAGAAGCCGATGGGAGCAGCCCGGCCAGTTGCTTCTCGAGTATTCGTCGAGAGCGAGGGAGCACGGAATGGTCGACTACCTGGATGCGTCGACCTTCATCACCAGTCCGCCAGACCTTGTCGTGGAGGACGGCAGTGGCGAATCCCTGTCGGCAGCGACGACGGCGCGACTGCATCGTACCGACCGGGCTTTGGCGCTCGCCCCGACAGAGCCAAGCGAGCACGACGCTGCTTTTGGTCGGACCTTCGACGCGGCAAGGGCGGCCGTGCTCGGTCTCCGCGTCATCATCGACGGAACATGCCTCCAGGCCACCGAGATGGGGCATCAGGTGAGTCTCTTGGCCTTGATAGGCGCTCTTGCCGATCATTCGGGGATTGCTTACCTGGGGGTTGCGGTACCCGGGCCACTGCCGACGTACGCGGCTGAGAAGCTGGCTGCGGCGAAGGTTGACGTAAGGGTGGCTCCCCATGGTGACTTCACGGTCTTCCCTCGCGCAGACATCGTGCATCGCCCCTTTCAGCCCAGTCATGACATGCGGCCGCGCACCTGGTCCCAGGTGGGTCACCGTACCCTCGTCACCATCCACGATCTTATCTCCTATCAGGTCCCTGGATACCATGAGTCGCCGCAGGCTTGGTTCACTTACCGGAAGATAGTTCGTGACGCCTGCAGTGAGGTCGATGCGCTCATCGTCATCTCTAACGATGTGAGGCGCGCCGTGGCTGCGGAGCGCCTGCCCGTCGATGATGAGCGGGTCTATGTCGTGCCGAACGGCACCACCCATCTGCGCGGAGACGAACCGGAGGTGATGCCAGGAGAGCTGCTCGCGAGGGGCTTCACGGGTGAGGAGTTCCTTCTCGTTCTTGGAACGGATTACTCGCACAAGAATCGTGACCTTGCCATCAGGACTCTTGATGAGCTGACGTTGCGAGGACGATCCTTGGCGCTTGTCATGGCAGGGGCACACGTACCATTCGGATCGTCACGCTCCGCTGAGGCCATAGATTGGCGACCGGCCCTCTCCATCTACCCGATCCCGGACGTGAATTCGGCAGAACGGAATTGGCTGCTTCGGCACGCGTCGATCGTTCTCTACCCGACGTCGGCTGAGGGCTTCGGGCTCATTCCCGAGGAGGCGGCAGCGTGCGGGACTCCCGCGCTCTTCGTGCCGTTTGGCCCTCTCAGTGAGCGACACAGGCAACTCCCGGTGACACCCAGCGAGTGGTCCGCCGAGGCCTTTGCCGACGCAGCTGAGCGACTCCTTGACGATCCCTTGCTCCGTGCCCGCCAGGTGGCTGAGATATGTGCGGGAGGAGATGGTTACGATTGGGCGGCGGCGGCCGAATCCACCGTCGAAGCGTACTGGTCGGCGCTCGGACGTCCCGCGCGCCCGGTGAAGGCGGAGGCGAAATGCAAGGAGGAAGACGAATGACAGGTGAGGGTTCCGAGGAGGGTGTGGCGCCCGGCGTCGGCGCGTCCCGGCGGGAGACCTCCACCGGCACCTCCGACCGCCACGCCGCGAAGGTAGCCGAGGGCTTGGACGAGCTCTCGTTGGAGCAGGCCTTGAAGGACGTGGACCTCGCGAATGCGAGGGTCATGGACCTGACCCAGCGGCTCATCGCGGCCCAGCGACACACCCGTGAACTCCAGATGACGCTCGATCGCGTTCAGGTCGAGTTGAGCGAACTGCGCGCGATGCACGATGAGATGCGCAACTCGCGAGCCTTTCGCACCGCGGACAGATACTGGAGGGTTCTGGGGGCTTTCCGTCAGTGACTAATCTGCCCCCGAGCCCAAGCTGGAGCCAGCCGACGCCCTGCGTAGTTAGCGACCCAGACTGGTACGTCAGATGAGCGGTCGAACGCCGCGGGTGCTATTCGCTATAGCGGTTTACGATGGGCCTGACGTCGTTCCCGCCTGCCTCCGCTCTGCGGCGGCCATGACCCGCGCGGCCTGTGCGGTCGACTTCATAGTACTTGACGATGCAAGTCCAGTGCCGGGCTTCAGCGCAGACGTGGCACGCCTTTGCGCTGAACTCGGGGTTGCGTACTATCGCTCTCCGAGGAACCTCGGGATCCCGCGGAACTTCAACCTAGCCCTGCTCAAGGCTTTGGATGGCGAGTACGACTTCGTGGTCCTCGCAAACTCCGACGTGATCTTCTCCGCCCGGCTGCTCGACCAGCTTGTGGTCGTGGCCAGCTCGGATGATGCGATCGGGTCCGTGACCGCCTGGGCCAATCACGCGTCCATCTACTCGCTTCCGAACACCCAGCCGGAGCGGTTCCTGCGTGATCAGGGGCTCGTCGACTGGGTGGGGGAGGCCCTGCGAGCTGAGTTCGGCGATGCGGCGATAGACATCCCCGTGGGCGTGGGCTTCTGCATGTGCATCCCGACCCGGGCGCTGCGGGTTGTTGGGCTCATGGATCCGGTCTTTGGGCGCGGGTATTGCGAGGAGAACGACTGGACGCTGAGGAGCAAGTCACTCGGCTTCCGCATCACGCTCGCCCCATCAGCCTTCGCTTACCATGTGGGCGGCGGGTCTACCATGGCGGCAGGCTTGGTGGCCCCGGGCGTCTACACCGTGCCTGCGAACGAGCGCGTCCTCGACCTCAGATACCCCCTCTACCGGGCACAGATCGAGGCTTTCCAATCGTCAAACGCTGTTGACAGGCTTCTTGAGCGAGCGCTCACGTGCATTGTCGTTGCCGCTGCGGCGAAGTGGGGTTACGACATCACTATAGGTCACCTGCGCGGGCCAGAGACCGGCGCTACGCTGCCCCGGATCGGCCTCGAGCAGCAGGACGACGGACTCGATGTTGTGGGAGCCTTTCGCGGTTTCTCGGGGCGGCTTGACATCCGCGGCGACGACCTCGTCACCGCGGTCGTGGACCGCGTGGGAAGGGAGCCGGGTGCAATTCGCCTGTACGACCAGACGCTTCGTCGCGGCCTTCCCAAGCTGAGTGTGGACCACCCCGACCTCATCGATGAGGTGGGTTACCCAAGCCGAGTGTGAGAGACAGGTCGGTGTTGAGGACGCGGGACATCCCCCCAGCCTGCCGCGGTGCCAGCGGAGCCAGAGTGTGATGCGTGGACGGCCGTCGCCGCTGACCTTCGGTGCGCGTGGAGAGGGACCGTCTGCATCGTCTTGGATTCCCCAACCATTGGATGCCTCCCTCTACTCACGGGTCGCAACCGACGTTGGGCCGCTGTGGATCGCCAACGACGAGGGGAACATGGCCTCGGTCATGGAGAAGACGGGTTCTTGGAAACCCCACGAGAGTGCCGTCCTGCGGTCCCTGATCAGGCGTGGTTGCCGCTTCCTCGATGTCGGAGCTGGCGCTGGATACCTCTCTATAATGGCCGCTCAGGCGGCTGTAGGCGTGCAGGTCGACGCGGTCGAGCCTGATCCCGTTAACGTCGCGGCACTGCGCGTCAATGTCTGGGAGGCAGGGATATCTGTCCTGGTGTGGCCGATCGCACTCAACGATCGCGACCGGACGCTGATGCTGCGACGATCGGAGGACAGCAGAAGCGTTAGCCGCATCGAAAGGGTAAGTGTGGGCCGCGCACCCACGGGTGCCATGGCCGCCCCGGCTGCGGCGGGCGACGGTATCTTCGATGGCCGCGCCTTCGATGTGGTGAGGGTCGCCGCTGGCGGCTGGGAGCTTGAGGTTGTCGCCGGTTTGAGGGCGACCCTCGCGCGCAATCCGGCGGCCAGACTGATGGTCCAGTTCTCGCCACGGGCTCTCATCGAGCGCCGACGTGATCCACGGGAGTCGCTTGGCCAATACCACGCCATGGGCTACGAAATCTTGACACTTGTCGGCGCTGGTCTCCAGCGGCTGAGCGATGGGGGCATCCTCGAGGTGTGTGCCTCGGCGGGAGCTCCCGGCCAGGTGAGTCTCGTGCTGTCGCGGTCGGGAGCCGGATCAGGTTGAGTGCCGCGCACGAGCCGGATGTTCACAGTTCCCTCCAGGCGGCGACTTCGAACGGGGAAGCCGGTGCGCGAGCAACCGAGCGCCGAGCTGGCAACCCACCGGTGAAGACGCCGCCTCCGACGCCAGAAGCCGATCACATGTCGGGCAGACCGGGTACCCCCTCGTCCCGCCGGTGTGGCGGATGGGCGGAACGCGCCGCCATCCCCGCGGTGCTCGTCGGCGTGATGGCGTACTGGACGGCCCTCGCCTGGCAGCACTTCGCCTACTTTGACGACGACTTGATCCTCTTTGGGAAGGCGTCTCAGTGGGGGCTAGGGTTGCAGTTTCTGAGTTACAACCTCTACGAGCACTTCTCGCCCATTGATCATCTCTTCTACTGGCTCGAGCTGTCTATCAGCCCCCTCAATGACGTGGTCGGCATGGTGATCGCCGGCCTGGTTCTGGCTGGCATGCTGCTGTCGCTCAACTGGGTGCTTCTCGAGGTGGGCGCGTCGAGACCGCGACGCGTGGTGGCCGTTGGAATCGTAGGCACTTGCCTTCCCATTCTCACCGTCACAACGTACTGGGCACAGGCGATCTACATCCCCGTCGGGTGCGCTTTCTCGCTGCTGGTTGTCGCTGCACACCTGCACGGATTGAACTGCAAGCGGTGGCGCTGGCACGTCGTTGCCGCCTGCCTCTCGATCGGGGGCGTCTTCATAAGTGAGCGCACCCTTTTCACTCCGCTGTTCGTGGTCGTCCTCGACGCTGCGCTCCTCGGTCGGTCCAGGACTCTGCGCGAGATCCCGCTGGACCTGTGGAAGCGTCGGTACACCTACCTGCCCCTCTTCGTGGTGTCGGCTGCGGGGGTTACTTTCATCGCGAAGTACTACTACTATGCGTACCCGCAGGGCGGGATCATGCCCTCGCTGAGGCTCATTGCCGTCACATTCTCTCGTTGGTTCGTCCCGACGATGCTTGGCTTCTGGCGTCCAGAAGGTGTCTCTAACGTGTGCGCCGTGGTGATTGCGTGCGCGGCATTGGCTGCTGCCGGCTGGTTGATCGGCGTGGATCGAAGGAACTTCGGGCCGCTGCTGCTCTTCGGGCTCGTGTTCTGTACTCTCTATGGCTTTCTGGGCATCGAGCGCCTCGGGATCTTCCCTCAGGATGTCGAGGCCGAGGACGTGCAGTACATGGTCTGGATCCTGCCCCTCACCGCAGTGGCTGGAGCCTTGGTCGTGCTCCCAAGCCGGTGGCGAGTCCCGGGAGATCGCCGGCGGTGGTGGCTCGGTGTGGGCGTCGTGCTGGCAGGCGGGGGAGTTCTCGCCAATGGGATGGTGAGTCTGAATGTTAGCGGGGTCTTGTCGCAACGCCGTTCGGCCAATCAGTATTTCACGACGCTCCAGTCAGAGGCGACACGCCTCACGGCGCCGGCCGTGGGCGTGCTGCCGCTGAGCGTCTCGTCGAGTGTCGCTGCTCCGTTCATATGGCCGTATCAGCGTCTCGAGATTGTCCTCCCCCTCATGTTCCCCGGAATTCACGTCGGAGCCCTTGATCCGGGCGCGTCACCATTCGTCATCGACGCTTCAGGGGACTTACGATCTGCGCTACTGGCGGTCGACGCCCGGCTCGCGGAGTCCGGGGTGTGGCCGCAGCAGGTCATGTCGGCGGGAGGGACCGTGTCGGGGACGTCGGGCGAGCTCTGTTTCACCGCCGCTTCACCCGCGGCATACCTGCGGGTGGCCGCTACAGCGCCGGTGCAGGGTATGACGTTGATGGTCGAGTTGACCTACAGCTCATCCGTCAGTGGGAGTGTCGTTTTCACGACCCTCGCTCCGGGTTCGTCGCGCATCAACGTCGACGTCTCCCCCTTGGAAGCGGGGGTTCACACCGCGGTGTTTGCCCTTGACGGGGACCAGCTCACGAGCCTGCAGATGGGCGCCTTCCGGTTGGCAAGCCCGCTGTGCATCCAATCGCTGACCATTGTGCACCCCGTCGTCGTGGGACCCGACGGGACGTGCCGCACGGTCGACGGGACTGGCGACGTGGGGGGAACGACCGCATGTCCGAGTGAGGACCCGCGGCCTGGCCGGTGATGATTGGAGCGTAGTCAATCTTGACTTCGAGGAGTCGCATGTCGGGAGAGGGTGGAGGGTGCGGGTAGGCCGACGGAGATGGTCAGGTGGCGTCAGGAACCGCGACGTCGGCCGGGACTCGCTTTGGAATGTGCCGGGGAGGTGGGTACGAGGGAGTCGGCAGCATTCCCGGACGGTGCCCCCCGACGCGGGGCCCCGGCGCTGGATGCTGGCGCCTTCCCATGGGTGGTATCCTCCGATGCGGGGCGTCGGTTGGCTCTGGTCGGAATGGACCGCGCCTCGGGAGGCTTGCGGTGACTGCGTCGGCGCGGCTCGAGGTCACAGAGCGCTCTGCGACCAGCGAGCAAGGAGGAGGACGGGAGGAGCTGCTGATTCCCTCTGGTGACACGACGGCACCGGAGGTGTCCATCGTCGTGCCCGCGTGTGACGAGGCACTCACCATCGGCGAATTCGTTGACTGGTGCCTCAAGGGGCTGAAGGCCGCTGACGTGGACGGTGAGGTGCTCATCGTCGACAGCTCCACGGATAGTACCCCGCAGATCGCTCTGGCCCACGGCGCGCGTGTGCTGCGCGTTCCTCGACGAGGCCTTGGGCGGGCCTATATCGACGCTCTTCCATTCGTCCGTGGCGCGTACGTCCTGATGGGCGATGCCGATTGCACCTACGACTTTCGGGAGGTCGAACGCTTCGTTCAGAGCTTCCAGGACGGCTTCGAGTTCGTGATGGGATCTCGCTGGAAGGGCAGCATCGAGCCCGGCTCCATGCCTTGGCTCCACCGTCACGTCGGGACGCCGGCGACAACGTGGATCCTGAACCGCCTCTACCACAGCCGGTTCTCGGACATTCACTGTGGGATGAGGGGCATAACTCGGGAAGCTCTGGTGCGGATGGAGCTCCAGTCCCAGTCCTGGGAGTACGCCTCAGAGATGGTGCTCAAGTCGGTGCATATGCGCCTTCGCACCACCGAGGTCCCCGTGGCGTTCCTCAAGGACCGAGAAGGGCGGGTGAGCCACCACAAGCGGCTGGGCTGGTTCTCTCCCTATCAGGCTGCATGGATAAACCTGCGAGCCATGTTCATCTACGGCGCCGAGTTCTTCGTGTATTGGCCGGGCATAGTCACGTTCGCAATCGGCCTCTTGATCACCCTTCCCTTGAGTGCAGGCCCCATGACGCTCGGCGCCCTGCATCTATCGCTGTACAGCATGCTCCTAGGTATGACGCTGACCTTGGTGGGACTCCAAAGCTTCTTCTTCGGCTGTCTCGCCCAGGTGCTTCATGACTATACTGGCCAAGCGCGGCGTCGCTGGCTGAGGGTCTTCCCGTATTCGCGCACGGTGCTTCTCTGTGCCGTCGCGTTCGTGGGGGGTGTGACGCTCGGGACGCTGCTGCTCGCCGACTGGGTCTCGCATGGACTGGCACTCCGAGCTGATCGCGTCCTCTACAGCTCGGTCATTGGGTTGATGCTAATCATCATGAGTTTCATGACGTTCAGCTTCACGCTGCTTCTCCACGCTGCGGCTCTGCGGGCCACGTCGATCTATGACAGCCACGAATAGAGACCTGAGGAATCGCGCCTACGGCCAGGACTATGTCCTGACAGGGGTGGACCGCCTCGGTATCCGACTGTCAGCGCGCCGGATTCGAAGAACCGTGCGGAGCTTCTCTGGAATGCGCGTGGTCGACGTGGGCTGTGGCTACCACGCCTCCGTGGCCCGATCTTTGCTGCCGGAGGTGGCATCGATTGCACTCGTGGACGTCGCCATTAGTCCGGCACTGTGCAGCCACCCAAAAGTCCGCGCCATCGAGGGAAGCCTTCCCGAAGCCCTGAGGGAGATCCCCGACGGCTCTCAGGACCTGGTGATCTGCAACTCGGTCCTGGAGCACCTCTGGGAGCCTCTTGAGACACTGCGCGAGGTGTGGCGCGTGCTTGCGCCTGGGGGCTCGCGGTGGTAAATGTACCATCGTGGAGGGGGAAACGCTTCCTGGAGTTCTCCGCCTTCCGACTTGGGACGAGCCCCGCAGACGAGATGCAGGACCACAAGGCATACTATGACCCGCGCGATCTCTGGCCGATTCTGGTGCGTGCTGGCTTCGCCCCGCGCGACATTCAGTGCCTCCGCCACAAGTTTGGGCTCAATACATTTGCCGCTTGCCGAAAGGTAAGCGCAGAGGTAGTGCGATGACGACGTTTACCGCTACCTACCTTGCCGAGACGCGACGGATCGTCGAGGCCTTGGACGCCGACGCAGTCGAGAAGCTGGCCGAGGGGTTGGCCGAGGTGCGAGAGCGCTCCGGCCGCCTCTTCATCCTCGGAGTCGGGGGCTCGGCGGGTCACGCCAGCCACGCGGTGAATGACTTTCGGAAGCTTTGTGGCTTCGAGGCCTACACACCCGTCGACAACGCACCGGAGCTCACCGCCCGCATCAACGACGAGGGCTGGGATACGTGTTTCACCGCGTGGCTCGAAGGATCCCGCCTGCGCGCTGGCGACGGCGTTCTCGTGTTCTCGGTCGGAGGAGGAGATCGCGAGCGAGGCATCTCGGCCAACATCGTCAACGCTCTGGACGCAGCTCGGTCTGCCGGCTGCTTCATCGGGGGAGTTGTGGGACGGGACGGAGGGTACACCGCCCGCGTCGGAGACGCCGTGGTGGTGATCCCGCCCCTCGTCGAGGAGCGGGTGACGGCCCATACCGAGGGACTGTGCGCGGTCGTCTGGCACCTCCTGGTGTCGCACCCTCGGCTCCAGCGCTCCGCCACGAAGTGGGAATCGGCCCTGAGGGCTGCGACGTGAGCGGCCGCTACGTGATCGTGGGGGGTGCGGGTTTCATCGGAAGCCACTTCACGGACCGACTCCTGGGCATGGCAGGCACCGAGGTGGTGACCCTTTACGACAACTTCTCGTCGGGGCGGGAGTGGCATTATGCGGAGTGGGCCGGAGATCCGCGGCTCAGGGTGGTGCGGGGCGACGTGCACGAGCAGGATCATCTGGTGGAGGCAATGCGCGGCCATGAGGTTGTTATCCATCTAGCGTCGAATCCCGACATCGCTCGGGCTGTCACCGAGCCGGCCATCGACTTCGATGAGGGGACCGCGCTTACCCACGGGGTGGTGGAAGCGATGCGATGCGCAGGGGTTCGGACGATCCTCTATGCGTCTGGAAGTGGCGTGTACGGCGATCTCGGTGCTGTCGAGGCAGGCGAGGACCACGGCCCTCTGATCCCCATTTCCACGTACGCAGCCTCCAAATTGGCCGGCGAAGCGATGATCGCTGCGTACTCCTTCATGTTTGGCCTTGTGGGACGCGCCTTCCGATTCGGGAACGTTGTCGGACCGCGGCAGAGTCACGGCGTGGGGTTCGACTTCGTGCGCCAGTTGGAGGTGCATCCTGCCCGCCTTCGGATCTTGGGTGACGGGAGCCAGAGCAAGTCGTACGTCCACGTGAGCGATGTCGTCGAAGCCGTGCTGATGGCTCTCGATCGCGAGACGGTGCCCTACCAGGTCTACAACGTGGCTACCGGTGACTACGTGACGGTTTTAGAGATCGCCGACATGGCCGTCGAGGCCGCCGGACTGTTGCGCGGCGCGGTTGCCTATGAGTTCACCGGCGGTGACCGTGGCTGGAAGGGGGACGTTCCGGTCGTGCGGCTCAATACTGAGCGGATCCGGGCCCTGGGGTGGACGAACCGGTTGAGCTCAGCCGAAGCTCTGCGCAGTTCACTGCAATCACTCCGGCTGGACGTCGCCCGCGACTCGGCACCCTAAAGGGAGATATGAGGGCGTGGACGTGAGCCGTCTTCGAGTCCAGATATTCGCCGATGGCGCGGATCGCGCTGGAATCGCCAGGTTGGCGGAGAGCCCACTGATCGGGGGCTTCACCACGAACCCCACCCTGATGCGAGCTTCGGGCGTGACCGATTACGAGGGATTTGCCCGCGATGTGCTGACCCTTGTCGGCGATCGGCCGATTTCCTTTGAGGTCTTCGGTGACGGCTTCGACGAGATGATCCGCCAGGGCAGACGGATCGCCGCTTGGGGCCCGCACGTCTTCGTGAAGATCCCGGTGACCAACACCCGGGGCGACCGCAGCTCGGATGTGCTCCGGACCTTGAGTTCGGAGGGCGTTCAACTGAATGTGACCGCCATGACCACTCCGGAGCAAGTGGAGTGGGTCATCGACTGTCTCGATCCCAAAGTCCCGCATTTCGTGTCACTTTTCGCGGGGAGGATCGCGGACACAGGGCGCGACCCTCTTCCGCTCGTGCGCCGATGCCTTGACGTGCTAGGGCCGCGACCGGAGGTCCGCCTGATCTGGGCGAGCCCTCGCGAGATCCTCAATGTGGTACAGGCGGACGAGATCGGCTGCCACATCATCACCGTGACCCATGACCTGCTGAGCAAACTGACGCTCCTCGGAAAGGATCTCGACGAATACTCCTTGGAAACGGTTCGGATGTTCCACCGGGACGCTGTGGCCGCCGCCTTTCAGCTGTGATGGCATTGGCTTCATGACCCTCCCGGTCGTTATCCTTGCCGGCGGCCTGGCGACCCGGATGCGGCCGGCCACGGAGACCGTGCCCAAGGCACTGCTCCCGGTGAACGGACGGCCCTTCGCCGACATCCAGCTGACCTGGCTCCACTCGCTCGGTGTTGCGGACGTCGTGTACAGCATCGGCTATCTCGGCGAGGCCATCGCCCGGTACGTCGGTGACGGGCGGCAATTCGGGCTCCGGGTTCGGTACGTGGCGGATGGTGATCGGCCACTCGGCACCGCCGGGGCGCTGCGGGCGGTGATCGACTCAGACCTGGTGACGCAGACTTTCGGGGTCATCAACGGTGACTCTTACCTGTTGCTGGACCTTGCCGCGGTCGAGGCCGCCTTCTCGGTAAGCGGGTGCCCAGCCCTGATGACGGTCATGCGCAACGGCAACCGTTGGGATGCCAGCAATGTCGTGTGCCGGAGCGGCCGCGTCGTCGCCTACGACAAGTCCCGTCCCGAGAGGTGGCGCGACCAGATGGAGTGGATTGACTACGGCTTCTCCATCGTCTCCCGGTCCGCAATCGCTGACCGAGTCGCCTCTGGCGAGGTGGCCGACCTCGCGGACGTGATGCGCGATCTCAGTGCGGCCGGGCAGCTCGCGGCGTTCGAAGTCTTCGCACGGTTCTACGAGATCGGCTCTCCTGGCGGTCTCGCCGAGCTTGAGCGCCACCTGAGCTCGTCGCCTGGCGGGATGCAGTAAAGTCCCGGGCGATGCAACAGACCGCCGAGGAGTTCTCGAGGCTGTGATCATCACTCGCACCCCGCTGCGTATCTCCTTGGGCGGTGGCGGCACCGACCTCCCGTCCTACTACTCGCGCCACGGTGCAATGGTGATCTCGGCCGCTATCAACCGATACATCTACGTCGGCGTCAATCGGACCTTCACCCGTGACTACATCATCAAGTACGCGGAGACCGAGCGCCGGGAATCGGTGGAGGACATCGCCCATCCGATCATCCGCGAGGCGTTGCGAGCCCACCCTGTCGGCCCAGCCCTGGAGCTGGTGAGTCTGGCCGACATCCCCGCTGGAACTGGCCTCGGCTCGTCCGGGTCGTTCACCGTCGGGCTCCTCCGAGCGCTCTACGCGTTCAAACGGGAACACATCACCGCCCACCACCTGGCCGAGGAGGCCTGTGACATCGAGATCAACAAGCTCGGCCGCCCGGTGGGCAAGCAGGACCAGTACATCGCCGCTTTCGGGGGCCTCTGCTGTCTCGATCTCGACACTGACGGGCGGGTCACCGTATCACCCCTCCGCATACCGGTGACGGCGCTTCACGACTTGGAGGAGCGTCTCCTGCTCTTCTTCACGGGATACGCGCGCAGCGCCGACGACCAGCTGCGGGAGCAGCGTGACCGGAGCTCGGTCGGCGACGAGACCATGCTGGCCAATCTCGACCGGGTGGCCGCCCTTGGACAGCAGGTCCGCGAGACCCTCGAGGCGGGCGACACCCATGGCTTCGCTCGTCTCCTCCACGAGCATTGGCAGGGCAAGCGACGCCGGTCGTCCGGGATGAGCAGCGAGGCCATCGATCGCTGGTACGAGGTGGGGATCGCCCACGGCGCCCTGGGCGGCAAGCTGGTTGGCGCCGGGGGTGGCGGCTTCCTGCTCTTCTACGCCGAGGACACGCAGGCTCTGCGCACGGCCATGCTCGGTGAGGGTCTCGATGAGGTCCGCTTCAGTTTCGACCTCGATGGCTCGACCGTGATCGTGCGGGACTGAGAGCTCCCGTCCACCGTTCCGCGCAGGCCCTGGCGCGACTAGCCCGGCCGCGGACAGCGGTGGTTGCACCTCCCTGCTAGACTCCCACCTCGCTGTGGATGGCCCGTGCAGCGCTGCGGCTCGCCTGCTGTGGAGCACGGCTCGGCGCCGAAGGGTGACAGCGGTCCTGGTGGTCGTGGCTATCCAGGCAACCGTGCTGGGCGTCACCTATCACGCCGTCGTATTCCAGGGCCGGACGCTTCTCACCGGCTCCACCGTCTTCAGCACTGAGGGCTCGGCACCCCCGTATGGATACCCTGGCCCGGCCCTAACCTCGTCGAACGAGATCGACGCCGGGGCGTCAGCCTGGCAGTTCACGCCGCAGATCGAGAAGGCGCATCTCGAAGTCAGCGCCGGCGAGCTACCCCTCTGGGACGCCAACGTCATGCTCGGCGCGCCGCTGGCCGCGGACCCACAGGCCGGCCTTATGAACCCACTCACCTGGCCCTTGATCGCCTCGCCGACACCGGGCGCCTGGGACGCCTGGCTCCTCATCCGTCTGCTCACTGCGGGGCTTCTGTGCAGCCTCCTAGCCTGGTATCTCGGCCTGAGATTGCTGCCCTCAACCATCGCCGGCCTTATCTTCATGATGTCGGGCGTCTTCCAGCTGCGCACAACGACGGTCCAGACCAGTGTGATGGCCATTCTGCCGCTGGCGCTAATGGCGGTCGAGGCCTGCATTCGCCGTCCATCACGATGGTCGAGCGGCCTGCTCGGATTGGCCATCGCACTTAGCATCCTTGCCGGCATGCCTGAGGAGAGCTTCGTCTGCCTGGGCTTCGCCGCGGTCTACTTTGCTGTTCGGTACGCGGTGAGCTGGCGTGGCAAGGACGCGTTCCCACGCTTACGCGCGGCATTCGCGGCTTGCGCCGGGACTGTCATCGGTCTCTTGCTCAGCCTGCCTCTGCTGCTTCCGTTCGCGGAGTACGTGAGTCTGGCGGTCACCCAGCACGGGACTGGCTCGACCGTCGGGTTGCTCACCGAGCACCCCCGCCAGTTGCTGAGCCTCATAGGCCCGCACTGGAACGTTGTCGGCCATCAACTGGGGAACCTGGCGAAGGAACCGCCGGTGGACAACTGGTTCGGTGCCGGCGCGATTCTTCTGGCTCTTCTGGGCCTGGGAGCCACCTCCCTGCCTCGGAGCACACGGGCCCTCCTGGCGCTCAGTGCCGTCGTTGTCGAGGCAAAAACGGTCGGCATCCCCGGCTTCCTCAATCAGGCCGTCGGTAAGGTCCCCGTGTTCAGCCAGATTGCGTTCTGGGCCTATGGTGGCGTGATCGTCTCACTCTGCGTCGCGCTCCTGGCCGCGGCAGGACTGCAGCGCCTCGAGATGAAGCAGATCTCTTTGCGCCAGGTAGCCTCCGCCACGATCGTCGTTGTCGGCGCGATCGGCGTCGCGGCTCCCATCTTCTTTGAGGGTACGACGATCCGGTGGGATCAGGTGGGTGTGACCGGGGGGGCGGTGATGCTCGTCGCCGGTGCCGCAGCCTACTCCGCATTGAATTCGGGAGCGCACTGGTCGTGGGGGCCGCGGGTGGCCGGGGTGGCCGTCGCCGTGGAGCTGATCCTCCTCGCGTCGCCGGAACTGCCCCTTGCGGCGAGGTACGATTCGCTGACGTCGACCCCCACAACCACGTACCTCGAGCGGGTGGACCCCTCAGGTGTGGGGAGGACATACTCAGCCACGGCGATCCTCTACCCGACCACCAACCAGGCCTTTGACCTCGACGACATTCGGGACCTCGATGCACTGTACGTCGCCCGAACCTATGAGTACATCAAGCTGTTTGTGGCACCTGGAATCACTGATCGCTTCGACGGCCTGCCGCCAAACACGGCGAACTACATCGACAACCCCTTCTTCGATGCCCTCAACGTTGAGTACGTCCTGGTTGCCCAGCCTGTCGCGCGGAACGGGGCGGGGCTGCCGGCCACACAATTCAAACTGCTGACCGTGGCAGCGGATGGAACCGGCATATACCGGAATCTCGACGCCGCGCCGCGGGCTCAGGTGGTATTCGACGCCAGCACGGCCACGTCCGAAAGCGCTGCAATCGCTCAGATGAGCGCCGCCTCCTTCGATCCTCTGACCCAGGTGGTGGTCGAGGCGGATGCCTCGGCAGGGGTACCCTCTCATCAGCTGGGGCCTATCCCAGCCACGATCGAAACGTACGAGGACGACGAGGTTGTGATCAGGACCACGACGTCCGAGCCGGGGACACTGGTCCTGGCCGATGCGTACTATCCGGGTTGGGTGGCGGAGGTCGACGGAAAGCCGACGCCGATCCACGCGGCCGACCTCGCGCTGCGCGGGGTGACCGTACCGGCGGGGACGCACACGGTTGTCATGCGCTACGAGCCTGCGTCGGCGGCGATAGGCGCGCTCGGCGTCCCCGTCGGCGCGGCGGCGTGGGTGATCGGCGGATGGGGTGTGCCGACTGTTCTCCGTCTGACCCGTCGCCGGCGGAACGGCCGCGCCGACGCCGAGAGCGCCACAGGGCCGCCAAGCTGCATGGGTCCCACGAGTCCCGACGGCGGGAGTCGGAACTCGCCCCCCTTGCCCGACCACGGAGAGCGAACGACCTCATGAATCATCGCGTCGTCGTCACAGGAGGCGCCGGCTTCATCGGTTCCAACCTCACCGATACCCTCCTGGCAGCCGGCCACTGGGTGCGAGTTCTCGACGATTTCTCGACGGGTTTCGAGGCTTTCCTGAGTCAGGCGAAGGGGAGCGCACGGTTCGAACTGGTCCGTTGCGACTTGGTGGCCGAGGATCAGAGGCTCGCGGCTCTGATCCAGGACGCCGACACGGTAATTCACCTGGCAGCCAACGCGGACGTGAGATTCGGTTGGGATGACCCTAAGCGCGACCTGATCCAGAATACGGTGGCGACCCACAACGTCCTCGAGGCGATGCGTGTCACCGGCGTCAATCGACTGGTCTTCGCCTCAACTGGATCCGTGTATGGGGAGGCGCCAGTGATACCGACCCCGGAGGAATGCCCCTTCCCAATGCAGACGTCCTTGTACGGCGCGTCGAAGCTCGCGGCAGAGGGCTTCGTGACAGCCTACTCGGAGGCGTGCGATCTGCGGGCCACCATCCTGCGTTTCGTTTCCATCCTGGGCCCTAGATACACCCATGGTCACGTTCTCGATTTCACGCGGCAGCTCCTTCGTGATCCGACACGCCTCGTCGTCCTTGGTGACGGAACCCAACGCAAGAGCTTCCTTCACGTCACCGACTGCTGTCGCGCAATCATCTCCCTGCTCGACTCTGACCGTAGGTGCGAGGTCTACAATCTTGGCGCCTCCGGCTACTGCACGGTAAACGAATCCATTGCCTGGATCTGCGCGCGTCTTGGCGTGTCCCCGCAAGTCGAGTACGGGGGCGGTGACCGAGGATGGGTGGGCGATAACCCGTTCATCTACTTGGATACGCGCAAGATTCGGGCCACTGGATGGGAACCCACCTACAGCATTCGGCAAGCCGTCGAGGAGACCGTGGACGACCTGGTCGCCAACCGCTGGCTCCTCAACAGGCCCACGGACCCTTAGCGCAAACTAGGCGAGTCCTTGCCACGGCGAAGTCTCGACGGCGGGTGAGGGGAGATCGACCGGGGGCACGACCAACTCCGCGCGCTTGCCGTCGCGGGCTACGCGGTGTGCGACCAGCTTCAGAGCACAATCCGCTGAGTATTGAGTTCGCAATCCCCCAGGTCAGCGGGTGTCGTCTCAGCGGATGTACATGAAACGCTTGGCGCATTGCGCTGTGCCGGAGGGCTCCGCGAATTCGGGCCGCGGGAGCGTTCCCGACCGAGTCATCCGCTGAGAAACGGGCACGGACCCTACCGCGAAGCGGTGACAATCGCCGAAGCTGGCCACGTCTGGACCCCTACCGAGTTGACCGCCTCGGCGAGCATGTCTGACCGCTTGGTGATCGTTGGGATCACCACGGTGATCTCGGCCCTCACCGGCGCCGCGCTTTCAGAGCACGCACGATGCCCTCTTCGAGGGTGACGGTCGGGGTGTAGTAGCACTCCATCAGGGAGATGTCGGCGCAGCGGTATTGCACTCCGACCGGCTTGTCCTCGTGGACCTTCCACTGAGGCTTGTGGTCAGCGGCGAGACAGACCTGGTGGGCCAGCTCGAACATCGTGATGGGGACTCCGGTGCCGATGTTCACCGGCCCTTCAGCACCAGCGTCGAGCAACGCCTGCACGGACCCCACGATGTCGTCCACATGGACGAAGTCGCGCACCTGATGGCCGCTACCCCAGATCGGGAACGGATCCTGGTTGCAGAGCGCCCGGTCGATCATCGCCGGAAACGGGTACGAAGCGTCCTGATCCTCTCCGTAGCCGGAGAACGGCCGTACCACCAGCACCTCGACACCGAGCTTCCGCAGCTCCCGCGCCTGCAGCTCCCCCACGAGCTTCGTGAGCCCGTACATGGCGTCGGGATTGGTGAACATGTCGAGGTTGAGATCGTCCTCGGTCAGTTTGTGCTTCGGCTGCTGCAGGTGTGCCGGATAGGCCGCTGAGCTGGAGAAGTAGACGATCTTGTCAGGCTTGGTTGCTGCTGCCCACTGGAACATCGCCGCGTCGATGGCGAGGTCGTTAGCGACGGCGAGCTGGTTGCGCTCGCGTTCGTCGATCGGGGGGATCGTCGCCGCGGCGTGGATCACGAGGTCGGCATTGCGCCACGCTTCTCGGATAAACCCGATCCGGCAGTCGAACCTGCGACCGTAGTCGGGATCCCGGATGTCCACGCGCTTCACCCGGTGGCCGTGCTGTTCGAAGTGGGTTGCGAAGTGGCGTCCGATGAATCCCTCTGAGCCCGTCACGAGCACTCTCATGGCAGCATCCCCGCAATCAGCTGGAAGCCGTACCCGTCAGGATCGGCGATCTCTTGGAACATCACCTCGAACCCTCCCTCCGCGATCAGAGCCCGGTAGCCGTCCATTTCCCACGCCCAGGCGTGCACAGCGTCGTGAGACACGTCGGTTTCCCGTGCCGGGCTGGAAGCGACAATGTTGCGGCTGTGACGGCCGATCCGGCGCACCACCGCGTGAGGGTCGACAAGGTGCTCCAGGCATTCGGTGATCATGCAGATATTGCCCCACTCCAAGCACAGCTCTCCGTCTTCCAGGAACCCGGAGGTAAGCCGTTGAAGATCGCCGTAGTAGACCGTCTCACCTCGCACGTTGCGGGCGTACTCGGCGTTGACGCCCATCAGGTCGTAGCCCCACCGTTGCCCTCCGAGCGGAGCAAGAAGCGACAGAAGCCTACCGTCCCCGGCACCGAGGTTGACAACGAACCTCACCGAATGTTCGGCAAGCATCATCCGCTCGACGGCAGCCGCTGCGGTGGTCATATGGTCGTGGTGGATTCCCTGTTCCAGATGGGGAGCGTGCTCGCGATCCTCGTAGAATTCGGCGGTGAAGAAGTCCGGGGGGCTGTCTGGTCGAACAGGCGCCACTCAGCCACGGTCGCGCTCCAGTTCGAACACCCGGCCGATCTCGGGATGCTCCCCTTTCGCCGGTCGGATCGGATCTACGAGCAGATCCACGTCCTGTACCTCCACGGGAGGCTCGCCTATGTGCCAGTTACTCTGCTGTCCCATCGACCAGTCCTTTCAGTTTCGCCACGTCGGCCGCTAGGCCGGTGGGACTCGTCCGGTACTCCTCCCACACCGGCCAGTCGGTCTCCATATACGGCCACACCTCGTGGTAGCCCTCGTCCTCCGCTGCCTTCCCTCCGGCTTGTGGATGAAGATGCTCGATGATGATCTCTGGGCAGTAGCGGAGACGGCCAAGAGCTTGCCCCCACGCTTTCCAGGTGTTGTCGAGGTACATGTGCACGAGGTTCGGTGGGCACATGTAGCCCAATGTGCGGACGATGTCGCTTGTTAGGAACACCGCGGTGGGCAGGTTCTCACCTTGGAACAGGTCATTGCCGTAAGCGATGCCGGTGCCAAGCCGGTCGAGCTGCTTCGTCATCTCCTGATCCCAGAGCGCGGTGACTGGCACGTGGTCGTCGCCCATGAATCCGAGATATCGCCAATGCTTGGCTGCTCCACCGGCGTAGTGGTTCAGCGTCGGGCCGAGCCGGAGCCGGGGACCAGAGTGGAGGGTGATCTGCGCAGTGCACAACGACGGGTCGGCCACCACCCGCTTGTACTCTTCGATCTCAGGATCGTCCAAGTCGACGCACACCATCAGATCCGCTGTCGCATCAGTAAGCCTCCACGCTTCCATGAGACGCCGGATGTTGTGGGGCCGTCCCCGAGTCGGCACGATGACACACAGGTTGTTGATCATTGCGGCTGCACGATGCGTGGATCTTCAGACCCGTCTAGCTCGAAAGCGATCTCGAACCCGTCGTGATGGTGGAGATTGGTTCCTCCATCGTCCCCTTTGACCACGTAGATCCCTTCTTCGAGATCCCTCCAGCAGCCTTTGCCCGTATCCATCCACATGGTGATCCAGACCCCCGGGTTGTCCGCCTTTTGTGTACCGCCACTCGGTCATCTTCGACTTGTACAGTTGGAGCACCTCGGAGGCGCTGAACGTCCAGTCGTGGGGCGAAATAGAGTACCAGAAGATGACGTCGTGTTTCGTACTAAAGGTGTGTTTACTGCGCCGGGTCACTGACGCCCCCGATGTGTCTTCGAGGCGAACCGAAGCCAGGGGGCTGTCGTAGCTGCCATATCGGTCCCGCACGGCACTCGGTCTACCTCGTCAGCGAGCCGACGGGACGGCCGTGCAAGACGGCGCGTTGGGCGCGTTCCTGCCGCACCGGCTGAAGAGGTCCGAGGCCGGGTTTCGACCTTGGGACCCGTACACAGGGGCAGGCGACTCGGCGACTGGGCACGCCGCGGGGTCGAGGTACTTCTTGGCCTCGCCAGGGATCGGCCAGCCGCCATGCCTGCGACGGACCACCTAGCTAGTGTTTTGTAACACGAATATAGTGACGGATGGCAGGGTCGGAGAGATGATCGTGGCATGGCCCAGTTTGGGGGAATGTCACGTGAGCGGCGCCGCGGACGTAAAAACTGAGATGGGGTCTCTTGCCCGGCGCCCGGTTCCGAAGGCAACAGGATGAGCCTCCGATTCTTGGCCGGCATCGCGGTGCTGGCGGCTGCGTGCGGCCCGGGCATCCCCACGGCAAGCTCAGCACCACACAGTCCGGGGGCTGGTTCTCCGCCGACCCCATCTGCGCTCCCGGCGGCTGCGGCTGGGGTGGATCAGTGGAGCGACTTCAGCGGAGGCTCCTGGGTTGAGCAAGGGGGACACCTCTACACGTCGCAGAGCAGTGGCACTCAGTGGACGGACGTGACCCCTCACGTCTGCCCGACGTGCAGCGTCACCGCGGACACGTTCCTGAGCGCCCAGGACGCCGTCTACGTGGCGGTTGGTGGGGCCAACCAGGCGGCGAGCGCCGCTGGGGGCGCCGATCGCGTCTGGCTCGCGGGCTACCGGACCGGCGGGTCAACCCAATCCGGGGCCACCGAGGCATGGGTGGCCGCGACCCGCGATGCCGGGCGCACCTGGACCACCAGCACCCTGGCCGTCGGCGCCGGCGCTGACTTTCCGGTGGAGTGGGCCTCACTGGACTTCGCCGGGGACGGACTGCACGGTCTTCTCGCTCTCGTTGTCGTGCACAACTCCGGCGTGGAAGGAGCGTCACAACTCTGGTCCACCGGCAACGGCGGGCTCTCCTGGACGCAGTTGCCCAACTTCGGTCCAGCGGGGTACGTCACGGTGGTGAGCGCGGAAGACGCGTGGGCCGTGTCGGGAGTGGGGGGCGTCCTTGAGCGCTCGACCGATGGCGGGGTTTCGTGGTCCACGGTTGCGCTGCCGTCGAATCCCTACGTGCTGGGGCCAGTGTACTTTGCGGATGCCAGTCACGGACTGCTGCTCGCCGCCGACCTGGCTCCGACCGAGAACGCCGCCGATTTCGTCATATACAGCACCACCGATGGAGGCCAATCCTGGGTACGCGGAACGACCGTGAGCCCGCCATCCGCCGACGCGTTCGGCTACAGCACCGGTCCAGCCTGGGTCGCGATGGGAGCGGACGACGCGGCGATGATCCTTGGCCGTCAGGTCATGGAGACCACGGATGCTGGAGCTTCATGGCAGGTGGCCGCGACCCTCAGCGTTGACGGGGCCGGCCTCCTGAGCTGGAGTACTCAGGGAGAGATGGTGGCGGCGTACTACTCGCAGACTTGCACCTCGAAGTCGGCGAGCTCGTGCACCACCGTCAGCGGAGTGCTGGCATCGTCCGATAATGGCCACACCTGGAACAGCCGCCCGCCCCCGGCCGGGTGATCTGAGAGGAACTCCCAGCGAGGAGCGACGCCACGCCGCCCGCCCCACCGAGCCTGATGAGTCCGCGCGACTTGCCCGAACAAGAGTGAGAGCACCTTGGCCTCGCTCAGGCTCTACTCGCCTCGGTGATCACCTCGTAGGCGCGAATAGTGAAGATGCCTAGCGACCAATGGGCGAGCGTGCGGGTCACGCCATCGATCAGCCCAAAGGCTTCAGGAGCATCCCTCATCCGGTACACGACCACGGGAGGCGTTTGGGGCTGGGTGCGAGCTTGAGCAACCTCTGGCCGGGATGTCCGGTCACCCTGCAGCTACGCCTTTGGTTAGCCCCTCACGTTCGTGTTTTTGTGGGGCGCCATGTAGCGTCGGTCTGGGTACATTAGCGGGTTCTAGCATGTCAGCGTCCGCCCTGCCGCTGCGGGTCACCACGGGTCAGCGCGAGCAGCTCGAGGCCTGGTCGCGGAGCCGTGTCGTCCCCCACCGCCAGGTTCTCCGTGCCCGCATCATCCTGATGGCTGCGGAG
>Ga0187872_10000557_pt1 | contig 42775 bp, 42 predicted proteins | sample June2016WEW_16_4_FD_132973 | JGI IMG/M metagenome (GOLD analysis project Ga0187872, IMG submission 132973) | Peatland microbial communities from SPRUCE experiment site at the Marcell Experimental Forest, Minnesota, USA - June2016WEW_16_40 | ecosystem: Environmental > Terrestrial > Soil >...
GTCCCTACCGTGCGCTCTCCGACTGGCTCGGACAATTCGGGTCGCGACTATTTCCGGAAATCAGCGCTATACCCGGTTGGCGAGTCGTTCCTCGGTAGAGGGGTTTCTGCCACGGGCTGCTAAGCGAATTGCAAGCGCTTGAGCTTCAGCCTGCCCGTGCGAACCTGTGCCAAGTCGTACTGCGCCTGTTGCACCAGCCAGCTTTCGGCGCTCCCGCCGAAAACCTGGGACAGCCTGACTGCCATTTCGGGAGAGATGCCGCGCTTTTCGTTGACCAATTCCGATAGTGTGGTGCGAGTCACTCCGAGAGCGGCGGCCGCTTGCGTGATGCTCAAGCCCAATGGCTCAATGCACTGGCGCAACACAAAACCGCCGGGATGGGGTGGATTCTTCATAGGCATGGTTTAATCCTTTTTCAGTGGTAATCCAGGTAATCGACATCGAATGCATCGTGGTTGTCAAAGCAGAAAATCACTCGCCAGTTGGCTCGGACCGTCACCGCCCAAAACCCTTTCATCCCGCCCTTAAGAGGATGCAACCGAAGGCCAGGCACATCGATATCGGCGACGGCCCGGGCCGCATCGAGCCGCGCGAGAATGTCGCGCAACTTTTCAGCATGTTCAGCCATCACACCGCGCGGATCGTCGTCCTCATAAAGGCGGTTCAGCCCTTTGTGACGGATCGACCGGATCACCTTCGAACGTAACGCGTTACGTTACGGATGTCAAGCGCGCGAACAACATGAACTAGCGCGAAGGCGTTACCTTGATCGTGAACGGAATGGTAGCTGCGCCGGCCCTTACGATGTTCTGCCCCAGCAGGTCGATGCACGCAGCGATACCCGGATCGTCAATGGTCTTAGGTTGCAGACCGGAAGCACTATCGCTGGAGGTCTCGATCTTAAAACGAATGGGAACCTGAGCGGCGCCCTTCTGTATCAAGTTTTGCCCCAAATGGTTTACGCATGCGGCGACTTTTGCATGGCTGATCGTAGTGGGTTGGACGCCGGTTTCTTGCGCCGGAAGCACGGCACAAACCCAAAGCCCCATCACCCCGAGCGTCGCGAACCGAAAGAGATGTCGCATCGTGGAACTCCTTTCGTGCGTTGTAAGTATAGTACTCTGGACCGAATTCAATGCGAGCCACAAATTGGGAGTTCAAGAACCGGGCGCTGGTCTTCGGATTGATCTTCGGCTTCGCATTCGGCGCATACTCTATCGACCCTCAGAATTCAACGGCTGCGTTGGCGAATTGGCTAGGCGCAACGCTCGGGATCAATGCAAATCTCATCGCCCGGATCCTGTTTGCCGTCGCCACCTGTCTGCTTTTCGGGGCCGCTCTCCTCCGCACTCGGGCCTCTTCGTACCTTCACTCGAGTGTGGTGTACGCGGAGGAAGTGAAGACTGAATCGCTGGTCGCCGATGGACCTTATCGGCACACGCGCAATCCCCTGTATCTCGCCAATGTATTGCTGGCCATCGGCATGGGCGCGCTGATGAGCCGGCTCGGATTCTTCGTGGCGGCTATGGCGATGCTGCTATTCTGCTACCGGTTGATCCAGCGCGAAGAATCGGCGCTGGTGGCGAGTCAGGGCGCACAGTACGATCTCTATCGAAATGCTGTGCCGCGTTTGTGGCCCGCTTTCAAGCCGCGCACTGCCGCGGCCGGTGGCCAAGCGAGTTGGTCCGCGGGATTCAGGGCAGAATTCTCGTGCTGGGGATTCGCGGTGGCGGTTGCCGCGTTTGCCATCACGCTGAACACGACGGCGTTTTTCGTGATCCTGGGCGCCAGCATCGTTTTGCTGTGGTTGTCCAGGCGGCTCATTCAAAGGAACACGCGCGGCGCGCCCGCGGCTGATCCCTAGCGTTAGACTTAATTCTAGTGGGCCCCAAAGTTTTAATCTCCGCTGGTGAAGCGTCGGGGGACCTGTACGCGGCCGGCCTGGTGGAGGCGCTCCGCCGCCATCGACCCGACCTGCAGTTCTTCGGTTGCGCCGGACCGCGCATGCAAAAGGCCGGCGTTCGCCCAGTAGTGGATGCGCACAGCTTGGCCGTGGTCGGCCTGGTGGAAGTGGTCACTCACATCCCGCGCATCTACGGCGAGTACAAGAAATTGCTAAACACGGCCCGCGCCGAGCGCCCCGAAATCGCCATCCTTACCGACAGCCCCGATTTTCATCTGCGCGTTGCCCGCCGGCTGAAGAAGCTTGGCATCCCGGTGTTCTATCTGGTTGCACCCCAGGTTTGGGCGTGGCGCAAAGGCCGCCTGCCATTGATGCGCCGCACGATCGACCGGCTGCTCTGCATCTTCCCCTTCGAGCCGGAATTCTTCGCCCGCCACGGCATCGACGCCACCTACATCGGACATCCACTCACCCGCCTACTGCGGCCATCCGCCAGCCGCGCCGAGCTGCGAAGCCGTTTCGGAATCCCGGAGGGTACGCCGCTGGTCGCCCTTCTGCCTGGCAGCCGCACGGGCGAGGCATCGCGCCATTTACCCATCTTGCTGGACGCCGTGGAACGCATTCGAGCCACCGCGAACCCCGTGCCCCGCTTCATATTGGCGGTCCCTCCCGGTACCATCCCGCTAGGGTCAAATTTCCGGGAACGGATTTCTTCGGCGTCCATCCAACTGCTTGAGGGAAAAACCTGGGATGTGCTCGTCTGCGCGGACGTAGCGCTTGCCGCCAGTGGAACCGTCACCATTGAGGCGTGCCTGCTGGGAACCCCCATGGTCACCTTTTATCGAGTTAACAATTTAAGTTGGTGGATGGGAAAGGCTTTGGTTCGGGTGCCGTTCTATTCGATGGTCAACCTGGTGGCGGAGCGGCGCATCGTGCCGGAGCTGATCCAAGATCAGATGACCGCGGAGAGTCTGGCTCGCGAAGCTCTGGCGCTCCTTGAAAATGAGGCTGCGAGGGAAGGTATGCGCCGGGATCTGGCCGAGGTGGCTGAGAAGCTCACCGGTACTGAGGATCCCTTGGAAGTAGCGGCGGCGTTGGTGGAAAAGCGTCTGGCAGATAAGCAATCAACAAAAGAGGAAATGGTTCATGTCTCGTAAGATTTTGCTGGTAGCGCTCACGCTGGCCCCGCTCGTTTTAGCGGAGTTCGCTTTAGCGCCGTTGCTCGCCGCACAGGACAGAGGCAGCAAGTCCGGCCGCATCGACGTGGATAACTACGCCATCGACGCCGAGATCAATCCGCGCACGCAAACGCTTACCGCCAACGTGAAGGTCCGGTTCAGCGCGCTAGATAATGATGTCTCCTCAACTTCCTTCGAGCTGAATAACGCCTTCAATGTTTCGCGCGTCGTGGATGACGCCGGTCATCAGCTAACCGCTTCTCGGTCGGGGGACATGAGCGTTCGTCTGAACTTCCCCGCCCCGTTGGTGAAGGGCAAACCCACTACGGTCACATTCACCTACGACGGCCGATTGACCGGCCAGGAAGAATCGCCGGTTTACGGCATCAAGTTCGGCGCCATTCAGACCGACATCACGTACCTAATGTACCCGGCGCGCTGGTTTCCAGTGAACGGCTACACAGCGGATCGATTCACGTCCGACCTGCACATAACAGTTCCCGCCGGGTACCAGGTAATTGCGAGCGGCACGGGTAGTTCCCAGCCTGCGGGCGCGGGCAAGACAGCCTTCAGCTTTCGATTTGACAAGCCTTCATTTCCTGGAAGCATCGCGGTGCTGCAAGGCGATCCTGTAAAGGTAAATTCAGAAGGCGTCACATCGACCATCTATTTCCGGCAGAAGCAGAACATGGCCAACGCTTATGGCGAGGAGACCGGAAAGGTGATGAGTTTCCTGAGCAGCGTCTATGGCCTTGCGCCGCAAGCCAATCTTACGCTGGTTGAGACCGAGGACGGCACCCCGAACGGCTTCTCCGCGCCGGGAATCATTTTCCTTTCGCCCCGCGGCATCGGCAATCAAGTGGCCTCGCGGCTGTTAGCGAATCAGCTGGCGCGCCAATGGTGGGAGACGCTGGTGTCGCCGGTGGACCGCGATCATTTGTGGTTGGAGAACGGCAACGCGCGCTTCGCCGAGCTGCTGTGGGACGAGCACGCCAACGGTCCAGCGGCCATGGAACAGGACCTGCACGATACCTACGTCGAAGCGCTGACGGTGGACAATCCGCCCATGATTCAAGCGGGGCGTCTGGACGACTACTCGCCGGAGTATTGGGCGCTCACCGCAGGCAAGGGCGCCGCGATGTTGAACATGCTCCGCAGCGTGATGGGCAACGACAATTTCAACAAGCTGATGTCGAGCTTTCCGGAGAAGTACGCCTGGCAATCGGTGAGCACTGTGGATTTCCGCAAGCTGGCCGAGCAGATTTCGGGGCAGAACCTGCAATATTTCTTCGTGCAGTGGCTGGAGTCGAGCGGCGCGCCGGAATTCAAGATGGAATATACGGTGTTTCGGACACAGAAGGGCTTTCGCGTGATGGGCAAGATCACCCAGGATCTGGACACGTTTCAGATGCCCGTTGATCTGAAGATCGAAACGGAAGGCAATCCCGAAACCAAGCGCATCGACGTCGTAGGAACATCGTCTGAATTCACTGTCGATACCTTTGGAAAGCCGAAAACCGTGACCATCGATCCAACGGGCGCGGTGCTGCGCTGGAGTCCCGCGATGCGCGTGGCGGTGGCCATCAAGAAGGGCGAGCAGTTCGCTGCGATCGGCGAGTTCGGCGACGCCTTGAAGGAATACCAGAAGGCGATTGAAGTAAATCGATCCAGCTCGCTGGCGCACTACCGCGTGGCCGAAGTTTTCTTCCTGCAGAACAACTATCAGTCGGCCGCCAACGAATATCGCGAAGCGCTGAATGGCGACCTGGAGCCGAAGTGGGTAGAGGTGTGGGCCCACATCAAATTGGGCAACATCTTCGACGTCTCCGGGCAGCGCGATCGCGCGGTCAACGAATATAACCACGCCATCCGCACGAAGGACGATACGCAAGGCGCGCAGGAAGAGGCCGCGAAATATCTGAAGCAGCCCTATGAAAAGAAGCGCACCAACGTTTAGGCGGCCACTGCTCTCACGAGGTTCAGCTTCCGGCAGCAAGCTTGGACGTTAGCATCCAGCGCAGCACGCCATGCGGCTCGGCCCCAAACCGCTCTATTTCGATACACGCGATTGCGCCCTTCTTGAAATCCACCTGAAGGCTCGGCGACCCGAGCAGGTACGCCGTCAACCGGCCGAACAAAGGCTCATGTCCCGCCAGCAGAATTTCAGCCTGGTCTTTGTGCACGCGGATCTCATCCCAAACCGCCTTGGGGGATGACGCAGGCTCCAGCGCCTTGGTGCGCAGCAGCTCGCCCTTGTACTCCAGAATCTCCGCGGCAAGCTGAGCTGTTTGCAGCGCGCGCTTGTAGGGACTAGTAAAAATCAGCGACGGCGCGACGCCGGCCGAGGCTGCCGTGCGCAAAACATTCCGCAGCTTCTTGCGTCCATCGGGAGTCAGGGCGCGCTCGGAATCCGGCTGACCGGCCTGTCCGTCTTCGGCCACTCCGTGCCGGAGGATATAAATTTCCATTCCTGATAGCCTACTGGTTTGAAACTCGATCTCGACCGCAGCGCCTTTTATCTCACGTGCGGCGCGCTCCTCTCCATTCTATTCTCGATCGCCGTCTCGCAGATTCTTCTCGCTGTGGCGCTGGCGGCATTGTTGCTTTCGTCCACCAAGATCCGGCTGCCGCCGATCAAGCTCCCGCTGGGGCTTTTCTTGGCCGGGACCGTGATTTCACTTCTGGCCTCCGGACATATTGCCGAAGGCATGCCGCAGATCCGCAAGTTTTATGTGTTCTTCATTTTGCTGGTGGCGTACAGTACGTTCCGCAAGGTTTCCGAAATCCGCGCCATCGTACTGCTGTGGACCGGAATCGCGACCCTCTCGGCCGCGCGCAGCTTCTTCCAGTTCTGGCGAATCTATCAACAATCGCAGGCCCAGCACGTTAGCTTTTACGCCTTCTACATGGGGTCGCGCATTACAGGTTTCATGAGCCACTGGATGACGTTCGGCGCCGAAGAGATGATCGTGCTTTTGCTGCTGGCATCCTATTTGTTCTTCTCGCGGGAGCAGCGCTGGAAACGGCTGGGATGGCTGTGCGTTGTGATTCTGGGTTGTTCGATGGTGCTGGGATTTACGCGCAGCATCTTTCTGCTCGGGTTCCCAATCGGGCTGCTGTACCTGCTGTGGTTCTGGAAGAAATGGCTGGTAGCAGCTGTCCCTGCGGTGGTGTTGATCGCATTCTTCCTCGGGCCGCATGCGCTCAGGGAACGGATCACTTCCGTCGTAGATCCGCATGGTGAAGTGGATTCGAACCAGCATCGGGCCATCTTGCGCGAAACCGGGCTCCTGATGATCCGCGCCCATCCCTGGCTCGGCCTGGGACCCGAACAAGTGAAGTATCAATCGGACCGATGGATTCCGGCGTCCGCGCTACCGTTGCCCGTTGGCTATTACGGACACTTGCACAATGTCTACCTGCAATATGCGGCCGAGCGCGGTGTTCCGACGCTACTCATTTTTCTATGGATGATCGCGAAAATCCTGTGGGACTTCGCGCGGGCGTTACTCCGAAAACCGCCGAGCGGGGAAGCGCGCTTCGTGCTGCAAGGAGCGATCGCGGTGATCCTTGCGCTGTTAGCCGAGGGCTACGCGGAATATAATTTCGGCGATAGCGAAGTGCTGACGATGTTTCTCGCGGTGGTGGCCTTCGGGTACGTTGCCGCGAATTCCTTGGATTCCAGCCAGCCGTAGGCGGCTATGAATTCGAGCGGACAGCGTCCGCTATTCGGCCGCAGAAGCGGCCCTACTGCATTGGCCCGTGATGCTCTGGTGGACGCTTCTTGCGCGTCCCACCGCCGCCACGCCGCGGCCGATCGCTAGAGTTGCCCGCCGCGGGCTTGCGTGCGCGTCGCACCGGCTTCGGCTTGACGGGCGGAGGATTCGGCTCGAGCAGCGAAGGCTGGCCTTCGACGATAGGCTGCTTCTCGTCCTCCTCCTCTTCGGCATGTGGCTCCGGTGGCCTCTCCGGCTCCGCGGGCGGATAGAACTCGGCACCCATATATACGATGGGGCCCTTCTCTTCGTCCGGTTCCACCCGTACCACCAGCTTGTCCTGCGCGTAGTTGAGGAACTCGGAGAATTCCTGGAATCCGTAGGCGGCGGCGGAGAAGTTCGGGACCTCGGTTTGCACCCACCCTGCCAGATCGTCGAGCAGAACGCCGTTTTCCATCTCCAAGCGATGGGTCTCCAGCACGTCGCGCAATGGCGGCAGCGCCTCTTCCGGCTTCGGCGTGGGACGTTCCGGCTGGGACGCGCCCTTGCGTTCGATGATATATCGTCCGCCCTGGCCACTGACGTTCACGTAATCGGCCTTCTTCAATTTCTCGACAAAGTCCGAGAAGCTGTTTGCACCGTACGCTTTTTCAGTGAATGCCGAATCCAGTTGCAACATCGTGGATTTCAATAGCCCGAGCTGCGGCTGCACCGCGCGGCGCTCCAACACTTGCAAAGCGCGTTCCACCAGTGGCATGGATTGCGCCAGCTCGAGCGGCGCGGGCCGGCTGCGTTGTCCGCCTTGCGGGCGATCTCTGCCAGCTTGCTGTTCTCCGGCCAGCCCCTGCGGGCGCGGCCCACGGTCGCGACTCTGACTCTGGCCGCGATCCTCCGACAGCAGCGATTCATAACTCACGAATTCGTGACAGTTCTGTTGCAGGATGGTGCTGGTGAAAGCCTTGCCCCCGACCACAAACACGGTCTTGCCGTATTCCTTGAGCTTGTTCACCAGCGGGATGAAGTCGCTGTCGCCGCTGACGATGGCGAACGCGTTCACGTGCGGGTGAGTGAAGGCCATTTCCAGCGCGTCGAGCGCCAGGTTGATATCGCCGCCATTCTTGTCACCGCGCGGCGAAGGCAGACGCTGCACCATTTGCACGGCGTTCTCCGCCATGGACCGAGCCGCGCCTTCCTGGCGCCCCCAGTTGGCGTAAGCAAATTTCGCGACCAGGTCGCCGCGCTCCTTGAGCGCATCCAGCGGCAGGGAAACATCAAATTCCCGCCGCAAAGTCGATTTCACGCCGATTTCAATGTTGTCGTAATCGACAAACACGGCGATGTTCAGTTTTTCTTGCATTTAGTTTTTAAGTACACGGGCGCTGAGCGCCCCTGTTTTGTTTTCAATATATGCGGGCATTTCAAGCCCGCGGTTGCTTCACGCGGTCTGCTTTACAGAAGACCGTATGAAGTCGACGATCGCTTCGAGTGACGCCCCAGGCTGGAATACAGCCGCGACGCCCAGCTTCTTCAGCTCGGCGGCGTCCTCGTCAGGAATTATACCGCCGACCAGGACCAGGACATCGTCCATGCCTTTTTCGCGCAGCAAATCCATAATACGCGGAACGATCGCGTTATGGGCGCCGGACAGGATGGACAGGCCAATTACCTGCACGTCCTCCTGCAAAGCGGCACTCACGATCATTTCCGGAGTCTGGCGCAGGCCGGTGTAAATCACCTCCATGCCCGCGTCGCGCAAAGCTCGCGCGATGACCTTCGCTCCCCGGTCATGGCCGTCCAAACCCGGTTTGGCGACCAGCACCCGGATGCGGGGATCCATACGCTCTGATGTTAGCACTGGTGATGGCAGCCCTGGATCGCGCTATAGCACGCTGGTTTCCGTATAAGCGCCGAAGACCTCGCGCAGCGTATCGCAGATTTCGCCCACTGTGGCGTAGGCGCGGACAGCATCCAAAATGGCCGGCATGGTGTTTTCTTGCCTAACCGCAGTGCCCCGCAAGGCCTTCAGGCATGCCTCCACCCTGGCGTTATCGCGTCTCGACTTCAGCCGCGCCAGCTTTTCCAACTGATCCGCCTCGGCCGATGCGTCCATCTGCAGTAGCTCGATCGGCTGCTCACTCTGCTCGACGAAAGCGTTCACGCCCACGATCTTCTGCTCGCCCGTCTCGATGGCGTGTTGATATTCGTAGCTGGCGTTTGCGATCTCGGTCTGCGGGAAACCTCGCTCGATAGCTGGAATCATGCCGCCCATTTCGTCGATGCGCCGGATGTAATCTCGCGCCTGTTTTTCCATTTCGGCGGTCAGGCTCTCCACGAAGTAGCTGCCGCCCAGCGGATCCGGCTCTTCCGCCACGCCGCTTTCGTATGCGATCACCTGCTGCGTCCGCAGTGCGATGGTTACCGCGTGTTCGCTCGGCAGCGCGTACGCTTCATCCAGCGAATTGGTGTGCAGAGATTGTGTCCCACCCAATACCGCCGCTAGCGCCTGCAGGGTGGTCCGGACGATGTTGTTGTAGGGCTGCTGCCAGGTGAGCGAACATCCGGCGGTTTGCGCGTGCGTGCGCAGCTTCCAGCTCCGCTCGTCACCGGCGCCGTAGCGATCCCGCATCGTCTCGGCCCAGATCTTGCGCGCGGCTCGAAACTTGGCGATCTCTTCAAAGAAATCGTTGTGCGAATTAAAGAAGAAGCTGAGGCGCGGCGCGAAGCTATCGACGGGCAATCCGCGCGCGACGGCCCATTCCACGTATTCCATGCCATCGCGCAATGTGAAGGCGAGTTCCTGCACCGCAGTCGATCCCGCCTCGCGAATGTGATACCCGCTGATCGAGATCGGATTGAAGCGCGCGACATGCTGGGTGGAGTATTCGATAACGTCCGTCACCAGGCGCATGGAGGGCCGCGGAGGAAAGATGTACTCCTTCTGCGCGATGTACTCCTTCAGGATGTCGTTCTGCAGCGTGCCCGAGAGCTTGCTCCAATCGGCGCCTTGCTTTTCGGCCACCGCGAGATACATCGCCCAGATCACCGGCGCGGGCGAGTTAATGGTCATCGATACGGTGACGTCGGCAAGAGGAATGCCGCGGAACAGAATCTCCATGTCCTCCAGCGAGCTGATGGAAACGCCGCACTTGCCCACTTCGCCGGCAGACGTTGCATGATCGGCGTCGTAACCCATCAAGGTGGGAAGATCGAACGCGACCGATAGCCCGGTCTGTCCCTGGCTCAGCAGATACAGATAGCGCCGATTGGTCTCTTCGGGAGTTGCGAATCCCGAGAATTGCCGCATGGTCCAGAGCTTGCCGCGGTACATGCTTTCGTGAATGCCGCGCATGTACGGGAATTCACCCGGCGGCGGGACGTTGAGACCGGCGATGTCCTGGGCCGTGTAGACGGGTTCGATGGGGATGCCGCTGAGCGTTTTGCGGGCAGGCGCGGTGGTTGTCCCGCTTGACATTGTCGGCAACTTTGCCATCAACTTCATTGTAGAGCTGTACGGTATGTTTAGAGCATGCCCAAGACAATCCAGGTGCGTAACGTTCCCGAGAAGTTGCATCGGAAACTAAAATCGCGTGCGGCGATCGAAGGGCTTTCGCTTTCCGATTTTGTGTTGAGTGTGTTGAGCGAGATGGAACAGCTTGCCGAGCGGCCCAGCATGAAAGAACTCGCGGAGCGCATCGCTAGCCGTCCAGCGGTAAAACACAAGCGGTCGCCGGCGGAAATCATCCGCGAGGAGCGGGCCAGGCGTGATCGTGCGCTGGCGCGAGTTCTCGATCCCTCGTTAGTAGATAGCAATCCTGCTAAGCGATCGGAGCGGACCCACTGCGGGAAACGAACTCGAGATCTTCGTCATCCTGAGGCTTACTGACGAAGACACGGCCAAAACTCGGCGCCAGAATCATGCAGCCACCGCCGAACTGTTCGACATGCCAAGCATGCTCCGAGTCTTCCGGCGTGGTCACAAAATCGATCGTGCCCGGTTCGGAGGCGTAGAGAATCCGGTCGCCTGCTAGAATCTCCTCTCCAGATCGGTACTTGAACGACATCGCGGAAATCTTAACACGGCCTTTCTCGTGCCACACTAAGTCCTGAACATGAAGATCCGTATCAAGAAACTCCATCCCGACGCCATCCTTCCCAGCTACGCTCACGGTCCCGATGAGGACGCCGCCATGGACCTGCGAGCGCTGGAACGGATGGTGCTGACGCCTGGCGCCGCGCAGGCCGTGCCCACCGGTATCGCCATCGAGCTGCCGCGCGGCCACGAAGCGCAGGTGCGTCCTCGCAGCGGCCTGGCCCTCAAGAATTCCGTCACCGTAAACTTTGGCACCATCGATCCCGGCTACCGCGGCGAAATCCGCGTGGTGATGTTCAACCTGGGCCACGCCGATTACGTCGTCGAAAAGGGCGACAAAATCGCGCAACTGATCGTGGCGCCCTACGATGCCGTGGAATGGCGGGAGGGGGACGACTTGACGGATTCGGCTCGTGGGGCCGGAGGGTTCGGGTCTTCTGGAAGATAGGCGGGGCGATAAAGCCGGGCCGTGTTGGAAGCGCTACGATAAAAGAAACACTATGTTGATACGAAAACCCGCCGATCTCCGCTATTCGGACATCACGCCCAAGCAGTTCTACGTCAACCGTCGCCGCTTCCTGGCAGGCTCCCTCGCGTTCGGCGCTCTGGCGAGCGCGGCGCGAGCCGGTAATCTCTCCGACGTCAAGAAGACTTCCTACGACGCCGGCGGAGAAAAGGTAACCCCGCTCGACGCCATCACGCATTACAACAATTTTTACGAGTTCGGCACAGGTAAAGAGGATCCGGCCCAGAACTCCCAGAAATTCCGCACCTCACCCTGGACGTTAAAAGTGGACGGCGACGTGGCCAAGCCCATGACTTTCGACCAGGACAGCCTGCTCAAGATCGCCCCTCTCGAAGAGCGCATCTACCGGCACCGCTGCGTGGAAGCGTGGTCCATCGTGGTCCCCTGGATCGGCTTCCCCCTGAATGCCCTGCTGAAGCAAGTCGAGCCCACCGCGAAAGCAAAGTACGTGGCTTTCGAGACCTTTTACGATTCCAAGCAGATGCTCAGCGAGCGTGAGGCCGGCATCCAGTTCCCTTATGTAGAAGGCCTCCGCCTGGACGAAGCCATGCATCCACTCGCGCTATTGGCTGTTGGTCTTTACGGTGAGAAGCTGCCCAATCAGGACGGCGCGCCCATCCGGCTGGTGGTGCCGTGGAAATACGGCTTCAAGAGCGCGAAATCACTGGTGAGGATACGCCTGGTGGAGAAACAGCCGCCCACCACTTGGAATATTTCCGCGTCCAACGAGTATGGCTTTTACTCCAACGTGAATCCGAAAGTGGATCATCCTCGCTGGAGCCAGGCCAAAGAACGCCGCCTGGGCGAATTGTTCAAACGCGATACGCTGATGTTCAACGGGTACCCCGAGGTGGCGAGTCTCTACGCGGGGATGGATCTTCGCAAGAACTACTAAATCCGTTTTGAACACGCTTTTCGGCAAGATACTCGCCAGCCGCTGGACCAAGGTGGCGCTGTTCGCGGCCTGCCTGATTCCATTCCTGGTGCTCCTGGGGCCGTTCTACAAGCTTTTGACTACCGGTGTCGCACCGGAGCTGACTGCGAATCCGGTGGAATACATCACGCACGACACCGGCACCTGGACCATCCGCTTCCTGTTGATCACGCTGTGCGTGACGCCGTTGCGCAAGATCTTCAATCAGCCCCGGCTGGCGCGCTATCGCCGCATGTTGGGACTTTTCGCCTTCTTCTACCTGTGCCTGCATTTTATGACCTGGTTCATCCTGGACAAGGCTTTCAGCTTTTCCGATATGTGGGCCGACGTCGTGAAACGCCGTTTCATCACCGTGGGAATGCTGGGCTTCGCGATGCTGCTGCCGCTTGCCATTACGTCCACGGCGGGCTGGGTGCGGCGGCTGGGATTCGCGAAGTGGCAGCGGCTGCACCGGCTGATCTATTTCGCCGCGCTAGCGGGCGTAATTCACTATTACTGGCTGGTGAAATCCGACGTGCGTCTGCCGCTGATGTATGGGGCGATCCTGACGGTGCTGATGTTTTATCGATTTTTCATCTGGAAGCAGACAGCGGCCAAACGCGCGCCGGCGCCTCGCGCGGCCGCTACCAGTCCGAGTACGGCGTCCCTTCCAGACTAGTTCCGTCGGCGCCGCTCCGCACATCGAAAATCCCGGGCTGTGTTTGGTTCACCGTGTTGCTGGCGTCTTCCATGATCAGCTTCCAGGAATCCGCCGTGCCCGTAATCGGATCGATGGGAACCTGCCGCAGATAACCGTCGCTCACCAGGTCCTCCAGGGTTTGCGGCGCTTTCTGCTTGTCGTAAGTGTATTCGTCGATCACCGTGCGCAAGGTGTACAAATTATTCTTGAGTACGCTCTCCTTGGACCGGATGATGGAGCGCGTGTAGATGGGTAAAGCCACGGCCATCAGTATCGCGATGATCGCCATCACGATCATCAGCTCGATGAATGTAAACCCGAAGCGGCGGCGGCTGGAAAGAGCTGGCACCGTGCCCGTCTTCACTGGATCACCATTGTGAATAGGGAGTTCCATCTCGCGCCTTGTCCATGCTCTTGGTGTACACATCGAATACGTTTTGGCCGCCCCACGACTGCGAGGTCGGATCGTCGCGATCGCTTCTGAGACCCCACTCGTAAGAGTTGGTCATGGGGTCCTTCGGAATGCGGCGCAAGTATTTGTTCTTCTTGTCCACCGAGCCGGTGGCTTTGATTCCGTCCACGAGTTGCTGCAGGCTCTCCGGATAATTGTCGGAATCGAGCTTCGCCGGGCCGATCTTCTGGGCGTCCATATCGTCTTTGAACTTATCGATCGCGTTCCGGATCTCGCGCAAGGAGCGCTCCAAATCGCGCTCCTTGTCACGCTGCACCTTATAACGCGCGAGCGGAACCGCCATGGACGTCAGCACCATCATGATGGTGAAGGCCACGATCAATTCCACCAGTGTCAGGCCGCTTTGTTTCTTCCGACGCATTCCTACTCCGAAAACTTACCGCACCCTCCTACTGCAGCTTCTACTGAACAACGACGGTAACCGACGGCCCTTGCACCATGATTGGCTGCTGGCTGGAATTCTTCAGCTGGGCTTCCGTGACGCTGACCGTCGTGGTTCCTTTGCCCACGGCTGTAAACGTGAGCTGCAACAGCGGACCTGTGCCGTTCACGCCGCCCGCGCCGGCTAAGCGATTCACGTCGATAGTCGCATCGCCGGTATCATTGCGAATGTCGAGACTGGGCGCCGCCACTTTGCCGTCCTGAGTCAGCAGTACACCCGGCGAGATCATCTCCAATCGCAGCACCTTGGGATCCCAGCGTACTTTCACTGGGACGGTCGCCAGATCGGTCATATTCTGAGCTTGGAGAGCAATCGTCACTCGATTGCTCAACTGCGCCTGCACATTGGCCGGATTGAACGCTAGAGCAGATGCACCGCCCGGAATGGCGGGCGTTACCGCGGACGTCGCTCCGGGCGCCGCAGGCGTTGTGCTCGACGACCCGGGGGTGGGAGTTGCGGGCGCTGAGGCCTCATCCGGCCGCGGTCCAAAATTCAGCTTCACGGCCGCATCCGTTCCCGCTGCAATTCCTCTGAGATTCAGCGCCGTAATATCCGGCCTCCGCACGATGTGCGGAATCAGAGCGATCATCAACTGCTCTTTCTGCTTATCTTTGGAGGTGTTGCCGAACAAGTATTTCCCGAGAATCGGAATGTTTACCAAGCCCGGAATTCCGCTAATGACGCTAGTATCTTGGTCCGACATCAACCCGCCCAACAGGCTCACTTCGCCATCTTTCAATCGGATGTCGGCCTCGTTTTTCTTTTGTCCGATCACCGGCTGGCTGAGCCCGCCCAGATTGAGCGTATTCGCAATGTTCGAAATATCCACGCTCACGTGCAAAGTTACTTCGTCGTCGCCATGCACGTGCGGCGTCAGCTCCACATTCACGCCGATATCGACGAATTGAAATTGGGTGCTCACCAGCGGGCTCACACCCACGGTGCCGACTCCCGGCTGGAAGCTGCCGGTTGCATAGGGATATTTCTCCCCGATTTTCAAACTCACCTTCTGGCCGTCGGAAACGCGCACTTCCGGCGATTCCTGTATCTTGGTCCTGGAATCCGACATCACAGCCTGTAACATCGCGCCCGGCAGACTGGTGGAAAAATCGCTGGTGCCCAAATGTCCCAGCTGTGAAAGAGCAACAAAGGTGGATGTTGACGTTCCCGTAGTGCCCGTGGTTGTGCCGTTGGTGGTTCCGGTTGCACCCGTGCCGCCGGTCCCGTTGGCCCCCGTCGAAGAGTTGGAAGTGATCGGATTGGTGGGCGAGAACGCGAACGGTACAGCCAGACCGTTCGTCCCGTTGGAGACCAGACCCGCGCCAATGTTGTGGCTCACGTCACTAGCCACGTCCATCACGATTACATCCACCACCACTTCGGCTTTCGGCTTATCCAGATCGTGCAGCAGCTTTTCCACGAGGGCGACTTTATCCACGGTGTCGCGCACCACAATCGCGTCCTCGGCGTTGAACTGAAACATCCGGCGTACGTCGGTAACCGAGCGCACTGCGGTCACAATTTCAGAAAACTCCTGCGTCGACGTGGGATTCTTCAAATAGAAGACCTTCACTACTTCGTCTTCATAATCCCGGCGCTTGGTCACGTTATCTTCGGTGACGAAAATGGCGTTCGTGCTCACCGGCTTCCAATAGGTCTTGGTCAGGAGCGCAATATAATCCAGCGCTTCCTGCAAAGTCACATTGTTCAGATCCAGATTCGCGTTCTTGCCGGGCTGCATTTGTGGATCGAACAGCACGTTGATTCCCGCCAGCTTGCCTACCGTCTCATAGAGCACTTTAGGCGGCTGATTGTTCATCTTGAGCAGGCTGATCTGGTTCGTTACCGGCTTCAACTCAGGCACCGACTGGAGCGACTGCATCATCTCCAGGCTTTCCTTCTGCGCCTTCTCGGCGGATGTCATCGGTTTTTCGCCTGGCGGAACCAGTCCCTTTTGCTTTTGCTCCATCAACTCCTTGGTTTGCTGCATGTCCTGGAGCGCGATCATGGAGCCGGGGTCCGTCGCGAACGCCTTTTGAAACTCGGTGTAGGCCTTTTCCAGATCCTCGGCTTTCAGCAGTTTCTTCCCTGCCTCGACGTGTGCCTGGCTGGCTTCAAATCTTGCCCGCCGCGCCGCCAGCTCATAAGTGGTTTCCTTAGGCTCGATATCCAAGGCTTGCTGGAAGTACTGGAGTGCCTTGTCGTAGTCTTTACGCTCTTCGGCTGCCACCCCCAGTTTGTACAACTTATCGCCCTTGCGGTTGTTAGCGTCCAGACTGCCGGAGGGCATCAGTAACAGCGCCACGCAGAGCGGAGCCACAGCACGTAACCTATTAAAAAGAATCATCTTATGCTTTATTAAGGTCCTATGCTAAACTAAACTTCAGGTGAAGCTGGAAACTTCCACATAAACGCTTGACGCGGCGGGCTTTCCTGGCGTTGACTAAAAAACAGGCCCGGACCCGGGTATCAAACCGGAGCTTGGTACCAAAATGGCAGAGCCAGCTATCAAAATCTTGAGCGACAACCGTCATGCGGGGCATGATTACCATCTGCTGGAACGATTTGAGGCTGGACTCGCACTTACCGGCACAGAAGTGAAAGCCGCCAAGGATGGCCGAATCCAACTCAAGGACGCTTTTGCAGAGGTCCAAGACAACGAGGCTTGGCTTCTCAACGCCCACATCGGCCAATATTCGCATGGCAACCGTGAGAATCATGAGCCCACCCGGCGGCGCAAGCTGCTGCTTCATAGAGAAGAGATCGACAAGTTGCTGGGAAAAACGCGTGAAAAAGGGCTGACGCTGATTCCCACCAAGATCTATTTAAAGACCGGGCACATCAAGGTGGAGCTGGCCGTCGCCAAGGGCAAGAAGGTGCATGACAAGCGCGAAGCCGAACGCACCAAAGAGATGGAAGCCGAAGCTCGGGCCGCCATTGGAAGACGAAGATAAAAGAAGGGGATACGGGGATCAATGGACATCAAGCTGGAACCGAAGAAATTGGGGGACGTGGATTCGGATGCATTGGTCATGGTGGGATTTGAAGCGACGCCGCCCCAGGCTGCCGCCGCAGAACAGGTAAAAGAGCTGTACGATTCCGGGGAGTTTTCGGGAAAGGCCCTGGAGATCGCGATCCTGCATCGGCCCCCAGGACTGAAGGCCAAACGGCTGGTGCTGGCCGGCGGCGGGAAGCACGACAAGTTTGATGCAGCCGAGCTTCGCAAACTCACGGGCGCGGTGGTCCGCTCGCTCAAGAGCAAGGGCATCCGCACTATCACGCTGGCTCTGGATGAGCCCTTCCGCTCGGACGATTTCGCCGCCGCGGCCGTTGAAGGCGCGGTCCTCGCGGATCTTGAAAATGATCGCTACAAGACCGATCCGAAGAAGAACGAAAAGCAGGTTGCCTCATTTTCAGTGTTAGGGGGATCGCAATCGGCCGTGGATCGCGGGCGCGTCCTGGCTGAAGCCCAAAACTTTACGCGCGATCTCGCCAACGAGCCCGCCAATGTCCTCACTCCCACCTTACTCGCCGAACGCGCCAGGCAAATGGCCTCCGAATTCGGACTGGAGTGCGAGATTCTGGATCAGGATCGCATGCGCCAGCTTGGCATGGGCGCTCTGCTGGGCGTTTCACAAGGCAGCGCCGAGCCTCCCGCGCTCATCGTCATTCGATATAAGCCCGCAAGCGCTCCCGCATCCAAGGATCATCTCGGCCTGATCGGTAAGGGCGTCACCTTCGACACCGGCGGTATCTCCATCAAACCGTCCGAGGGCATGGAAAAGATGCGTTACGACATGGCTGGCGGCGCGGCCGTACTGGGCGCCATGCGCGCCATTGCGCAAATCAAGCCGTCGATTCCTGTGACGGCCTTGGTCCCCACCGTCGAAAACATGCCCGGCAGCAAGGCGCAGCGCCCCGGTGACATCGTCACATCTCTTTCGGGAAAAACAGTGGAAGTTTTGAACACCGACGCCGAAGGCCGGCTGATCCTGATCGACGCGCTTACCTATGTTCAGCGCCTGGGCTGCACGCACCTCGTGGACGCCGCGACATTGACGGGCGCAATTGTTGTGGCGCTCGGGAGCGTGAATGTCGGTGCGTTCACCAACAACGAAGCTTTTTTGCAGAAGCTGCTGACGGCGGCCCGGGCGGAGGGCGAAAAAACCTGGCAATTGCCCATGGATGAAGAGTACAAAGAACTGCTGAAAAGCTCGTTCGCCGATCTCCACAACATCGGCGGACGTTCGGGCGGTTCCATCACGGCGGCTTGGTTCATTCGCGATTTCGTGGACGAAACGCCGTGGATTCACCTGGACATCGCGGGAACCGCCTGGTTAGACGATGCGAAACCGTACATGGCGAAGGGCGCCACGGGCGTGGGCCTGCGGACATTGGTGCGCTTGGCCGAGACCTGGTAACCCGCCTAGGGCCACGGCCACAGCTGTCCGGTTCCGGGCACCTGATCCCGTCCTTGAACAGCCGATGCGTGAGTTCGGCCCGAATTCCCTTTAGATCCTGCGGCCCAGCGCGTGGCCGTTGTCGTGCCATGATGATCCATCATGCGGACTGTGCTGCAGGACATTCGTTACGGCTGGAGAATACTCCAGAAAACGCCCACGATGACGGCCGTCGTCGCGATCACCCTGGCAGTTGGTATCGGGGCCAACGCGTTGATCTTCAGCTTCGTGAATGGATTCTTGCTGCGGCCGTTGGCCGTTCCGCACCCCGAGCAAATCGCCGTCCTCGCCGCTCAACAAAAGGGTAGTTCCCAATTCCTCTCCTACTTCTCGTATCCGGATTTCGTCGATTTTCGCAAACAGGCGGATTCGTTTGCCGATTTATTTGGCTACATTGCTTTTCTGCCGGCCTTGAGTGCCGATGGCCACGCCGATCAACTTCTTGCCAGTTATGTCACCGGGAACTATTTTTCTGTGCTGGGCGTAAAACCGCTGCTGGGACGCCTGGTTCTTGCGAGCGAAGAGAATCAACCTGGGGAGCAGCCGGTGCTGGTTCTGGGATATTCCTACTGGCAGAAAAGATTCGGCGGCAACCCCCGAGTGATTGGCAAGCAAGTCCGTATCAACGGGAAACAGGCGACGATCGTTGGCGTCGTGCCCAAGCAATTCCAAGGCGTGCTGGCTCTGACCGAGATGGACATGTACGTGCCCTTGAGCAATGGCGCATTTCTGGAGCAGAAGGCCGCCACCAACCCTGCCACCGATCGAAGTGCAAGGATGGTCAGCGTGCTGGCGAGATTGAAACCCGGTGTCAACTTTTCTCAAGCCCAGGCGTCGATCAACGTGATCGCTGCGCGGCTGGCGAAACAGTATCCCGACACCGACGCCAACGTCAGCGTTCAAGTTTACCGGGAGCAATTGGCGCGCCCACGGCCCCTGGGCAACAACATCGTGGCGGCAATTGCCAGCTTCTTCTTGCTGCTAGGGGCACTGCTCTTGCTGCTGGCGTGCATGAACGTGGTCAATGTTCTGTTGGCGCGCGCCACCGTGCGGCAGCGAGAGATGGGCTTGCGTGCCGCTTTGGGCGCGGGGCGCAGTCGGCTGATTCGTCAGATGCTCACCGAGACCCTGCTGCTTGGCCTACTGGGCGGTCTGCTGGGAGTGATTCTGGGGGAATGGGCCAACCCCGGAAACGTCTCTAACATCGCGTCATCCGGTACCAGTGTCCCGGTCCGGCTGGATTTCAGCTTCGACTGGCACGTTTTCGCCTACTCGTTCGTGGCCGCCCTCTTTGCCGGAGCTTTTGTGGGACTCTGGCCAGCTTTGCGTGCGTCGCGCGCCGACTTGAACAGTATTCTGCAAGGTGGACCCGGCGAGACCGCGGGAAAGGGACGCCATCGCCTTCGCAGCGCTCTGGTGGTGGCTCAAGTGGCCGGTTCGCTGCTGTTGCTGATCATCGCGGGACTCTTCGTACGCAGCCTGCGGCACGCCGAAACGATGTATCTCGGTTTCGATCCCGAGCATGTTCTGAACGTCAGCGTAAATCCACAGGGTATTGGATACGACGAAGGGCGCAGCAACGAATTCTATCGTCAACTCGAAGCCCGGGCGCGAGCCTTGCCCGGAGTAGAGTCGGTGAGCCTGTCGTATGGTGTCCCAATGGGAAACACTAACATCGTCCATGCAGGCGCTGTCACCTTCGAGGGTCAACAGCTTTCTGCCGGTCAGCAGCCACCATCCCTGTTCTTCAACAGCATCGATCCCGGATATTTTGCAACCATGCGGGTTCCACTGATCCGCGGCCGGGAGTTTTCCGCCTTCGACAACGAAAACGCGCCCCAGGTGGCCATCGTAAACCAAACCATGGCCGACAGATTTTATCCCCACCAGGATCCCATCGGCAAGCGTTTCAGCGTGAAAGCTCCCGCGAGCCCAGCGAAAACCTTGCAGATCGTGGGTATTGCCGGGAACGGAAAGTACGTGTTCATCGCGGAGGAGCCGACGCCGTTCTTCTATGTTCCCCTGGCGCAAAACTACGTTTCGACGCGTGCGCTGCAAGTGCGGTCGTCGGTTCGGCCGGAAACGTTGCTCACCCCGGTACAAAACATAATCCACAAACTCGCTCCCGATCTTCCGATCATGGACGCCAGAACGATGAAACAGACCACGGAAGGGCAGAACGGTTTGTCGGTTTTTCGCGCTGGCGCGACGGTGGCCGCTGAAATAGGTGCGATCGCTTTAATCCTGGCGGTGGTCGGTATCTACGGCATCGTCTCCTTTGCGGCGGCCCGGCGTACGCGTGAGATCGGAATTCGTATGGCGCTCGGCGGCAGCGCGCGCGACGTGATCAGCCTGATCCTGCAGCAAGGCGTCCGCATGGTGGCGGCCGGATTAGGTATCGGACTGCTGGCTGCCCTAGGCATCACACGCGTGATGACGCGTTTGCTGGTCGGCGTCAGTCCGAGCGACCCCCTGACCTACATCACCGTCGCACTGCTACTTGCGGCAATTGCGCTGTTAGCCTGTTGGATTCCTGCGCGCCGCGCCACGCATGTAGATCCCAACGTTGCCTTGCGGCACGAATAAGGACGTTATGAAACCACTGTTCCAGGACATCCGTTATGGCTGGCGAATGCTGGCGAAGACTCCCGGGCTGACGGCCATCGTCGCCACCACCCTGGCCTTGGGCATCGCTGCCAACGCTCTCATATTCAGCATTGTCAACGGTTATCTGCTTCGCCCGCTGCCCGTCCCTCATCCCGAACAGATCGCGGTGGTGGCCGCGCGGCAACAGGGCAGTTCCCCTTTTATGTACCAGTTCTCGTACCCTGATTTCCTGGATTTCCGCTCGCAGGCAACGTCCGTCGCCGATCTGTTCGGTTACATGCCCGTGCTGCCGGGCCTGAGCGCGGATGGCAGAGGCGATCAAATGCTGGCCTGCTATGTCACCGGGAATTACTTCACGGCACTGAACGTGCAGCCCGCCTTAGGCCGCCTGCTGCTGCCGAGCGAAGAGAATCAGCCCGGTAACGCAGCCGCGCTGGTGCTCGGATACTCCTACTGGCAGAAGCGATTTCGCGGCGATCCGCGCGTGATTGGAAAGCAGGTTCGCATGAACGGCCAGCCGGCGATTATCGTCGGGGTTGTCCGTAAGCAGTTTCTTGGCACTATGCCGGTGATTGAAACCGATGGCTATTTGCCGTTGAGTAGCGGGGGCTTCTTAGAGCAGGGCTCAGGCAACCTTATGCAAGCTCGCGATTCCCGGCTGATGCGAGTGATGGCACGCTTGAAGCCCGGCGTCAGTTTCGCCCAAGCGCAAAGCACGCTCGATGTCATCGCAGGCCGACTTGCCAAGCAATACCCCGCCACCGATAAGAACGTAACCGTTCACGCTTACCACGAGCAGTTATCACGCGCGCAGCCAGGAAACGACGCTGTGGTTGTTATCGCCGGCTTCTTCCAGGTTTTGGCGGCGCTGGTCTTGGTGCTGGCGTGCATGAACGTAGCAAATGTTTTGCTGGCTCGCGCCACCGTGCGACAGCGCGAGATGGGTCTGCGAGCCGCGTTAGGAGCCAGCCGGGGTCGGTTGATTCGCCAGATGATCACCGAATCTATCCTACTGGGCATCCTGGGCGGAGTAGGCGGAATCGTTGTGGGCAACTGGTTTAATCCAGGCGACCTCGCGCGGATCTTGAGCACTAGCTTCCCGTTTCGGCTGGACGTCAGCTTTGATTGGCATGTCTTTGCCTACGCCTTCGCCGCAGCGCTCCTGAGCGGAATCCTCATTGGGCTGTGGCCTGCCTGGAGATCCTCCCATGCCGACGTCCACAGCTTGTTGCAGGAAGGCGGACGCAGCGATACCGCTGGCGTGGGCCGTCAGCGCTTCCGCAATTTCCTGGTTGCCGCGCAAGTGGCCGGCTCGCTGATCCTGTTAGTGATCGCCGGCCTGCTGATGCGCAGCCTGCAGCACGCCGCAAGCATGCATCTGGGCTTCGATCCCGATCACGTATTGAACGTCACCGTGGATCCACACCAGATCGGTTATAGCGAAACACAGGAGCGTGAGTTTTATCGGCAAGTCGAGACCCGGGTGCGCAGGCTACCGGGAGTGCAATCGGTCAGCTTGGCGTTTGGAACTCCCATGGGGAACCTGAACACGGTCAACGGCGGGGCTGTTTCCATCGAAAGTCATCCCACCCCGGCCGGCCTGCAGCCTCCTCTCGTTTTCTTCAATAATGTTGACCCCGCCTATCTCGACACCATGCGAGTTTCCCTGCTGCGAGGCCGCTCTTTTACCGACTCGGACAACAAGAACGCTCCGCCTGTGGCAATCGTGAATCAGACTATGGCCGAAAAGTTCTGGCCACACGAAGATCCTCTTGGCAAGCGCTTCACCTTGAAGATCGCCACGGCGCAGGCACAAACGATTCGAGTAGTGGGGATAGCCGCCAATGGCAAATACGCGGCGATTTTTGAGGATCCCAGCGCCTTCTTCTATGTGCCTCTGGCACAGAATTTCGTTTCGGTGCAAACCCTGCAGTTGCGAACGTCCGTCCCGCCTGAGTCACTGATCGCGCCAGTCCGGAATGTGATCCACGGGCTTGCCCCGGATCTTCCCATTATCGATGCGGTGACCATGCAAAAAGTATTGGAAGGAACCAATGGTACGCAACTCTTTCGTTTTGGAGCCTACTTCGCAGCCGCCATCGGAGGCCTGGGATTATTTCTGGCCGTGCTGGGTGTTTATGGCGTCGTTTCGTTCGCCGCCGTTCAGCGTACGCGTGAGATTGGGATTCGCATGGCGTTAGGGGGCGCTGAGAGGGATGTCTTGAACTTGGTCCTGCGGCAAGGCGTGGGTATGGTTCTCGCAGGCTTGGTGGTAGGCCTGCTAGCAGCTTTGGCCTTGACTCGCTTGATGACTCGTTATTTGCTCGGCGTTAGCCCGAGCGACCCGCTGACTTACGTCATCGTCGCGTTGATTCTTACCGCGGTTGCGCTTGTGGCATGCTGGATTCCGGCGCGCCGCGCCACGCAAGTCGATCCCGGCGTAGCACTTCGGTACGAATAAAACCACTGAGGAGATTGCCATGAACTCGCTCTCGAAAGCCGTTCTCATCATCGTGGCCGTAGCCGGTACGGCTCTGGCTGCCGACAAACCCGACTTCTCCGGCGATTGGAAGCTCAACGCCGCCAAAAGCAATTTCGGCGTCATCCCCCCGCCCGCGACATACACGCGGAAAGTCATTCATGCCGAGCCATCCATCACTATCGAAAATACGCAGACTGGCACCGCCTTGGGCGACCAGCACGATACTCGAACTTACACCACGGACGGCAAAGAGGTGGCCTATGAGGCCAACGGAGCCAGCGTGAAGGCCGCGATTACCTGGGACGGCGATGCCCTGCTGATCAATTCGACAGCCTCGGTCCAAGGCATGGACATGCTCATCAAGGACAAGGTATCGCTGGGCGACGGCGGAAAAACGATGACCGATGCCGTGCACATCGCATCCCCGCAGGGCGAGCTCGATCTCGCTCTCGTATTCGACAAGCAGTGATTGGTAACTTACTTCCGCGCACTGTCAATCTGCACTAGCTCGCTGTCGGCAGCAGGCTTCTTCGGCGGCGTCAGTAACGATCGGGGCAGCTTCGAGAAGTACACCAGCCGCTCCACCAATGGAAGCAGCTTACGCACGGTGCGTCCATGCAGCAACAAACTTCCCGCCACCAGAGCGCCGCTCGGAATGGTGGTGCAACAGCGCGCGCAGACGTCGATCTCATTCGCGCGTCCGGTGACATGGAGCTCTCGCATGCGTTGCATGGCATTTGAATTCCAGATCTCGGACAAACTTTCCGTCCCGATGTTCCCCACCGGGCCGCCGTCCAGCGTGTAGCTCTGGCAACATGGATACACGTCACCGTTCTGCTTCACGTACATTGGACCGCGCCACAGATAGTGGCAGGGATGTTTCCAATCCTCCGCCGCATGGCGCGCTTCCGGCTGCAGCACATTGGTTTCGTCTTCCTTGATGCGCACTTGATCCACGCCCGGCACGCTCTTCCAGAAGCGCACGAAATCGTCCACTTCTCCGGCGTTGCGCTCCATCCGCACCATCTGGACCACCACTTGCACTTTGGCTCCGCGCTCGTGCTTCATGCGGGCGAATCGCAGAAAATTGTCGCGCACCTTCTCGAAATTGGCGCCCTTGCGATAGTACTCGAAGGACGCTTTGGTCGCGCCGTCGAAACTCAGCGTGATGTGATCGAGCGGCGTATCCAGCAACCGCGCGCAGGTCTTTTCATCGAAAAATGTTCCATTTGTCGAAAGCAGGGTGGAAATGTTGTGGCGCTCGCAATACTCGATCCGCTCAAAAATCTTGCGATCCATGAACGGCTCGCCCAGCCCGATCAGCATCATGTGCTCGGCGCTCTCACCCGACTCGCGCACCAGCCGCTCGAAAATCTCGTCGGCCATATCCGCCTTGGGCTGCTTGTGGGTTTCGCGCGGGCACATGGGACAATACAGGTTGCACTTCGCCGTGGTCTCGACGATATACTCCACCGGCAGCGCATTGAGCGCGGATTTTCGCCGCAGGTAGCCCCACAGCAATTTGGCCCTGTTCCAGGCTCTCATGGCAACAAACTTCATTATCGAGGATCGCCGTGCCGGACTGCTGAACTCCGCGACATTCCGCGCCGGCGCGAATATGTGATGTGGACGCCTATATCCGCGGCCTAGAATAGCTATAACATGTCTTCAATGAAAATCGCGATAACGGGCGCGAACGGTCTGATTGGCACACGGCTGCGGCAGCGGCTGGCCGAAACGGGACACACGGCCAGTCCGATTCCGCGAGGGAGCAGCGATACTGCGCTGACCGAAATTCTGGCTTCCACCGACGCCGTCATTCACCTGGCGGGTGAACCAGTGGCCCAGCGCTGGACCGATGCTGCCAAGAAGCGCATCCACGATAGCCGCGTGGAGGGAACGCGCCACCTGGTGAAAGCGCTATCGGCGCAGTCGCCTCGCCCGCGCGTGCTGGTGTGCGCCTCCGCCGTGGGTTACTACGGGTCGCGGGGCGACCAGATCCTCACGGAAGCGTCCTCGCCCGGGACCGATTTCCTTGCGCGCGTGGTCGTAGATTGGGAGGAAGCCGCACAGTCGGCCGAAGCGTTGGACATTCGCGTGGTTCGCCTCCGTTTCGGAATGGTGTTGGGACACGGGGGCGCGCTCGCCAAGCTGCTTCCTCCCTTTCGATTCGGTGTCGGCGGCCGGCTGGGCTCGGGCCACCAGTGGATGGCATGGATCCACATCGAAGACGCGGTGAACCTGATTCTTTTCGCGGCGAACTACGCCGCCATTCGAGGCGCCGTCAACGCCACCGCGCCGCATCCAGTGACGAACGAAGAATTCACCGACAGGCTGGCGCTCGCGCTCCACAGGCCGGCGATTCTTCCGGTCCCGGCGTTTGCCTTAAAGCTGGCCTTCGGCGAAATGTCGGAGATGGTGCTTGCCAGCCAGCGTGTACTTCCCACCGTAGCGAAATCCGCTGGTTTCCGTTTCCAATACCAGGAATTGCACCCGGCGCTGGAGAATCTACTGTCCGCCTCAACCTGAGAGAGAATAGAACCAGTATGCGTTTTCTGCTGGTTTTAGTTACCGCCGCCGTGCTCACCGCCGCTGGTGAGATGAATCTGACCGTTGCGCAATTGGTCATGTTCATTCGTTCTTCGGTGGAACTTAAGCAGCCTGACCGGCAAGTTGCCGAATATTTACGCCACGTAAAGCTGAAGGACAAGCTAGAAGACCGGACCATTGAAGATCTGCAAACACTAGGCGCCGGACCTAGAACCGTCGCGGCGTTGCGCGAACTGAGCGAGGCTTCCGCCAGCCTGACCGTCTCGCCCCCACCGCCACCCCCGCCAGTCTATGTTCCCCCGCCTCCGCCGAGCTCTGAAGAACAGGCGAAGATCATCGACGAAGCGCGTGAATACGCGATTAACTACACCAAACAGCTGCCTAATTTCATTTGCGTTCAAGTGACGCGGCGCGATTACGATCCTACGGGCACGGGCAACAACTGGTATCACTCAGACACCATCACGGCCCGCCTGAGCTACAACGGTTTCGAGAACTACGAAGTGATCCTCCATAACAACCAGCCGGTGACGAATGCCAACATGCGGCAGTTCGGCGGCACGACGTCGGAGGGCGAATTCGGCAGCATGATGAAAGAGATTTTTGAGCCCGAGAGCCATACGCAATTCTCCTGGGATCATTGGGGCAAGCTGCGTGGCCGCAAGACGTATGTATTCGCGTACGACGTGCAGCAGGAGTACTCGAAATATCATGTGGAAGCCGACGACAAGCTCGCCATCGTGCCCGCCTATCGCGGTTTGGTTTATATCGACGAAGACACCAAGATGGTGGTGAAGATTGTCATGACCCCGTATGACATGCCCGCCACCTTCCCCATCCACGACATCACCTCATCGCTGGACTACGATCTGGAGACCATCGGCGACATGCAGTACATGTTGCCGCTGAAGTCGGTCTTGACGTCTAAACGGGATCGCCAGATGACGAAGAACGACATCGAGTTCCGGCTCTATCGTAAGTTCGGCACCGAAAGCAGCATCAAATTCGAAACGCCGGACCCGCTCCCCGAAGACCAGACGAAAGAGAAACCCTCCGAAGACAGGACTCCGGACAAGCCTCAGAAGTAGCGAGGGGGCTCAGCCGAGATATTTCCCAACCAGGAGCTCCAACTTCTTGCGCGTTGCCTCGGGCACGGCTTTGGGATCGGTGATTAACGCATGGGCCAGCGCCGATCCGCACTTGCATTCGCGAACATCCGGCATGCTCGCCACCGTGGCAGCCACCACCTTACAGGCGTTGTCGGCATTCTGCCTGAGATTCGCCAAAATGTCGGAGACGGTGACGGCGTCGTGTTCTTCGTGCCAGCAATCGTAGTCGGTGACCATCGCGATGGTGACGTAACAAAGCTCGGCCTCGCGCGCGAGCTTGGCCTCCTGCAAGTTGGTCATGCCGATCACATCCATGCCCCAAGTGCGATACACATTCGATTCCGCCTTGGTGGAAAACGCCGGGCCTTCCATGCAAAGATACGTTCCGCCGCGTGCGACGCTGACACCGGTTTCGACGCACGCGCCATGCACCACTTGCGAAAGCTGCGGGCAGACCGGATCGGCAAAGCTGATGTGCGCCACCAACCCTTCGCCGAAAAACGTGGAGACGCGGCCGCGCGTTCGATCGAAAAACTGATCGGGAATAACAAACTTCAGCGGAGCGTGCTCTTCCTTGAGCGATCCGACAGCGCTGAGCGACACAATGCGATCGACGCCCAGCGACTTAAACCCGTAAATGTTGGCGCGAAAGTTCAGCTCCGAGGGCGAATGGCGATGGCCGAGGCCGTGCCGCGAAAGAAACGCGACCTCTTTCCCGGCGAGCTGTCCGACCACATAGGGATCTGATGGCTTGCCCCACGGAGTGTCGATCGTCACTTCTTCGTGCGCGGTAAAGCCCGGCATCGAATAGAGGCCGCTTCCGCCGATGATACCTATGGTTGGTTTCTTCATTTTTGAATCAGTTCCAGCAAAACGCCACCTGTAGAGGCTGGATGGACGAAGACATAGTGATGGCCCCCAGCGCCGGCGCGCGGTTCATTCAGTAATCGTGCGCCATGCGCCTTCAGCCGCTCCACGGTCGCGGCCAGATCCGGCACTTTGACCGCCACGTGATGCAGACCTTCGCCGCGTTTCTCAATAAACTTAGCGACCACTGAATCCGGACTTGTAGCTTCCAGTAGCTCAATCCGCGACTCGCCGGCGGGCAGCATCGCGACATTCACCTTTTCCAGCTCGACCGTTTCGCGCAGGCCGGCGGCAAAGCCAAGCTGCTTCTCATAAAAGCCCAGCGCGGAATCCAGCGAGCGCACGGCGATGCCCAGATGATCAATTTCGAATTTAGTTGATCCAGCATGCCTGATCCAGCCATCGGTTATGGTGTAGGGGTCTGAGCGCCGCGCCGCTACCTCTTCCGCCGCAGCCTGAAAATCGACATTTGCAAATTGCTGGATCAGCCGTTCACGCAGCATCTCACGCAGGCGCAGAATCCAATTGGCGACGGCGCGTTGCTTGGCATCCGTGCGGGCAAGAAACGATCGTATCGCGAAGCGCGCCTCGCTGACTCCCCGGCCCTCGGTCGCGACGGTGTGGATGATGGGCGGGACCCAACGGTCGGGTGAGGCTGCCAGGCTCTGGAAAGCCAGGATCTCGCGCTCCAGACGGTCTGCGCCGGGCTGATCTGCTTTGTTGATGATGAAGATGTCGGCGATCTCCATGATGCCCGCTTTGATGGCTTGCACATCGTCGCCCATGCCGGGGACGAGCACCACCACGGTGACGTCCGCGAGCTTCGCCACTTCCACCTCATCCTGGCCAACACCGACGGTTTCGATCAGCACAACTTCTTTACCGGCGGCGTCCAGCAGCAACGCCATGTCGGTGGTTGCGGCAGCCAGCCCGCCGAGATGGCCGCGCGTTGCCATGGAGCGGATGAACACGTTCGGGTCGGAATGATGGCTCAGCATGCGAATGCGATCGCCCAGAACCGCGCCCCCGGTGTAGGGGCTGGACGGATCCACGGCGAGCACGCCCACCCGTTTTCCTTCGCGGCGAAATTCGTGGACCAATTGATCGGCCAGCGTGCTCTTCCCCGCACCGGGCGCGCCAGTGATGCCGAGCACGATGGCATGTCCGGTGTGAGGAAACAGTTCTTTCAACAATGATTCCGCGGCCGGGGAGCGGTTTTCTATCGCGGTAGCGGCACGGGCCAGCGCGCGCGGATCGCCAGCGAGGATTCTTTCGGACCAGTCGGTCATTTGTTCTTAAGCGTCGCTCTTCAGAAGCTGGCGAGCGATCACCAGGCGCTGAATCTCGCTGGTGCCTTCGCCAATAGTGCACAACTTTACGTCGCGATAGAACTTTTCGACGGGATAGTCCTTGATGAATCCGTTGCCGCCGTGGATCTGCACGGCTTCATTGGTGGCGCGCACTGCGATCTCGGAGGCAAACAGCTTGGCCATGGACGATTCTTTGGTGACGCGCTGCCCCTGGTCCTTCATCCATCCGGCGCGATAAGTAAGCAGGCGAGCGGCGTCGATCTCGGTGGCCATGTCGGCCAGCTTGTTCTGGATGGATTGAAACTCCGAAATAGGCCGGCCAAATTGTTTGCGCTGCTTGGAATACTTCAAGGCCGCTTCGTATGCCCCTTGTGCGGTTCCCACCGAGAGCGCCGCGATGGAGATGCGCCCGCCGTCCAGAATCCGAAGGCTATCGACAAATCCTTCGCCTTGTTTGCCGAGCAGTTGCGATTCGGGCACACGGCAATCGCTAAAGACCACTTCACCCGTCGCGCTGGCGCGCATGCCCAGCTTGTTTTCTTTCTTGCCGATCTGAAATCCAGGCACGCCCTTTTCGAGAATGAACGCGGAAACCCCGTGGTGCGACGCGGCACGTTCAGTAACCGCCATCGCGACACAGATATCGGCGTACCCCGCGTTCGTGGTAAACACTTTGCTGCCGTTGAGCACCCAGCATGATCCGTCCTTCACCGCCTTGGTCCGCATGCCCGCGGCATCGGAGCCCGATTCCGATTCGGTGAGCGACCACGACCCGATCCACTCGCCGGTAGCGAGCTTCGGAATGTACTTGCGCCGCTGCTCGTCGCTGCCGGCGACAAAGATATGATTTGTGCACAGCGAATTGTGCGCGGCTACGATAAGTCCCACGGAGGGATCGATGCGCGAGAGCTCCTCGATGATAATGGAGTACTCGATGTAGCCGAGGCCCGAGCCTCCGAATTCTTCCGGAAAGATGGCGCCGAGGAATCCGAGCTGACCGGCTTTCTTGATAACGTCGAGCGGAAAGATTTCCTCTTCATCCCATTGGAGGACGTGCGGGCGAATTTCCCGCTCGGCAAATTCGCGAACACTCTTGCGAAGCTGAATCTGCTCCGGTGTGAAGTCAAATTCCATGGGGAATAGGGAGAGGTCCCTGCTCCAATGTTAGCAAGCCTGCGCTAGGGATTAGGGATTGGTGACTGGGGATTGGGGTTTCGCACAAAGCAGGTCGCAGTTGACGAAAACCACGTTCCACGGGCGAATCTCCCACGATACGAATACGCCCCCGGTAGCGAAGGGATCGTCCGCGATCAGCTTGTCCACCTGGGCCGGGGTTTCGGCTTCGTAGACCAGCAATCCTCCCCGATCATCGCTGAAGGGTCCGGAAATCACGAGCTTTCCTTGCTGCTGCAGCCGTGTGAGGTATTCGCGGTGCGCGGGGCGCGCTTGGGCGATGGTTGAGGCGTCAGGCGTGTAGACAACGATGGCAGCGAACTTCATCGAAGCGATTATACTCGCACAGCTTCGATCAGAACGAATTGCCAATAAACGGAAGCATGCGGCGCCAGAACATCACGCCCACCCGAAGAAACAACGAGGCGGCGCAGATCAAAAAGCCCGATGCCCGCCATGAGCAGCGCCAAGCCGATGAAGTGCAGGCTCTGGCACAAAGGAACAATCCAAACGTAATGGTCCACGGTGCCCTGCAGGCTGATGTGCGTCAGCCACTTAGAAAATGCATTCACCTGGGACATGAACCAGTTGACGAAAACATTCGCAGCACTCCCCGATGTCGTCTAAAACTTATTCTTCAATAACGGCGCGCCTGACACCGGACCCAGATAAGCCATCAAGCGGCCAGCGAAAATGGCCTCGCTCCAACAAACCAGCACAACAATCGTCAGGGCCGGCAGGTGGTGAACGACAACACTTCGTTTTTCGTGGCGTGATTGTGGAATACCCGTCGCCGCAGCATCTGTAAAGCAATCACGGCCACGATGATGAAAGCCAGCTTCACGTAAAAATCCCAATTGGTGAATTTCGTGGTGGCGTCGGCGACCAAAAGCACAACGCCGGAAACAGCACTGACCCAGAATCCAATCCACATGACTGGATAGAATTTCTCCACGGGCTCCAGAGGCAAGCTCCTCGGGAAGCCCAGAATCCGCGATCCGATCACGATGCTTGGCCCCACCAAAAACGCTAAGCCAGCGGTGTGGAGAAAAAGAATCGCCGGGTAGGCCAGCAGAGAAGGCGACTCGCCACCCAGATGCTAAAGCCGGTCTGTTCAAGCCACGTCAAAAACTGCATCATCGCAAGGCTTTCAGCACAGCACGCTTCTCACCAACGCTAACTTCGGATCGCGTGCGCAAATTCGTCATGCCTGCGCGAAGGCACTCAGGAGTGTCACGCAGATCTGCGGGGCTACGCGCAGAAGAGCTCCGACAACCAGTAATCCGAGGCGTTCCAAATGGAGAGAATCTTGCGGGCTACACGGACCGGACAACAGTTACATTGCTGGAGGATCAACCATGAATTTTCCGAGCACTGGATTTCATCACATCACAGTGTGTTCTGGCAAGGCCCAGGACGATATCGATTTCTTTACTCAGGTGCTAGGCCAGCGGCTGATCAAACAGACCATCCTGTTTGACGGGCGCTTTGCGCACTATCACCTCTACTATGCGAACGGGCATATCGACCCTGGTACGGTAATGACTAGCTTCCCGTACAGCCGGGTGGAGGGACGTCCCGGATCGGGCCAAGTACAATCCACCGCTTATTCGGTGCAGAACGGGGCGCTGCCGTTTTGGGTGCAGCACCTGGACCGGAAGAGGGTACCGCACTCGGAGGTTCGAGAGCGCTTTGGCCAGCGCTTCATCGCGTTCCAACACCCGTCGGGGCTTGGTTTCGAGGTGATAGAAGATCCACGCGACACGCGCTCGGGAACAGCTGTTGAAGGGATCGGCGCAGACGAATCGGCGCGCGGCTTCAATTCCATCACGCTTTCGGTGCGCGAAATCGCCGAGGACGAGCGGTTCCTGGTGGAGGCGCTGGGATTTCGCAAAGTCGGTGTGGATGGAAAGTACCATCGCTTCGAGGTTGGCAAGGGAGGCCCTGGGTGCACCGTCGACCTCCATCACGATGCCGATCGGCCCTCGGGAAGCCGTACGTTTGGGGCGGGCACGGTACATCACGTGGCCTACAATGTCCCGAGCGACGAGGATCTCAAGTGGCAGAAGAGTTACTACGAAGAACTAGGCTACACGGATGTGTCTGAAGTGAAAGACCGCAACTACTTCCATTCCATCTACGTCCGGTCCCCGGGCGGAGTCCTGATGGAATGCGCGGCAACCGCCGACGGCGGGTTCGCCAAGGACGAGGCTTTCAACGAGCTAGGTACTCATCTTTTGCTGCCGGCTTGGTTTGAGGAACGGCGTGAGGAAATCCTGGCGACACTGGAGCCTATTCGCGTTCCGGAGTGGCATCCAAAGGTTCCAATCGACGCCAAGCACCCCATCGCATCCCACCGCCAGCCCGTATTCATTCGGGAAAAGGTGGGAGCCGGAGTGAACTAGTCGTCAGGAAAATCACTTTGCAAGAGTCTGGGGAGATCTTCCGGCAGGATCTCCCCCCATCCGTCCACGGGCTTCCCATCCGGGCCAACCACACACCAACTCCTAAGTCTTTCCCCTGAAAGATATTCGAACCGCTCTCCTCGCGCATCGAAAAGATCCACTTTGCCGGAGGGATTGCGTTCGATGCGCCCCGAAGTCAGATGACCCCTCACTCCGCTTTCCGCGAGGATGTACACCAGCACCGCCCTATCCGAGAGAACCATTAGGCCGGTTCTGTAAGCAGGTCTCTGGCCAACGATATCTAGTGCGATACGCGCGCTGTCTTGACGATCTGCGAGGGGTCGGCGCCTACGCGGCCAGACTCTTCCCGGGCAGTCGCGGCTCCCAGTTGGAAGTCGAAACGGATGGAAGGTAGACTCGGGAACGGCGAGCTGGGATCGTTCACTTTGGTTTCAGTAATGAGCGAGTCCGTGACGCCGAAGACCGTATCCGAATTGATATGGTCGTCGTTGCGCAGATACAGCGCAGTAACCAACTCGCGGCAGCCGGGAGCGCCCACCAGGAAGTGAATGTGCGCTGGCCGGAAGCCGTGACGACGCTGCGCGCGAATCATATCGCCCACCGGGCCATCCAGTGGGATCAGGTAGCCGAGCGGGCGCACGGTGCGCAGGCTGTACCGTCCTTCCGCGTCGGCGTGGAACCATCCGCGCAAGTCCATCTGAGAGGGGTCGTGCTTTTGCAAATCGTAGAAACCATGATCGTCGGACTGCCAGATTTCGATGGAGGCGTTCGGGATCGGCTTGCCGGCCAGGTTCACAATCCGCCCATAGATGCAGATTTCGGCGCCGTCGCCCGGTGAAGCGATGGACTCGCCCAGCTTCTTTTGCGGCGCACCCTGGCGATAGAAGGGTCCGAGCAAACTGGTTTTGGTTCCCACCTCTACCGAGCGGCGGTCATGGAGTGTATTGATGAGGCTGCTCAAGCCCAAGGTGTCCGAGAGCAGGATGAACTCCTGGCGATAGGGCGTGCACGCCTGGCCCACTGCAGTGAGGAACTTGATCCCCTCCAGCCACTCCTCGGGAGTGAGGTCGGCCTCGCGCGCAAAGGCGTGCAAGTGACGAACCAGGCAGTCCATGATCTCGCGGAGGCGCGGATTGGGCGTCGCCGACATTTGTTCTAGAGCGACGTCGGTGATGGTTCTTTCGTCGATTGCGGTCATGCATGCTGGGATGCACTTGTTCTGCCAAAGCGCGCCAGCCTTTGTACCTCAACGTTGCGAGGTTTCGTCGGGTGGCTGGTAGTTATGGAGCAGATCCTGGTAGCCGTTCATCGCCAGGCGGCAAGCGAGATCGGAGCCGGCGAAGCGCGCACGATGCCACGTCTGTTTCGGCGTGTATACGATGTCGCCCTGGTCGGCAATAAAGATCGGTAGAGACCCGATCTTGTACTCCATCTTGCCGAGCAGGACGAACCAGAATTCCGGCGACTCCTCGTGGAAGTGGCCTTTGTCGGTGTCGGGCGCTGGCCGCTGCTTCTTGGGATCGCCGATGATGATGTTGGCGACGGCGCGGTCGTCGGCGATGAAGCGGCGCTGCTTTTCCGTTCCGGCCACCACGGCGTTGAAATCGATGTACGGCTTGTTTCCTTGATCGTATTGGCCGCGGCCCTGAATGCGCACCTTCACGAAGTTCATGCCGTCCAACGGCACTGGTGTTTCATCCACGGGATACATCGTCTGCGCGCCCGCAATGTTCACTTCCAGACGCAGCGAGGGCTTGTCGCCCACCGTTTCCAGACTGTAAACGGTGCGGTACGGTACCTGAACCAGATAGCCCTTCGAGGCAACAAACGGCTCCTGGCCTTCGATGGTGAAGCGGATCTGGCCGTCTTGCACGATCCACCATGCGCGCGTGTCGGGATGGAAGCGGCGGGGCGTCTTCGCACCTGGCGCCATCGAGATATAGTCGGCGTGCAGCAGCGAATCGCTGACTACGGTCTGCGTCCAATTCGGCTGCCCTTTGTGCTGCGCAAGCAGGTCGGCGAGCTTCCACAGCGGCCGGTTGGGTGCTACCCAGGTGGCTGGCTGCGCGGGAACGGGCGCCCAAGCCAATCGGCTGTCCTGTTGAGCGGCCACAGGCGCCATGAGTGCGAGGGTCAAAAGCACAGATTTCATCAACGCCCACGTTATCACCCGAGCGAGACGGTGTAAACGGTCTGCACCTATGCTGGTTATATGAATCCTATTAGTCCACGCGCTGTTATCGTCACAGGAGGAAGCCGTGGAATCGGCGCCGCCATTGCCAAGCTGTTAGGAGCAAACGGATACAGCGTCGCGGTGAACTACGCGAAGGATGAGGCTGCGGCGCGCGGCGTGCTGGATCATCTGACGCGCGCGGGATCGAAAGCTGTAGCGATTCAGGGCGATATTTCGCGTGAGGCCGATATCCTGCGGCTGTTCGAGATCGCCGAACGCGAGTTGGGTCCGCTGCGTGCGCTGGTGAACAACGCCGCCGTTACAGGAACATTCGCGCGAGTGGAGAAAGTGGATGCCGCGTCACTGACGCACATGCTCGCAGTGAATGTCTCAGGAACAATTTTATGTGCGCGCGAAGCCGTGCGAAGAATGTCCACACGGCGGGGCGGCTCGGGCGGAGCCATCGTGAACATCTCCTCCATCGCCGCAAGAACCGGTAGCGCGGGCGAATGGGTTCACTATGCGGCGTCGAAGGGTGCGGTGAACACGTTTACCATCGGACTGGCGCGCGAAGTAGCCGCCGAAGGGATTCGAGTCAATGCCGTCGCGCCGGGGCTGGTGGACACGGAACTCCATGCGGCGAATGGCGAACCAGGGCGGCTAGCGCGCCTGAGTCCCACTATACCGATGCAGCGAGCCGCCACTCCGGACGAGATCGCGCAGGGCGTGCTCTGGCTGCTTTCGGACGCGGCTTCTTATACGACGGGGACGATCTTGGAAATCGGCGGCGGTCGATAAACAGCCGTCTCCGCTAGACGATCGTTTCCGTCCGTGGATCCCAGCGCACCGTGCGGCCCTGACGATAACTCTCGAGCGCCATGCGGCAGGCCACTGAGACGCGATAGCCCAACTCGAACGGACAGTGCGGCTCTTTGCCCGAACGGATGCAGTCGACGAAATTCTGCATGTGCGCGGTGGGGAAGTTAGCGACCTTGCCTGCGATCTCGGCGCCTTCGGGACGATTCACCTTCTGCGGAAGATACCGAATACCGGACGGGCTGCGCGAGATGGTGCCGTCGGAGCCGAGCACGTCTTCGGTAATGCCAAGCTGGCTGTTGCCGAGACCCGAGTCCCAGCTCACCAGCATCTGTTCCGGCTGCTGCAGCGTGACGTTCATGGTATCGGGAACGTCGCGGCCGTCCTTCCACAGATACAGGCCGCCCGTCATCGTGGCCGCTTGCGGGATCTGCAGATTGAGCGCCTTGTACCAGAACGCGAGCTGCTGGCTCAGATTCTCGTACACGTTGCCGCCCGAATAATCCTCAAAAAAACGCCAATTGATGAAGCGCTGCGCATCGAAATCGCGGCGTGGCGCGTCGCCCAGGAACGAGTTCCACGCGATATTCTCCGGCGTCATGTCGGGATAGACCGGCCGCGCCCACTGCGCCTTGCCGTGCGGCGTGTTGCGATACCAGTGCATACGGAGGGCGGTGATTTTCCCGACGTGGCCCGTGGCCAGGAAATTGACAGCGTCGCGAATCTGGCCTGACGAGCAGGATTGATGGCCAATCTGCACAATCGCCTTCGGTGCCTGGCGGTGGGCCGCGCGCATTCGCTTGGCATGATCGAGCGTGAAGGCCAGCGTCTTTTCTTGATATACGTGCTTGCCCGCTTCCAGCGTATGGACGAAGTGCTCGCAGTGCAGATGCTGTGGCGTGGCGATGATTACGGCATCGATACTTGGATCGTCCAGCAGGCGGCGATGGTCGTCATAGGTGGCTGCGGCCGGGACCAAGTTGCGCGCGTCATCCAGGCGCTTGCTGTAGACGTCGGAAAAAGCCGCAATTTCAACGTTCGGGCAGGCCACAGCCTGGTGCACCAGCTCCGTGCCGCGTTGTCCGGCGCCAATGATGCCGATACGCACGCGATCGTTCGCGCCCAACACACCGGCGGATGAAGCCAGCGTGGAGGCCAGGCCAGTGGCCATGGCGCCGATAAATTTGCGGCGGGAGTCCATTTATGCTTTTAAGCCTCTCCCAGCGCGGCCCGAGTTTCCAGGATTTGCGCGGCGTGCCGGCGGGAGTGGCCCGCGATGATGATCAGAAACTCGACACCGTTCATCGGCCCAAAGCGCGGATGCTCGGAGGCCAGACAATAAAGGTCATCGCAGCGATCTTGCGCGAACTCTATGCTGCGCGTGCGTCCGAGGTTGAATTGCTCCAGCGCTTGCCCGAGTGTCGCGAAGCGGCCGGTCGGCAAGGCGGCCTCGGGCGATTTTGCGCGGGTGGATCGGTCAGGGATGCGGGCCATGAGGCCGGCCTCTTTTTCTTTGTCGATCCGCGGCTGGTCCAGCTTTTTGGCGGCCTCCAGCCAGCCCAGGAAACGCTCCTCGACGGTGGTGACGTGCTCCACGCAATCCAGCACGGACCAACGCTCGTGATCCGGCCGGGCCTGCGCCTGCGCTTCGGTGACTCCGGCCACCGCGGCCATAAAATCCTGGCGGCTGCGTTCCAGGTTGTCTACGATTTCGGTTCTTTCTTTCGGTGCCATTAATCGTTTCCTATGCGTTTAGCCCACACTGCCACAACGCGCACAACGCCGTGTTGTAGAGCGCAAGGGCAGTGGTGATTTGCCCCAGATGATTGTCGTGCGTGGAAACGTACGCAGCTCGCTCCACCACATCCGGGTGCAGGTTACCGTCGGTGGAACAATCGATTGCAACTGCGCCTGGTTTCACATTGCGGATCAGATCGGTTTCCGAAAGCGCCGGGAACGCCGTAACAACGATGTCGGCCGTTTCCAGGAAATGCTCCCGGTCTTCTCTCCGGGTTTGCGGATGAACCATGACTGCCGTGGCGCCGACGCGCATGAGCATGCTTTGCAGCGGAATGCCGATGCGGGACGAATTGTTAAAGATAACCGCGGTGGGCCCAGGCTGGCTGAGATCGCGCGGGAACATCTTCTTTATGGCGCTGTGTTGCGAGAGCAGTGTCAGAATGGCGCGGGCGGTGCAGGGCACCACGCCTTCGTACTTCTCTTCTTCATCCACGGTGCGGATATTGAGCGCCATCCGGCCGGTGTTTTCCACCGTCAGGCCTTCGATGTCCTTTTCGGGCCGCACACGGCGCAGGAAATAATCCTCCGTCTTGCCGAACGGAGTTGGAAAGAAGATGAAAGTGCCGTAAATCTTCTCGTGGACTTGCGCGCCCATCAGCAGCAATTCCAAGGCGTCGGCGCTATGGGCTTCTTCCACCCGAAAGTCGATGCCGTGCTCCCGGAATTTCTTGCCCATGTAGCTGGCGTAGCGGCGTGCCCCCCGATCGAGCGGCGCTTCGGGCAGGCGGGGCAGGAACGCGGCCACCCGCACACGCTCCCGATCCAATCCGGTTCGTTCCACCTGGCTGAGTTTGCGCTCCGCCTGCGTAAAGACGTCGCTGGCGACGGTGATGCAGTCTAATCGCTTTGCCGAGGGAATGTTTTTGGTCCAGCTCATATCGGGCATAAACGAAGACATGGATGACGCGGCCGGGTTCGTCCCCGGCAATTCAAGGGTGGTCATGGGCTCAATTCAATTATCGCCTGGACCGGCCTAGGGCGCGAGAGCTGGTCCGTTTCTGGTACGCCGTCATCCGGGGCAAATAGGAAACGACGCTGAGTCCGATTTTCCAACTTCACCTCGATACCCGCAGGTGGGCGCGGTCCGCGGTTGCTCCAGCGGCGTCACCCGACGCCTCCTCCGCTAAGGCACGGAGCCGGTACGCATTCATATTATTGGGCTGGAGGCGGATGCCTTCGGTGTAGTCCCGAATGGCCTTATCGTACTGCTTGAGGTTGCTATAGGCGTTGCCGCGTTTTATATGGAACAGAGGATTCCGAGGCATGAGGCGGATGGCCTCGTTAAAATCCTGAAGGGCGCGATCATACTGTTGAAGAAGGTTGTAGGACGTGCCGCGGTTCCCGTAGGCGAGTGCGAAGTTCGGGTTCCGGCGAATCGCTTCATTAAAATCGGGCAGCGACGCGTCGTACCGCTTGAGCAGCTGGCGGCCGAACCCGCGGCAATTGTAACCTCTGGGCTCGTCGGGCTTGATTTGTATGATCTTGTTGCAGTCCTCCAGACTCAATTCGTATTGGACCAGCCTTCGCCGGGCTTCGGCGCGCTCCACATAGGCGTCGACAAAATCCGGCTGGGCGCGGATCGCCTCGTCGAAACGGCGCGCGGCTTGCTCCGGATTGTTCTCATCGAGCAGACGCCTGCCGTCGTCATACGCTGCATTAGCGTCCGTGGTGACGGTTGACGAGGCCGGTGCCGACCGGGTTGGCGTAGGTGGCGGAGCCGGAGCCTCTTCTTCCGCACTGGCGACGGGCGCGCGCGCCTCGGCCTGTTTCGCCGGAGGATTTCTGGAGGCCGTTACTACTGGTTCTTGACTGACGGGTCTCGATTTATCGGGAAACACCGGCTTATCTGGAGTCACCGGGTTGTCTGGGGACGCTGGTTTGTTTGCAGGCGTCGCGACACCAAGGCGGGACATCGGGGCACTCGGCGTCGGCGGCGCGGCGCCACTCGGAGCAGCAGCTGGACTGGTGGCACTGAGCTCCCGCTGCCCAGCGGGTGGAGTCTTCAAGCTCCGATTCGCCGGAACCGCGGAGCCGAAGAAGTGCCATGCACCCGCAGCCGCAACGGCGACTAAAGCAATACCGCCGACCAGTAGTGGAATCGAACGGCTGGCGCGAGCCTTATTCCCCCGATGATTTTCCGGGGCTGTTTCAGCAACCTTGTCCGGCGACGCCAAAGGTTGGTGTGACGCCGCCGGGACGGACATGGCTTGTTGAGGGAGAGCGGATTGAGTAATAACTGAAACTGGGCTTTGTTCCGCGCCAGGAGGCGAGAGTTTATAGACGGTGTGTTCCCGGACGTGTTTATCGGTCTCGACTCCCTTCAGCGTGAAGAGGGTCTTGTAGTCGTCGGACAGACGACTCACCACTTCGAAGTAAGACTGCGAGACGAGGATCTGGTTTTCTGCCGCAAAGCTCATGATCCGTTGTCCGGCGTTCATTCCGTCGCCGATCGCGTTCGGGGCGCCGTTGATATCCCGGACCAGCTTGACCGGGCCGAGGTTGATGCCGATTCGGACCCGCAACTGAGCTTGCTGCTCCCGCTCATCGAGAAGCAGCGAGTGCCACAGCTCGAGCGCGGCGAACATCGCCGTTTCTGGAGCGCCGAGAAAGCAGATGGCGGCTCCGTCGCCGGTGTCGAGAATAACGCGCTCATCCTCCGGCACGTCACGGATCGCGTTGGCCAGATAACCGTTAAACCTGTCCTTCCATTTCATCTGGAGTTCCACCGACTGCGATGAGTACTTGACGATATCCATGAACAGCACACTGCACAGCCAAGTGCGGTTCATTTTCTTAAGGTCGGCCATGTTACTTGCCCGGTGCTTCCAGCATGGGTCTGGGACGGATCGCATTATAACGCACTGGGTTTTGAGAAATGCAAGGTGTCTGGTTGGTCGACCACTCGTACCGAGATCGACGAATGCACACCATTCTCCGTGCGGCGCGGAAGTGCCATACGACGCCAGCAGCAACGAGAACCAACGCGAGCCCTGTGTAGGTGAGTACGCGCCGGGCGCCACAGAAATAGGGGAACGTGAGTGTGAGTGATCCCGACACTCCCAACTCCGGAATCGGCAACTCGCAAGTAACGTAGAATTGGTGGTCGAACGGATTACCTCCGGTCTGCCCGTCAGGCCAAACCCTTGAAAGTTGGGTAGCATGGTCCTCGGTGCCGATTACCCAGGCAGGGGCGAACGTGAACGAAGGCGAAGTGCCCTTGCGGATGAAATACCGGCAGCTTCTGGCGGTCGCGCCGGCGTTGGCATTGCAGGCGGGATGAGGATCAAATGAATCGAAGGGATCTTGTGCGGCTTGGGTGGGCCACCGTGATCGGGGCGGGGGCAGGCAAGCTGCGGCCCGCGTTCGCTCAGTCGCTAGCGCCCCGGCAGGTTCCGGGGCCGCCACCGCATCCGATGGTGGCGACCTTGGAACCGAAGGCCACTGGGCGCGCGGCGGATTTCACCCTGCGGATCGCACCGATGCTGGTCGAGCTGGCACCCCAGGTTGTGCTCAGCACTATCGGCTACAGCAACCAGGTCCCCGGTCCCTTGCTGCGAGTGCGAGAGGGCCAGCGCGTCGCCGTAGAGGTTGTGAACGACACGGACGTTCCTGAATACGTGCATTGGCACGGTTTGTTCGTTCCCTCGGACGTGGACGGGGCGGAGGAAGAAGGTACACCCCCGGTGCCTCCGCATGGCCGCCGTCGTTATCAATTCGTGGCCAAGCCGGCGGGTTCGCGATGGTACCACTCGCATACCGAGGCCATGTTGGATCTGCATCGCGGCGCCTACACCGGCCAGTTCGGCTTTCTCATGATCGATTCCGCGAATGACCCTGGGCTCTACGATCAAGAAGTCTTTCTGGCGCTGCGTGAATGGCAGCCTTTCCTGACCACGATGGACCCGGACGAGGAGCGGCCCGATCCCAGCGATCCGATGCCCGAAAAACCCGCCACTCCAGACCCGCGTCCCAACGGGCTCGAAGTCAGCGCTCCTCTTTACTCCATCAACGACAAAATGCTAGGTGCGGGGGATCCTCTCCGCGTGCGTTCGGGTCAGCGCGTCCTGATGCACTTGCTCAACGCCAGCGCTTCGCAAATTCATCGCGTGGCTTTGTCCGGCCACAGTTTTCAGGTGATCGCACTCGACGGCAATACCGTGCCCGCGCCTCAGCCGGTTGAAGTCATTGAGATCGCCCCGGGCGAGCGCGTGGATGCGATCGTGGAGATGAATCGGCCGGGTGTTTGGATATTAGGGGCGCTGCGCAATGTTTCGCGGCAATCCGGCATGGGCATCGTGGTGGAGTACGCCGATCAGAAGCAGCGCGCGCAATGGCTGCCGCCTAAGAAAGCGCGCTGGGACTACACGATTTTTGGCAAGCCCTCCCCGCATCCCGCGCCAGACCAGACCATCGACATGGTCTTCGAAAAAGTGCCCGGCGGGCCCCATGGGATCAACCATTGGCTCGTCAACGGCAAGGAATATCCGCATGAACGGGAATTCGTGTTCCGTCAGGGACGTCGCTACCGGCTGGTGTTTCACAATCGCAGTGACGATTCCCACCCGCTGCACATCCACCGGCACCTGTTCGAGCTTGTCGAGCTCAACGGCAAGCCGACTGCCGGCATCAAGAAGGATACGGTGATCGTTCCCGCATTTGGACGCGCCGCCGTGGATCTGGTCGCCGACCAACCGGGCCTCACGCTGTTTCACTGCCATATCCAGCAGCACATGGACTTTGGTTTCAAGGCGCTGTTTCGCTACGCCTAAGCACCGCACCGCCTGCAAAACGGGCGGGGTGGCGATTCCGCGGAGCCTACCTTGTGCATCCCTGCAGCGGCATAGCTTGAAACCGGTCGTTATAAATCGACGACGGATTCGCTTACGGCAAGCCTCTTTAGTCCTCGGTAGCGTCAAGGACATTCCATTTTGCTGATGGTTTAGCAGGCTGCTGAAAAGCTCCACCGGAGAGTATCCAAAAGGCCAGCGAGTTCGTCTTTTCCATATGCGCGGAGAAGACCAAACACAGCACGAGCTATTCGGGTATGGATCGCTGGAGGAAC
>Ga0187872_10000562_pt1 | contig 42283 bp, 35 predicted proteins | sample June2016WEW_16_4_FD_132973 | JGI IMG/M metagenome (GOLD analysis project Ga0187872, IMG submission 132973) | Peatland microbial communities from SPRUCE experiment site at the Marcell Experimental Forest, Minnesota, USA - June2016WEW_16_40 | ecosystem: Environmental > Terrestrial > Soil >...
CGACCCGGAACTCGGCGTCACCGAAACGGCGGCCGGTACAGCAGCGGCCCCGGGCACAGTCCAGGTTCCCAATTGCTGCCACCCGCTGCTGGACCCCGAAACATCCGCCGCGTACAGGTAGATATTCTTCGCACCCGCGTAGGACGGCAGAAAGGTCATTGGAAGATCCACCGTCAGCGTATTGCCGTTGCGAACCACCGATGTGCCCGCCACATTCAAGGAACACTGACTGTTCTGCAACGTGGTCGCCGCCCCCGGTGCCGCTGATACCCACGTCGCCCCATTGTCTTGCAGTAACTCGATCAGGTTGCCCGCTACGTTGTAGTACAGCAAGCAGGTATTGGTGGCCGGATTGGCTAGCGTGGGGCTGAAATACGCCCACGCCGTTTGCAAGCTTGTCGCGCCGGCCGTATCAGAGTATTGCAGCGCGAACGTCTGGCTCGATACCGACCCGGAACTCGGCGTCGTTGAAACCGCGCTTACGTTTGCGGCGACAGTGATCGACAACGACGCTGAGGATGCACCGAAGGATGCACTACCTGGATAGGATGCCGTGATTGTGTTAGCACCCGCAGCCAACTGGCTCCCCATAACCGACAAGGAGGCTGTTCCGACATCTCCAGATCCGGATAATGTTACTGTGCCAAGGAGCTTCTGGCCGACACTAAAAGACACTGACCCACTCGGCGGAGCAGATCCCGACACGGCTCTTACGGTGGCAGTTAAGAGGGTTGAACTGCCTGAGCTAATACTAGTTTGGCTCGAGGTTACCGTTGTCCCGGTTGCAATGGGCTGGCTGCCATTCCACAGTGTTGCCAGGTTGTACACGTCCATGGAGCCCAGACCACTGGTCTGATCGTATCCAGCCCCCGCACTGTAGCCAAAATGGCCATTGCTGCAATTCGGGCTCCCGCTCGCGCACGGCACTATATTGTTTCCCACCGTGACATCGTGAAAAATTCCGGGCGTTTGTGCCAATCGGTACAGTGTGGGATTTATGTTTCCCAGCCCCGGCTTCGACAGGCTGCCGCTCGCGACTAAGTACTGATTCAGCAAAGCGAGCACGCCCGAGAACACCGGGGCCGGCGCCGAAGTGCCTCCCACATACCAAGCTTCTCCGTTGGCGTAGATCTGATACGGATCGTGGGCGAGTGCGGCGGCAAATGCGACGTCCGGGACGTCGCGAGCGTTGTCATTGGGGACGCCCGTCCCGCTCTGCCAGGACGGCTTTGCAAAGAAGATGCTTGCGCCTCCTCCCGTAGACAGGAGTTCTCCCATGGCTGCCGTGTCATTCCAAGCCATTTCGGGTATATAGGATAGCGCGGAGCTTCCATTGGCGTTGTTGGTCGAACTCCAGTAATGACCACTTCCTTCCATGAACTCGGTGCCACCCACACCGGTAACCTCCGGCACGCTGGCTGGCAGGTCGACGGCCAAGCCTTGGGTTGCCACCTGTTCGGAGGTGAGGTCACAATCGGCCGCTCCCGTATCGCCCGAAGATGCAAGCCAGGTGATGCCCATGGAATTAGCCTGTTGGGCCACAGACTGCAAGTAGGCCGCCGTCGAAGCTGGAGCACTGGAAATGAGCGGTTCGCAGTAACCGTAGCTGGTACTAATAACGGGTGCAAGAGCCTGATCTACGGCATAGGCGATGGAGGTCCATACGTCCGTGGAATAGACAAAGAGAATGGTGGCGTTGGGGGCCATGCCGCCTGCGTACTCCAGGTCGAGGCTGGATTCGATCAGGTCGTCCGAGCTGACGCCCGGGTCAGAGCTTCCTGCCACCAGCACCAACTCGGGGTCGTTAACCGGCAAACCGTACTGATTGCGGAAATGCTCAATGTCGGAAAGATAAATGTCCGTCTGGCCCACGACAGCGACCTTCTGGCCTGTTCCGGTAATGCCACTTTGATAGAGCGATCCGAAATCGTAAATGATCGCGAGGTCGCCCGGAACTAAGGAGTGTCCGCCCCCTCCAGAGGTGAAATCGGCAACCGGCGTCGCCGTCAACTTTCTGGGCTCAGTGCGAAAATCATCCAGTCCTCGGATTAGTAAAACCACCGGGGCGAGCGCCGAGGGGACGGATGGATCGCTGGCGTTTGCGAAGTGGGATTTTCCTTCCACGTTGTAGCGGTGGATTTCGGTGTGGAACGCATCCCGCACCTGGCGAACGGTTCCGCTGAACGTGACGTACGTTCTGCCGCGCGACACATAATCCACACGGAAACCCTCGGCTTCCAACCATCGGGTCGCTTTCTCCAGATCGTTGTGGCTAAGACCAAAACGGTCCGCATATGCCTCTGGCGTCAGCCAATTGTGATAGTTGGGAGAGGACGGATCTCGCTGTTCTTGAAGCAGCTCATCCAGATCGCTGGCTTGGCTTGCCGATAGTCTGAAGACTAGCGTGACGCTGTCGATTCTCTCGGAAGGATCGAGGGGCCCTTGGTCTGTTTGCGGGCGCGCCTTCGGATTCCGGTTTCCCGCCAGGATTTGGGTTTGAAAAAGGTCTAGGGGATGTGCGATCCGGTCAGCTTGCCCCCACGCTGGGAAAACGGCGAGTGACAGGACCGCTAAGGTAGCTGCCAGGCGTCTCGCAAAACGGGGGAAGTCTGGAATCATAATGGCCACGGCTCGACTGAGACATCAGCCGGTAGGGGCGGTACTACAAATACGTCACCCTGGCTTACATTTCGGCTGCAGTAGGGGTGGACTAGGAGGGGTTTCTTACCTTAGTTCTGTGGCCGGGACTGACTTAGCCAAAGAGATACGCTCCACCTGCTAAGAAAGTCAATTATTTCAACACATCCGTGGTCCCCGAGTCCTTCCAGCATGACCGAAGAGTGCCGAATCGGATGGGAGACATCCACTCCAGCAAATAACGCCAAGGGTGGCGCCAGTTGTAGCAAATGCCTGCGGGTAAGCTCCCGGCGTAGATTGTCCTGGAATGACGCAGCGGTTTGAAATACTGGTCTCTGCCATCGTGCAGAAAGCTCAAATAGCCATAGACCCAGCTTGTTGGAATGTATCCGTAGTGCTTCCGCAGAACCCGCATCGATTCCTGGAACATTTGCCGGCGATTACCCAGAGATTTATTTGCCTCATGCATGCGAGAGGTCGCCAGGCAAACGGGTATCGGCACAAAAGACCATCGGCTGGCCAGCCTGATCCACAGGTCGTAGTCGAACGCGGAATGCAGCGTGGTATCGACCCGCCCCACCGCTTCGAAGGAGGTTCGACGGATGAAGGCGGATGGCTGGCACAGAATGCATTCCCGCTGGAAGAGTTCGGGGGAATAGGGCGCCCGCGTCGGGTAGCGGGCCAGGTCGGCCCCATTTTCGTCGATCCAGACCCCTTCGCCGTAGACTACCGCCGCATCCGGCGCTGAAAGGAATTGCTGGACTGCGGCACTCACGGCGCCGGGCAGATAGGTATCGTCGGCATTCAGCCAAGCCAGAATCGAGCCGGTGGATTCCAGAAATCCTCGGTTGATCGCGTCGGCAGTCCCAGAATCGGGACCGGAATGCCATCGCAGACACCCTTTGTACTGCTCGACAACCGCCATCGTACCGTCCGTCGAGCCCCCATCCATGATTAAATACTCGATGTTCGGATAATCCTGCGCGAGCACACTCTCGATGGTCTGCGAAATAAATCGGGAGGCATTCAAACAAGGTGTAACAATGCTGACTCGTGGCTGCTCAGGAATGGGCGTCAAATTCACGAAACCTTGAGTACATTTTAACAGGTGAATTTCAGCCAGCCGAGAGCTATGCCTGTGGCTGGAACAAGTGGATGGTAAAAAATGCGATCGCGGCAACCAGAGCCGCCGCCGGAATGGTCAGAATCCAGGCTGTGACGATGTCCGTTGCGACATTCCACCTGACGGCCCGTACCCGCTGAATAGAGCCGACGCCCGCAATAGCGCCCGCAACCACGTGCGTGGTTGAAACCGGTAAACCAAGCCAGGTGGCGAACAGAATCGAGATCGCCGCGCCCGTCTCCGCGCAAAAGCCGCTGCGGGGTTTCAGACGCGTCAGCCGAGTCCCCATGGTGTGTACCACCCGCCATCCGCCGCTGAGAGTGCCAAACCCCATCGCGGCGGCGCAGGCCAGAATCACCCAACTTGGAACTCGAAAGCTCTTCTCAAATCCGGCCGCAAAAAGAACCGCCGTGATGATCCCCATGGATTTCTGCGCGTCGTTGGTCCCATGCGCGCAACTCAGCAGCGATGCAGAAATGATCTGCAGATGCCGGAACCAGCTATCCAGCCGCCGGGGAGAAAAGTTATGGAAGATCCAATACACAATCACCATCAGCGTGTAGCCGAGCGCCATTCCAATGAGCGGCGCCAACACGATGAAGGCCAGTGTGCTCGGCCATTTTCCCTCCACCAGGCCTCCTATTCCAGCTTTCGCCAGTGCGGCGCCGGCATAGCCGCCGATCAGTGCGTGGGAGGAGCTGACCGGCAGCCTCAAATACCAGGTCAACAAATTCCATAGGATGGCACCCGTCAGCCCCGCCAGAATCACGTAGGGCGTCACGATCTTGGTGTTAACAAATCCTAGCCCGATGGTGGCAGCCACGCTGGTTCCAAAGAAGAATGCCGCAATGAAGTTGAACGCGGCAGCCAGCGCCACGGCCTGCGTCGGCGTAAGTACCCGCGTGGCGATCACGGTGGCGATAGAGTTCGCGGCGTCATGGAACCCGTTGACGAAATCGAAGCTCAACGCAACCAGAACAATAAAGAAGACCAGCCCAAAGACCGCCATGCGCTAAAGGTTCTTCACGGCAATGTTCTGAATCACGTCGGCCACGTCTTCACAGCGATCGGTGGCGCTTTCCAGGAGCTCATAGAGTTCCTTCAACTTGATCAACGTGATGGCGTCCATGTTCGAGCTGAAAAGATTCGTTAGCATGGTTCGCTCCACTGCGTCCGCCGCTTCCTCCAGGCGGTTCACTTCGATGCACGCCTCCATGACGGGTCTTTTCTCCTGCAGCGTTCGCAGCGCTTTATCCAACGCCCGGCAGGAACTTGCAATCATTCCTCCCAGTTCCATGGCGGCTGGCGGGATGGGATCTATTCGATAGGCAACGATGCGAAATACCGCGTCCTCCATGGTGTCGAGCACGTCGTCGAGCGCGCTGGCGAGCGACTGAATGTCCTCCGGATCGAAGGGAGTAATGAACGTCTGTCGCAAGCGATCGAGCAGCTTGTGCGTCACCTCGTCGCCAGCGCGCTCCAGCGTTTCCATTTGTTTGGCGACCCGACACATACCCTCGTATCCGCCTTGCAGTCCAGTGTGCAACAAATGACCGGCCTGGCAAAGAATCTCGGATTGTTCAAAAAAGTATTCAAAGAACTTTTCGTCCTTCGGAAGAAAGTTCAATCGCGGATCTCCCCGTTCATGCCCGTTTCCTCTTTTTACCCGACGCGCTCTTGCCGGATTTGGCATTCTTCTGCATCCGCAGCCTCCACGCCGTTCGCAGAGCGCCGGCAAGCAGATCTTCGTTCGCTTGCGCGAGCCGGATGTGCGTGGACCCCATTCTTCCCCAGCCGCCAGTAATCGGCAGGAACACTTCGGGCTGCTCTGCGACGAAGTCCGCCTGCTGTTCCGGCGTGAGCATCAGGTTGCCATAGCCTTGGCTTTCGGAAGCGAGTGTGGCGAAGATCCTGCCACCCACGCGAAAGTCGACCGCCCTCATATGCGAGCCTTCCTCAGCCCCTGGGAGGCTCAGCGCGATCCGTCGAAAATCCGCCGCGGTCATCTTGCATCGCTCCGCACAAGCAGAGAGTATCCCACAAAAGGCCGTTGAACCTGCTAGATTACGGCCAGCATGCGCTTTCGCTGGCTGATCCCGGCGCGATCGATCCTGCTGGGCTGGCTTGCGCTCTTCGCGATCAATTACCTAGTGGAGCGCCCCCTGCTTTCCTGGACTGCCCCGCTGTTGGGCGCAATCTGGTTCCCCACCGCGCAATTGGCGCTGGCCTGCGCCGGGCTGGCTGCTACTGGATGGATCATTGGCCGCTGGAATCGTTCCCACCCGATTGCAACGGTGATCGTTTTTGCGTTTATGATCGCATTCTGGAACTTCGGCCTGGTACCGGCGATCAACATCCCCTGGCTGTTCCGATTGACGGTCGATAGCTTCGAAAATCCGCGCTTTCTGCAATCGCTGCTTACCGCCACCGCTACCCACGCGCTGCTTTTGGGGAGTCTGTTCACTGGCGCGTTATTGACTCGCGCGCATGAGGAGGCGTTTTCTCTTGGCTTGCGCCAGGCGGATAAAATGGATAACCGTGAGTGACATTCGTGTTCTCCTCTGTGTGCCCCTGGCAGCGCTGCTTCCCTCAGCTTCCTGGTGTCAGAGCAACACCATCCCTGGCGAATTCATAATCGATCCGCCGACTCTGGTTTCGCTGGGCTTCGCGTGGAAGATCTCGGGCGACGACAATCGTAACGCACGGGTGGATGTCACCTATCGCAAGAAAGGCGAGCAGCAGTGGCGGCAAGGCCTTCCGCTTCTCCGTCTTCAGAAGGAACAAGTGTTCGGCGGAATACCGCGCGAAGGCGGCAAGCATTACTACAGCTTCGTGGCGCCCAACATGTTTGCCGGCAGTCTTCTCAATCTCGAGCCCGGCACCGAATACGAATGCCATTTCATGCTCTCCGATCCGGACGGTGTCAAAGGGAAAGCGCAGAAGACCGTGATGGCGCGCACGCGCCAGGAGCCTCAGCCTGCCACCGGCGGCCACGTCTATCACGTTTACCCTTTCGGCTATAAGGGAACCAAGCAGGAGCCGGCCTTCACTGGTCTGCTTGCGGCGTATTTTATGGGTTCAGATCAGTCCGATCATTCCAATGCGCTCCCTCCGCGCGTTCAGCCCGGCGACATCATCCTGGTTCATGCCGGGGTCTACAAGGACAGCCGCTTCATTTACGGCGGATTCGATCGCGCCGTTCCCGCGTACGGCACGCCGTTCGATGGCACTTACTACTTGACTCAGAGCGGCACTGCGGACAAGCCGATCGTGATTAAAGGCGCGGGTGATGGCGAAGTGGTCTTCGATGGAGACGGCTGCCAGAATCTGTTTAACTTGATGGCAGGGAATTACAACTACTTTGAAGGCATCACCGTTCGAAACACCAATGTAGCTTTCCTGCTAGGACTAAAGAACATCGCCGGAGCCAGCGGATTCACCTTGAAGCACTCCCATCTCGAGAATATCGGCCGCGGCGTGGAAGACGATTGGTCAGGATCGAAGAACTTCTATATCGCAGACAACGTGTTCATCGGCCGCCACGATCCGGACAAGCTGCAGAGCTGGTGGACTCCCGCCGTATGGGCGAAGTTCCCTGGCTATCCGACGCCAATCACATCCGAATACGCGGTGAAGATTTACGGCCAGGGCCACGTGGTGGCTTACAACTATGCCGCCAATTGGCACGACGGCATCGACATTGCCACGTACGGCGATCCCGACGGCACGCCGAACCCGATTGCAGATCGGCTGCCCGTTTCCATCGATTTCTACAACAACGATTTTTCGAACATGGCGGATAACTGCATCGAGGCCGATGGCGGCGCGCGCAACATTCGCGTTTTCGAGAACCGTTGCTTCAACTCGGCGGGGGGAGCACTCAGCGCGCAACCGACCTTTGGTGGTCCGCTGTATTTCTATCGCAACCTGGTTTACGACGCCACTACCGGGGGACCATTGAAGTTTGTCGACACGCCCGCCGGTGTATTGGTTTATCAAAATACCTTTATCGGTCAGGGCCGTTTGATGGGTCCGGCATCCAATGTTCATTTTTTGAACAACTTGATTTTGGGCGATGGCTTCGCAGACCCAGTCCTCAACTTGCGCACTTACACGAATTATTCGACGTCCGACTACAACGGATTCCGTCCGAACCGTGGCGTTGACAACGCTTTTGAGTGGGACTCACCGCCATTCGAGGTAGCGGCTGACTATCAGCACGATCCGATAACCCGTCATTTCAAATCGCTGGAAGATTACAGCAAAGCGACGCACCAGGAGCAGCACAGCATTCTGATCGATTTCGATGCTTTCGTGAACGTCCCGATCCCGGACAAGTCCGATCCGCAGCGTCTCTACCATCCCGACAACTTCGATTTCCGTTTGAGGCCTGGTTCGCGAGCCATCGACGCAGGTGTCTCGCTTCCTTCCATCACGGATGATTTCACCGGCCGCGCGCCAGACCTTGGTGCATTCGAATTAGACCGGCCGCTCCCGCACTACGGTCCGCGGCAATAAATCCCACTCGTCGGCGCCCATGCGGTGGAAAAACTCCTTCGGCGCGACGTCCGCCACCGGCATGGGGTGCCGTCGCGTGGTCTTCAGCTCGTCCAGCATCTGGTCGCACACGCCCACAACCGCATTGAACAGCAGGACCGGCAGGATTGCCAATCTATATCCCATGGCCTGCGCATCATCGATTGCAACATCCGGCGTTTTCCCGCGCCATACCATGTTGAGCAAACACGGCCCCCGCACCAATCGCGGCACGGAGGCCACTTCCCCGATCGATTGTGGCGCCTCCACAAATGCCATGTCCGCGCCGGCGTCCAGCGATGCATTGGCTCGGCGGATTGCTTCGTCAAATCCCAACACCGCGCGCGCATCGGTTCGCGCAATGATCAGAAACTCGCGATCGCGCTTGGCCGACACTGCCGCGCGAATTTTCGCCACATACTCCTCGAGCGGGATAATCACCTTGTCCTCCAGGTGCCCGCACTTCTTGGGAAAACCCTGATCCTCAATGTGAATCCCAGCCACGCCCCGTTGTTCGTACTCGCGCACCGTGCGAACCACATTCAGCTCGTTGCCGTATCCGGTGTCGGCGTCCGCGATTACAGGCACACTCACCGCAGCCGTGATGCGCCCGGCATTTTCCACCATCTCCGACATCGTGACCAGCCCGTAATCGGGGTAGCCCAGCGATGCCGCCGTCCCCGCGCCCGTCATATACACCGCGCTGAATCCGGCTTGGGCGATCATGCGCGCCGTAATGCAGTCGTACGCTCCCGGCGCGGTGATCATGCCATCCTGCCGCAACAGTTCCCGAAACTCGCTAGCCTTGGTCATTTCCACATTGTCGCGCCGAGCTTTGGGATTGCGCCAACGTGCCGGGATTAATTTCCCTCGCGCAAGTGCTTTACAGTGTGGACGTATCTCCTGGCTAGCTCTTCAATCCAATGCGCCTCGCGGGTGGCGATGGCACGCGGGGGAATCAAGTCTGCGCCGATTCCGACCGCGGTGGCTCCGGCCGCGAGAAATTCCCCCGCCGTTTGCTGGTTCACGCCTCCTGCCGCGATGAACGAAACCTGAGGGAAGGGAGCCTTCAACGCGTGGAGATAGTCGACGCCGCCAACCAAAGAGCAGGGAAATATTTTGACGAAGTCGGACTGTGCTTTTACAGCCGCTATGATCTCGCTCGGCGTGAGAACTCCGGGTATCACGGTAACTCCCGCTTGCATGGCAAATTCGACGATTTCCAGATCCAGGCCGGGGCTCGTAATGAATTTGGCACCAGCGGTCAGGCAGGCGCGCGCCGTTTCTAAGTCCAAAACCGTACCAGCGCCCACCACCATGTGCGGATACTTCTTAACCAGATGGGCGATCAACTGGGTCGCTTTGGGAACGGTCATCGTAAGTTCCACGATGGGAAGCCCGCCCCGCGAAACCGCCTCCGCGGCGAACAGAGCGTCTTCATCGTTCGATGTGCGAACGGCCGGGATAATCGCCAGTTCCCGGATCCGAGCGCAAACTTCCTCCTTGGTCATCTGCTACGCCTGCTCGTCAAAATCCCCTTCCGGTGCTGGCAGTACATCATTGTTACCAGCCATCCACACATAGAGGGTGGGGAGCAGGAAGATGCTCATCACCAAGTCGGAGATGAGGCCTCCCACAATCACGATCGCGAACGGGCGTTGCGAGTCCGAGCCAATTCCGTGGGACATAGCTGCCGGCAAAAGGCCCAGCGTTGCCACCAGCATGGTCATCATGATGGGGCGAAGTCTCAACACGGCCCCCTCCACCGCCGAATCCAAGATGGTGTGTCCGCGGACGCGAAGCTGATTGATGTACTCCAGCATGATCACTCCGGTTTGCACCGAAACGCCGAACAGCGCAAGAAATCCGACGCCAGAAGACACGCTGAAATTAGTGTGTGTGACCAGCAGCGCCAGTAGCCCGCCGATGCGAGCCAGCATCACGTTCACCAGTATTAGCGTGGCCCATTTGAACGAGCGAAACATGCTGTAGAGAATGACGTAGATGAGCAGGATAGTGAGCGGCACCACGATGCGCAGCCGGGCGTCCGCTCGCTTTTCACTTTCGTACTCGCCTTCCCAGTCAATGTGATAGCCACGCGGCAGCTGAACTTTCTCGGTTACGTTTTTGATTGCATCCTCAACCGCACCTCCCAGATCGCGGCCGCGCACGCTGTACTTGATGGCGACGTAGCGCTGGTTGCCCTCCCGGTAAATCTCGGAGCCTCCGTCGCGTTCTTCCACCTTGCAGAGCTGTGCGAGCGAAACTCGTTCGCCGGTAGGGGCCAACAGACGAATGTTCTGGATCGCCTCCTTGGTGCTGCGGTACTTCGGGAGATAGCGCATCACCAGGTCATAGCGTGCCTCGCCTTGTAACACTTGCGTGAGAGCATTCCCTCCCGCGGCGGTACTAATGGCATCCTGAACGTCGGCGACGTTGATCTGATAGCGCGCGGCCTGCTGTCGATCGACGATGAAGTTGTCGCTGGGCTGACCCAGCACCTGAAACACTCCCAGGTCCTCAATCCCCTTTACCTTCCCCATGATTTTGGCGACCTCTTCAGCCTTGTCCTCAAGAATGTGTAAATCGTCGCCATAGACTTTCGTTGCAAGCTGTCCCTTCACTCCGCTGACCGCTTCCTCCATGTTGTCCGCGATCGGCTGGGAGAAGCCCCATACCACACCCGGTAGTTTTTCCAACTCACGGTCCATGGCCGCGATCACCTCGTCCTTGTTCTGATGAAAGGCCGGCCGCCATTGTTCTTTGGGCTTCAGGTCGACAAAATATTCGGTGTTGAAGAAGCCTGTGGTGTCGGTGCCGTCGTCCGGACGCCCCGTTTGACTGGTGCATTGCGTTACTTCGGGCCAGGAGCAAAGTATGAGCCGCGCCTGATTCGATAGCCGAATGCCTTCCGTTTGACCGGTACTGGGAGCGAGGGTGCCGCGCACCCACAGGGCTCCCTCGTCCAGATGCGGAAGAAACTCGGAACCAATGAACCCGCCAAGCCACAGGTACAGCGCTACGGCTCCGCCCGCAAACCCGACGGCGACAGTAACAAGGCGCAGGCGAATCGCCATTCTGAGGGCCTTGCGGTACCCAATCGTCAGCCAGGTCATCACCGGGTTGTGCCATTCGCGTGTGCCTTTGGGGAAGAAAAGACTAGCGAGCGCGGGCGCGATAACCAGAGAAAAAATAATGGCGCCCAGCAGAGCAAACGCCACGGTCCAGGCCATGGGCTTGAACAATCGCCCTTCCACGCGCTGCAGCGTGAAGATGGGCAGGTACGCGGTGATAATGATGCCGACGGCGTAGAACACCGGTCGCTGGACCTCGTGCGCGGCATCGGAGATCTTCTGTTTCGCCGTTCTGTTGTCCTGGTCGCGGCGGCTGAGGTGACGAACGATGTTTTCGACCATCACCACGGCGCCATCCACAACCATTCCGAAGTCTAGGGCGCCGAGAGAAAGCAAGTTTGCCGGAATGCCCTTGAGGTTCAAACAGGTCGCGGCGAACAAGAGGGAAAACGGAATGGTGAGAGCTACGATGATTGCTCCGCGAACATTCCCGAGAAAGAGAAAGAGGATAATTACCACCAGGATCATGCCATCCCTGAGGTTGTCCAGCACCGTATGCGTCGTGTAACGCACCAGGTCGCTACGGTCGATGAGCGGCACCACTTTCACGCCCTTCGGCAGAATTGTATTGTTGAGTTCCTCTACCTTCCTGTGAATTCCCTCCAGCGCCGCCTCGGCCTCGGCCCCTTTGCGCAGCAGCGCAATCCCTGAAACCACATCGTCGTTGTCGATGAGCTTTCCATCCTCGTGCCGGATCGCTTTGGCAAACTGGCCCAGCCGGATCTTGGGACCCTGGGAAACGACGGCGATGTCTTTCACGCGGAGCGCAGTGCCGTTTTTGGCCATGATCACGGTGTTTTCGATGTCCTGAACGTTCTTGACCAGGCCCACTTCCTGAATGTTGATCTGCTGCAGGCCGGCTTCCACAAAGCTTCCGCCCGCATTGGCGTTGTTGTTGGTGAGTTGTTGCTCTACTTGCCCGATGCTCAGGCCATAGGAAATGAGCTTATCGGGGTCCACACGAACCTGATATTCACGCGTCGGGCCGCCGAAGCTGGCAACATCCACGATGTTGGGAACGGCCTTGAAGTTCTTCTCCACCACCCAGTCTTCCAGCGACTTCAACTCCATCACGTCATACGCCGGGTTGGTGCTGTGCAGCGTGAAGAAATAGATCTGTCCGGCCGGGCTCCAATCGGTTTGCATCTGCGGACTCACGCCCGGTGGAAGATTGACTTGCGTTAACCGCTCCAGGGTTCGCTCGCGATCCCGGAAGTTCTCTTCTTCGTCGTCGAAAATGAGCTTGATATCCGACAGGCCGAACAACGAGAACGACCGCAAATGGGTCACGTGCGGCATCCCGTTCATCACGATCTCCAGCGGAATTGTGATCTGTTGCTCGATTTGCTCGGCGGAGATTCCCGGCCACTGGGTAACAATCTCCACGTAGTTGTCCGCCACGTCCGGATACGCTTCCACGGGAAGCTGGTGAAACGAAATCGCACCCCAACCGAAAAGCAGAAGCGCCGCTGCGAGTACGAGAAAACGGTTTTCCAGTGCGAAATCAACCAGCTTGCGAATCATCTATTGCTCCACGGTGTTCTGGAATACGAGTGCGTTGGATATCACCTGATCGCCTGATTTAATTCCCCTGACGATCTCCTGCATGTTGTCGGGCAGCATGTTTCCGGCGGTCACTTCTTCACGCCGGAAGCGGCCATTTCCTAATGGCGTGTAGACCCACTGGCGATCGTGCAGGTGTAAAATCGCGCTGGCCGGCACAGTGGCGCGTTTTTCCATCGTCTCGCCGTGGAACGTAGCGGTGACGAACATTCCGATCCGCATCAGACCGGGATTCTCCACCTCTAGCCGGACCTTCGCGGTGCGTATGTTGGGGTCGATAATCGGCAGAATATTGCTGATCCGTCCCTTCAGAACCCGGTCCGGATAAGCGACGAGATGGATGTCCGCATATTCGCCAATATGCACCTGCGCCATATTGTTCTCCCAGACATCGCAGATGATCCACACGTGCGACAGGTCGGAAATCGTGAACGGATTTGGCGCCGTATAAGACTGTACCGCCGATTGATCGGTGATTTGCTGGTCAGTGATGGTTCCCGGAACCGGAGCAAAAACTTGAACAATGGGGGTGGGACGATCCGGGTCCGCGCCGAGCAGCCCGACTTGTTCCTTCGCAGTCTCCGTGACGATTTTGGCGTCGTCGAGCGCCGTCTGCGTACCGACTTCCGCGTTTTGCGCGATTTCCAAGCCACTCTTCGGGATGGCCCCGTGTTCGAACAGCAGCGTGGCGCGATCGAGTTGTATCTTGGTCAATCGTTCGTTGTCTACTGCGAGTTGTTCGTTTTTGACGGCCTGGCGGTAATTGGAGAACGCGTTCGCCATATCCGGGCTCCGCACCTTGAACAGAAGCTGGCCTTTTTTCACCTGGTCACCCAACCGCGCGTCGATTTCGACAATTCGCCCGGTGGCCAGCGAGGGCACCGGCACTTGCTTCGACACGTCGGGATTGACCACGCCGGTTACGTTCAGCTCGGGCGCGGCCATGCGCTCACCGGCCGTGGCGAGCGGAAACCGTTCCGGGTGATCCACCTTGAAATTGTTAGCGTCCAAGTCGGGTTCCACGGTGATAGGGGCCGGGCCCGTGTTCGCTTCCACCTTGTCCTGGGCGCTCACTTTCCTTTCACATCCGGTGATGAAAAGGCATGCGCCCACGCACAGAGTTGCTGCGATAACGAATGGGTGATTCATTGTAAGACCTCGCGACCAACGGCCATGTTCATCTGCGCGGCCGCTGTTAGATAGGAACCAATCAAATTCAGGTAAGCCAATCGAATATCCCGGTTGGCTTTCTCCGCATCCAAGTAATCCAGCAAAGAGGCCCCGCCATTTTGGTAAGAAAACGAAATCTTGTCGCGAGTATCGTTCGCCAACTTCAGATACTTCTCTTTGTAAGGACGGAGCAGATTCACGGCGCTGACCAGCGTCACATATGCCGAATCGACATCGTTGTATACCTGCGCTTCCGCCGCATCTCGCAGCCGCTCATTGCGTCCAATGTCGATCTTGGTTAGCTCTTTCTGTCCTTGATTCCGGTCGAAGATGCGCAATGGAATACTAATGCTTCCACCCATCGTTTCGTTGGCGAATGAGTTGGCGAATGAAGGATTGTGCGAGTACCAAATGCTGAACGTCGGGTCCGTTGAACCGTTGGCCACGGCCAGTTGGTAGGTGATCCTGGCCAATTCGACGTTTTGCACCGCAGCTTTCAAGTCCGGCCGACCTTCCAGGGCGATGTTCCGGAATTCCTGCTGAGGCATTAATTCCTCTTTGAAATCGAACGGTCCCGACACGTCGAACTGCTCGATTGGGGTTCGATCGTTCAGGAGCATCAGAAGCTGGATCTTGGCGGTCCGAAGATTCACCACGGCCGTTTCAAAATCCGACTCAAACTGCACGCGCTGCAATTCCAGCCTGTCCAGATCCACTTGAGCCAAGTCGCCGGCCTTGAAGCGCGTGCGATTCACCTCCAGCTCCCGATCCCAGTAAGTCAGGTTCTCCTTGGCATTTTCGAGCACCGCCTTGGCTTGCAAGGTTTGTACGAAAGCACTGCGCAAGTTAAATACCAGGCCGCGCTCCTGGTCCAAATAGGTAGAATCCGCGACGGCGGTGGATTCCTTGGCTTGGTCCCGCCGCAACTCCCGCTTGTGCTGGCGTTCGTGCAGGTAACTAAAGGCTGGCGTTTCCACCACGCCGCTGAACGGCCGCCAAACTCCTAAATTCCTGCTGATTTGAAAACCATCCGCCGATAGAGTGAAATCCGGATTGGGCCGAAGGTAGGCGGTAATCTCCGCTGCTCGCGATTCATCTATATTGAGCTGCGCGGCTTTCAAAGTCGGATTCGCGCTCTTGAACTTTTCCTGGATCTGCTGCCACGTGAACGCGGTCTGGGCTGGGAGCGTCGCAATCGATATTCCAGCGAGCACTATGCGCCTAAGCCATCTCGATGATGCAAACTTCATAAGGAAAGATTTTGGACTGCGTTGAACGGGGCAGTAGACTTGACTTTAGCCCCGGCCAGCGTAGGACTCCACTGATCTTGCTTCCAAACGCCGAGTCGTTCGATTATCTTTTGGAGCCCTTTCGATAACGTCGATTAGTTCGTGCGGTCTTGCGGTGACCGACCCCGATCTTTCGGCCGAAGGCCTTGGCAGTGGCGCCGATTGGCCCTACCATTCTGTGCATGGAGTTCTCGAAGCTCGAGCCCCGGCCTCACGGACAGGAGCGACCGGCTGAGCAAACCACCCGCTCCCGAATACGGATCATCCTGCTCGACGATCACCTGCTTTTTCGCGAGAGCCTCGCCCGGCTCCTGGTCTCCGAACGCGATTTCGAAATGGTGGCGCAATGCACCACGTCGGCCGACGCCTTGAAGAGCCTGAAACGCTCCGGAGCGGATGTGATCCTGGTGGATATCGGCATCGCGAAGGAATTCATTCCTTGGGCGCGAAAGGTACGCTATCGCGGGAAATCCCTGGTCATCGCTAGAAAACTGGATGCGACAGGCTCTGCGGTGGTACTGAGATATGGCGCCTCTGGTATTTTTCTAGCGTCCGATTCTGCTAGCCGCCTGATACAGGCCATACGGCTCGTCGCCAGCGGGGAGGCCTGGGTGGACCAGAAGGTGGTTCAATTCCTCGCCGAGCGCTACCCGCACTTTGAGACAAAATGGCAGGGCAACCTTACCGAAAGGGAACTTACCGTTCTACACGGGGTGGTTGACGGGTTATCGAACAGAAAGATCGGCGACCAGATCGGCGTGTCCGAATCCACGATCAAAGCCACTTTGCAGCACTTGTTCAAAAAGAGCGGCGTCCGAACAAGAAGTCAGCTTGTCAGGATCGCGCTGGAGGGTCCGCCGGTCGCTAGCTTACCGGCAAAGGTCGAAAGTTCATTATGACGATAATCCGGGGTTCACAACACATCGCGGAACTGTTCCAGCGCCACGCGAACCAGCTGCGCGCGTGTGCGGACGTTCGTCTTGGCGAAGAGCTGCTGTAACGTGTTCTTAATTGTACTTTCCGAGACTTCCATCCGGCTGGCTATTTCCTTGTTCGCTAGACCTTGAACCAAAGAACGCAGCACCTCCATCTCGCGGTCCGTCAACAGTACTCGTTCTTGATGTTCGGAGGGTGACAAATTGGAACTGGTGGCGTCGGTCTCCTCTGTTACGTCGGCGATGATCGCGGCAAGTTTCGGCGTCGTTCCCTCCTTATACGTTGAGAACCAAACGTCCGCGGTGAACGATTCGCCATTGCCACGATGGCCCCGGCATTGCATGGAAGCGCGGAACTGCGGAGCCTCTTCCCACCGCAAAGCGTGATGTAATTCAGGCAGAAACGCCGAGACGGGATTCCCAATCAATTTTCCGTCGCGGGGCGCCATCAGTTCCACGGCCGCCTGATTGGCCAGTTCGATGAAACCGCGCTCATCGACCGTTACGATGGCCGCCGGACTGGTTTCCACCAGGGCCTTCAATCTTTCCCGCCCTTCAAGGGTCAACCGACGATTGCGCACCAGTTCGGCGACGAACAGTCCGCAGCCCGCCAGCGCCAGCGTCTCGAAAGATAAACGAACCGTTGACCGGTCGAGTGAACTGAAAATCTCACTTAGCACTGCACAGCCAGCGCCAAGCAAGCCGATGGTCCAGCGCGGAAGGAACCCCGCTGCCAGCATGATGGGGAATAAATAGAGAACGCCGAACGCGACAAACGGTTTCGTCCACCAGTCCGCAAGGGCGATGATCAAAATGATTGCGGCGCTCGCTAGCAGAACAGCGGTTCGATTGCTTTCTTCCCACACTCGTTCCAGGCGCCACATGCGTTTCGGATTTGGAGTGCCCATTATCTCATCGCTATTCCGCCTGGGCTGCACAATAAAACGATTAGCCAATAGAGTTGGACCAGAAGCTCGCACGGGCATTCTGACGATCCGGCGGCTCGACGCGTTGTCGGCTCGCAGGTTGTAGTGGCGGCCAGAAGCTTCAATCAAACGATTATCCTCGGTACAATTGACGCTGGAAGAGTCGTGCGCTCCTCACTAGATAACAAATCTACGCGAACCTTGCCCAAGAAGGCATAAAAAACTTCGATAGCTTTCTTGAATCCGGTCGATAACGAAAGCCCCGATGGCGGGCTTGCAATTTGACGGCTCAACATCTTACAAGTGAGCGTAAGAAGTAGCCGAGAAGTTACCTATCCAAAGATAATCGTTACTATCGAATGGTTGGCCTCGCGATGGTCGGGAGCACTACACATTACTAGTGCCTGCGAAGTGCGATAGAGTAACCAAGAGTGATCAACTGGGCGGCAGCAATCGTGATTTCTCCCATGACGCTACTCGCGCAATGGCCCGCGTACCAGACGCCTTCCGCACCCCGGCTAGCGAATGGAAAAGTGAATATGGATGCGCCTGCTCCCAGAACCGCCGACGGCCATCCCGATCTCTCCGGCGTTTGGGACCGAGGCATGGTTCCGGGCGCGCCACCGCCAGCTCCGGCAAACACGCTGGGCACAGCGCCGCCAAAAGGCCCTCGGCCTTTCCAAGATTTGCCGTCACTGTTTCCCGACGGCCTGCCGTTCCAGATGTGGGCCGCCGACCTTCGCAAGCAGCGCCTGGCCGAACACAGCAAGGACCATCCGGACGCGCACTGTTTACCGCTCAACCCGGTGCAGCTTCACAGCCATCCCCAACCTCGCAAGATCATGCAGGAACCGGGGCTGATTCTGATCTTGTACGAGGCCAACGATGGCCGCCGCCAGATTTTCATGGATGGCCGCGCGTTGCCGGATAGCGACGCCGATCCGTGGTGGTTCGGCTATTCCGTTGGCAAGTGGGATGGTGACACGCTGGTGGTCCAAACCACGGGTTTCCGCGAGCCCGGCTGGATTGACGAGGAAGGCACGCCCATCAGCAACGCCGCTCGCGTAACCGAGCGATTCCGGCGTTTGAACTACGGCACGCTTGAGATCGAAATCACGGTGGACGATCCCAAGACTTTTACCCGGCCCTGGACTTACAAGCTGAACCAGCGCTTGATGCCCGATACAGAACTGATCGAATTTGTCTGTTTGGAGAATAACACCAGGCTGCAGCACTTGGTCGGAAAGTAACCGAACCGCGTGACTTACACAACCGCGCATGTAGTAAGCGGTATTTAAAGGAGGCGTTTATGCGCCGCATCATCACCTGTATCGCGTTTTTTGCCGCCGGCATCGGAGTAGGAGCTTTTCTGATGCAGCCCGGCCGAGCCCAGACCACTCCGGTTTCCGGGTTGCGCCTGAATCACGTCGGAATCTATGTGAAGGATTTCGACGAGTCTATGCGCTTCTACACCCAAACCATGGGCTTTCGCGAAGCCTTCACTATAAAGAATTCCGATGGCAAGCCGGTTCTCGCCTATCTTCAGATCACTCGCGACACGTTCCTGGAGTTGGCGCCCGCCACAGCCGAGCGCCCGGCCGGCCTAAGCCACATCGGCATTTGGCCGGAAGATCTGACGGCAACTGTCGCCGCGTTGCGCTCGCACGGCGTCATGGTGGCTGATCCTCGCACCGGTTCCACCAAAACCAGCATCACCAACGTCATCGATCCCAACGGCGTCCGGTTGGAGTTGGTCGATTTTCTGGCCGGCTCGCTTCCTAAGAAAGCGATCGACGACTGGAAGCAATAATGGAGGAGTGGAAGTAGGAACCGCGCGAACCTTAGCGATGGCAGTTGTCGCTCTTGCTATCGGCGTTGCCTCATGCTTTGCGGAGCTGAACGACAAACTGTCTCCCGCGCTCGATCACCCCGCGATCGGATACTTCAACTACTTGAAGCATCCGCCCAGAGATGCCGTCGCGGATTTGAAGCGTAGGGTCGAGGAAGGCGAAATCCAGCTCAAATTCGATGGCGAAAAAGGCTATCTGCCTGCGGTGCTCCAAGCCCTCCATGTCCCCATCGAGTCGCAGATGGCCGTTTTTTCGAAAACCAGCCTGCAAGCGGCGCGTATCGAGCCCAGTAACCCGCGCACCATCTTTTTCAACGACTCGGTGTCGGTGGCCTGGGTCCACGGCGGCTTCATCGAATTGGCCGCGCAAGATCCCGAGCAGGGCGTGATGTTCTACACCGTGGAGCAGCAATTTGGAGCGCGACCTGCATTTATCCACCGCGACGACTGCTTGAGTTGCCACCACTCCGACGTCAGCCTCGGCGTTCCCGGCATGATCCTGCGCAGTTTATACACCATGCCGGACGGCAGTCCAAAGCTGATTCTCGGCGGATTCACTACCGACCATCGCAGCCCGTTCGAAGAGCGCTGGGGCGGCTGGTATGTCACAGGCACCATGGCGCACGGCCGGCACATGGGAAATGCCCTGCTCGCCGATCCCGATCATCCCGAATCGATGATCACTCCTCAGACGCTCCACGAGAGCTCGCTCCAAGGCAAGTTCGACACCAAAGTTTATCTTTCCCCTCACAGCGACATCGCGGCGCTGCTGGTCTTCGATCATCAGATGTATATGACCAACCTGATCACCCGCGTGGGATGGGAAGTCCGCTGCGCTTTGTATGACAAGGCGGCCACGCGCGCACTCGGCGAGTTACTTCGTGAATCCGCTAACGAACTCGTGGATTATCTGCTGTTCATCGATGAGGCGCCGCTTCCCGGTCCTGTCCACGGCACTTCGGGTTTTGCCGAAAGCTTCGCAGCCCGGGGACCATTCGATAGCCACGGCCGATCGCTGCGGCAGCTTGATCTGCGAACGCGTCTGCTGCGCTATCCATGCAGCTACATGATTTACAGCCAGGCATTCGACAACCTGCCAGTGCAGGCGAAGAGTGCTATCTATCAGCGTATGTGGCAAATCTTGTCCAGTGCGGGGAAGGGAAATAGGTATGCTCGCTTGTCCCCCGGCGACCGCCAAGCCATCGTAGAAATCTTGCGCGAAACCAAGCCTGGCCTGCCGAGTTACTTCCAGCCAATCACCCAATAGGATTCACTGATAAAATGTGAGGCGCCGGGATTTGACGGTGGAGACGAGAGGGAGGACCGATGCATAAGCTCGTGATGATCCTGTGCGTGATGAGCGTTTCTCTCACAGCGCAGTGGCCGAATCACCCAACTCCGGGAATGCCGCGAACACCCGCCGGTAAGCCCGACCTCTCGGCTCCTGCCCCGCGATCTGTAGATGGCAAGCCGGACCTGTCCGGCGTCTGGCGGGTAAAGCAGTCGAGTTATCTAACTTACGTCACCTCGGACCTCAAGCCGGAAGAGATCCGGCCCTGGGCCGCGGCCCTGTACAAACAGCGCGCGGATGATTATCGCAAGGACTCAGACGGAATCGCCTGTCTCCCGCCAGGCCCCAAAGCTGGTATTTCGGGGCTTGCTTTCCCGATGAAGATCGTTCAAACACCGAATCTGGTGGTGGTCCTCTACGAATACGAGACGATTTATCGGCAGATTTTTACCGATGGCCGTGGACTACCGGAAGATCCCAACCCCACCTGGATGGGCTACTCGATTGGACACTGGGACGGAGATACGCTGGTGGTTAATACCGCCGGCTTCAATGACCGGAGCACGCTTGATCTGGGAGGGCATCCTCATACTGAGGCTTTGCGCGTGACGGAGCGGTTCCACCGCCGCGACGCCGGCCATATCGATCTGCAGGTGACGCTCGACGATCCAAAGGCGTACACCAGGTCCTGGACACTGCCTGTCGAACTCGATCTGATCCCGGACAATGAACTGATCGAATATGTTTGTGAAAACGAGCGCGATGCACGACACCTGGTGGGCAAGATGGGCGACGAGTTCCGTGTTCCGGTGGAAGTCCTGGCTCAATACGCCGGCACGTACGGATCACCCACATCCCCTTCCGACGTAGTGGTCGCCTTGGAAGGGAACCGTTTCACGATCAATACCAGCGGAGGGGGAGAGATCCCGCTTATCGCGCACTCGGAAAACAACTTCACGATGGAAGGAACCGGTGTGGACTTCGTCAGGGATTCAAAAGGCGCGGTCACCGCAATGATCCAGCACTGGGTGGAAGGCGACCGGTACTTCGCCCGCCGGAAATAATCTTCGGCAACAACTGGGATCTCACGGCCGGCTGCGCTGGGCTACCTGGGCGTACGCGCCCCGGGCCTCTCGAAGAATGGGAATATCCTGGTCGGCATCTTTCCACAACGCAAAAAACTCTTCATATTCGCGCCGGCTGGCCGCGCTGTCGCCCTGCAGCGCATAGGCCTGCGCCAGACCTATATGCGCGAGCGGGTAATAGGGCGAAATAGGATCGACGCCCTGGTTTTTCACGATCTTCTGGAATTCCCTGGCAGCATCCGTTCCCATGTGGGCCGCCAAATATGCTTCTCCCCGGATGTAGGGCACCGTGAAGTCGCGGAGCTCGAAAGGCACGGCGTTGCGGAGCAGATCGACTGCGTGCGCCGGTTGCCCGCGCCTGATGGCCACCTCCGCCCGAATCCTGGGAACGCCGACTTCATTGACGAGAGTGTCTAGCGGGCGTCGCCGAGCCAGGTCGTCAGCGAGCGATTCCGCCCGGGTCAGGTCGCCGATCTGCGCCAGAATCAGCGCGGCATCGTCTGAAACATTCGCACCTTCCAACGTCAACGCGGCGGCAGCGCGCTCCCTCGCTTCGTTAAAATTATGGAAAGCCGCCTCAATGGATCCCTGCGTTTCCACCGCGGCGGCAGCGTTGTCCGAAAACCCGTTCTTGCGAGCCGCCGCGAAAGATCGCCGAAACAGTTCGCGCGAGTCGCGGAGTCTGCCGGCAGTTGCCGCAGCCGACGCCTCATACATGAGAGTTTCGTCCTCCGTGGACTTGCCGATGCCCCACTCCGCCTGGCGCTGCATGGTTCCGGCGGCCCGTTCGGCGAATGCGATCTGATAGAGGATGCCGTGAATACCCCAGCGTTCCAGGTGTTTGGCGATTGCGGCGTCAGCGATGGATTTGGCTTCCGCGTAACGATTAGCGCGTTTGTACGCCCTGGCTATCGTCTCGTATGGAAATTCATGATTCGGGTTGAGCCGTACAGCCTCCTTGGATACTTCGATGGCCTTTTCATATTGGCCGAGGTCCGTATATTTGTTTCCAAGATTGTTAAATGGAATCCAGTCTCGCGGGTACGCAGTCCTCCAAATTTCGTAGTTGTCGATGGTCTTGCCGGCTTCTCCGCTAACGTTCTCGTAATACCGGGCGGCCAGGTAAAGCCGCTCCCGCTCGCTGGTGCGTTCTCTCAATTGGAACGCTTTTCCCAGATACTCCTTAGCCAAGCTGCTCTCGCTCAGGTTGGCGTACGCCGCGCCCAGCCGCCCATAAGCGAGGGTGAATTGTGGATCGATCTCGCTGGCCTGCTTGAAGAAAGGAATGGACTCGGCGACTTTACCTTGCCGGCGTAGCTCATCTCCCAGTGCGAACATTTTCAAAGCGTCGAGCGAGCCGGTAGTGACCTCTTCGACGGGTGCACCGAACTTCCGGATCGAATCGCGAGACTCGCCCAGCTTGGCGCGAATCTTGCCGGCGGAATCGTCCAGCGCCCTGAGTACCCGTTCCTTGCTCTCCGCTTCGGCCTCGGCTTCCGCGAGCACGCCGCCGGTGGTGCAATTCAAGGCTTCGAGCGTTAGCACGTAGCGATTCCCCAGGCTGGCGATAGAGCCGTTCACCACAGCCTTAGCTGAATTGCGCTGGCAGATTTCGAGGCCTACCTGTTTCGTGATCGGCTCTTCCGGGCGGCGGCGCATGTATTCCAGTGTCTGCCGCACATCTTGATCCGGCAGGATGTTCAAGTAGGGCGACTGGCTGATTTCAACTTCGAGCACCTTTTTCAACGTGCCGTCAAACGCTGGGTCGCCGGTCCGGTTCTCGAAATCCGCCAGGACGATAGAGTCTTGTTCCGTGATGAGCGGCTTGGCGTGCCGAACCGCAAACCAGACTCCGCCGCCCACTGTCAGAATCACGAAGGCTATCACCAGAAGCCTTAAATGAGCCAGCCGATAGCGGGGATGCGGAACGGCGGGCGCGGAGGCAGGTTGCGGCGCTGGCTCGACCGCCTTGGCAGACTCAACGGTAGCCTCCGGGCCGCCGGAGCTTACGGGAGCGATAAAACGATACCCTACGCGAGGCAAAGTCTCGATGTAGCGGGGGTTGTCGGCTGAATCCCCCAACGCTTCCCTCAGTTTCTTGATCGCGCTGTTGAGACTATGCTCGAAATCGACGAACGTTTCGGCGGACCAGAGGCTTCTGCGTAACTCATCGCGAGTGACCACCTCGCCTGGCCGCTCCAGGAATATCGCCAGAATTTTGAAAGGCTGGCCAGGCACGCGGATCAGCAACCCGTGCTTACGCAGTTCGCCGGACGGAAGGTTGGCCTCAAAGACACCGAATCGCACCACCGGCTTTTGAGCTTGCTCGGCCATCCAGGACCTCGGATCGAATCATCTTATCACCCTTTATTACCGCCTCAGCCAGGGGCGATCACCTGGATGTTTATCGTCAATGTTTCTATGGAGTTATGCGGTTATCAAAAAACCTTAGGCTGGAGTATTGTCACCTGCCCGACTTCCCCTCATACTCGTCTGGCTTGAGAAACTCAAGCGCGCCTCAAAGGAGTGAAGCATGCGAAGACAAACATTGCGAAGTCTGTTGTTTCTATCGTCGCTGGCCCTATGCAGCATCGCCAGCGCGCAAACCTGGTATGCCGTAAATACCCAGTTTCCCGTCGGCATCGCTCTGCAGCTCACCGATGGGAGCATCCTGATACAACAATTCGACACTTCGCACTGGTGGAAGCTCACGCCAAACAACGAGGCTAACTATGCCCAAGGGACATTCACGCAAGTGGCCTCCTTCCCGGCGTCACTAAAGTATGCCCCCCTGTATTTCGCATCTGCTGTATTGCCGGACGGCCGGGTCATTGTGGAAGGCGGCGAGTTCAACTACGGAGTGTCGCCGACTGGTAGCGATACCACGAAGGGAGCGATCTTCGATCCAACGGTAGCTCCCAATGGCAAGTGGACGGCGGTGCCAGGTCCCAAAGGCTGGACTACCATTGGTGATGCATCGAGCGTGGTTCTACCCGACGGGACCTTCATGCTTGCAAATTGTTGCGCTCTCCCACCGCAAGCGGCTCTGCTGGACGCAAAGACATTGACCTGGACAGTCCTCACCAGCACAAAGGGATACATAGGCAAGGCCGACGGCAACGACGAGGAGGGATGGACGCTGCTGCCCAATGGAAAGGTGCTAACGATAGACACCTACTGGCCAGCCTCCGACTACTATAATCCCACTGGCAAGAACTCGGAGATCTACGACCCGAGCACGGGAACGTGGACCAGCGCCGGAAACACGGTGGAACAACTCTGGGATTCCCGAGCCGCATGCGGAGAGGCGACTTCGAACGAGATCGGACCGGCCATACTACGCCCCGACGGAACGGTCTTTGCAACCGGCGCCAATAGTTGCCCAGGCACTGCTGGCCACACCGCGGTTTACAACTACCTCACCGGAGTTTGGACAGCCGGAAATGACATACCAGGTGGCAACGATATCGCCGACGGTCCAGCGGCCCTTGTGACTAACGGCCACGTTTTGATTGACACGAACCCGGGCTACGGCAATAATCCCAGCACCATCTATTCGGTGAACGGGACGGGATACAACACGATTCCCCAACCGGTGGGCCTGAATCCCAGTAACACCGAGGGCGCCCGCTTTTTGCTTACTGCCGAGGGCACGATCCTTTTGACCCACTTGGGCTCCAATAATATGTGGTTCTTTCACCCCGCAGGGACGTACGAGGCAGCGTGGCAGCCCCACATCTGTGCGGGTTGTTATCCGGCGACTGGCTCCATAGGAAGCACTTACACCGTGAGCGGCACCCAGTTCAACGGACTTTCGCAAGGCGCGGCCTTCGGAGACGACGCCCAATCTGCCACCAACTACCCTCTAGTGCTGATCACCAACAATGCAACCGGGCACAAACACTTTGCGCGAACCCACAGCTTCAGCACGATGGCGGTAGCCACGGGCAACAAAATGGTGAGCTGTAAGTTCGAGATCTTGCCGGGTACGGAGACAGGCGACAGCACCATGGTAGTGATCGCCAACGGTATCCCGTCGGATCCCGTTGGAATCATCATAGAGCAGTAGCCATAGTCAAACGCCCGCTACCAAGTAACTGTCAAACAAATGCAGACTCGGGCTTGCCCATTTGAGGCGTAGCCCGAGTTTCGGTGATTATGCACTTGACAAACAAGTGCCATTTGGCGCATACTCAAAACATGAAGAACGCGCCATCGATCATAGACGTAAAAAACAAGTACGGATCGACTGAAACTTGCGTCAAGTACCTCGAAGCGGTGCGATGGCCCGAAGGTGTTCGCTGCCTGTCCTGTGGCGGCGATAAGATTTCCAAATTTGTCACGAACGAGACCACGCGCGAACGGACGAACCGCAAGGGTGTGACGAAAGAAGTTCGCGTACCGGCCCGGCACTTGTACACGTGTCTTGAGCCATCATGCGGCTTTCAATTTAGTCCTACCGCCGGAACGATTTTTCACGATACACACCTCCCCTTGGAAAAATGGTTTCAAGCTGTAGCGTTGATGTGCAACGCCAAGAAAGGGCTCTCCGCAAAGCAAATGGAGCGCGATCTTGGCGTAACGTATCGGACGGCGTGGTACTTGAACCATCGCATCCGCAAGGCTATGGAAGATGGCGCTCCTGGCTTGCTGACGGGCGTTTGCGAAGCGGATGAAACATTCATCGGCGGCGCATTTGATCGACGCCGTAAACGTGCTCGTAATGAGAAGCAACCTGTATTCGGCGCGTTGCAACGAGCGAAGGACGGCCAAGCATCCAAGGTGCGATCCTTTCCTATTCCCGTTAGCAGCGGTTCGGTTCTCACTGCCGCCGTCAAGAATACGATCTCAACCGAAGCCGAGCTATTCATCACAGACGAATCGGGAGCCTACAAGAAGGTCGGCAGGCAGTACCAGCATGAGACCGTGAATCACATACGCCTTGAGTACGTGAGGCGCGGCGATCCGCGCTCGATTCACACGAACAGCATCGAGAACTTTTGGAGCCTCTTCAATCGCGGAATCATTGGCTCGTTCCACAAGGTTTCGGTGAAGCACTTGCGCCGCTACCTGGACGAATTCACGTTCCGGTTTAACAATCGCAAGGCCGAGGATTTGTTCGGGCTCGTGATGATGAATCTCGTGATAGCGACCGGAATCAAGTATGCGGATCTCGTGAAGAACACCGACCAGCCTAAGGACGACGCGGAGCCTTACTCTGGCCCGCGTTCTTCTTATGAGCCTTGGTAGGCTTTATGCCTTCCTTGGCGCTTGCGGGAGTTGAAATCAACTTCCGCATCACTGCATCGAAGTCGTTCTGATTGACGCGGTAATTTAGCTTTTCAGCGGCCACGATTTTCCTTCGTTACAATTAGTCTTAAATTGAAACGCCCGGCCCGAAGACCGGGGCGCTTCGATGGGATCTAGACACCCTTGACCTGCTTCGGTTTCTCTACCAAAGATAATTGAGACGCTTCCGTCTAATTTAACTCCTTTTCTGCCATCCCGTCGGAGCCGCCCGTCGCAATCATGCTCATGCAGAACGGCACGGAGCGGTCAAGGGCGCGCCAATCGGCGCGGCGTCAGCGAACTCTTGATCGCGAGTACCGTTCTGCGACTCCGACTCCGCTGACGGGCGGCGACCAGGCGGGATGGCAGTAACCTCCATCCTGTTGGTGGGCTTTGAGCAGATTTCCGCAAATTCTTGTGGCGTTCGATACGCCAGGCTGCTGTGCGGCCGTTCTGCGTTGTACTCCATCCGCCATCGCTCGATCTTTTCCTTTGCATCGGCAAGCGTCGTGAACCAGTGATGATTCAGGCACTCGTCGCGGAACCGCCCGTTAAAGCTTTCCACATGTCCGTTCTGCATCGGCCGTCCGGGCTGAATATGGATCAGCCGAATGTTTCGTTCCTCGCACCAGACCAGGAAGTGGCGGCTGGTGAACTCCGGCCCGTTGTCGCAACGAATCACTTCCGGTGTTCCTCGCTGGCTGATGATCCACTCCAACACGCGCGTCACTCGTCGGCTGGAAAGTCCGGTGTCCACTTCGATCGCAGGACACTCCCGAGTGAAGCTGTCGACGACTGTCAGCATGCGCAGCCCTCGCCCAGTAGCCAATCCGTCGGCCACGAAATCGATGGCCCATTCCTGATTGGCTCGGCTCAACAAGGTTCCCGCCGGCGCCGGTCGTACCAATCGTTTCCGCTTCAGCCGCCGCACCGCCAGATGTTCCTGGCCGTATACGCGATACACCCGTTGTGGACTCGCTCGGCATCCCCGGCGTTCCAGTAGTGCGCATAAACGCCGATATCCGAAGCGCGGCTTCTGACGCGCCAGTGCGATCAGCTCGCGACGCAGCTCCGCGTTGCGGTCCGGCCGCGGCCGATATCGGTAACTGCTTCGATCCATCGCCATCAGCTTGCAGGCTTGGCGTTCTGTGTAATGAAACTCGCTCATCACCAACGCCACATCCTGCCTTCGACCTACAAGCTCCAGCCGTTTTTTCGGATCACAGCTTTCAGCGCCTCTTTGTCCAGGCTGAGGTCGGCGACCATGTGTTTCAGCCGGCGGTTCTCATCTTCCAGCTCCTTCAATCGCCGGGCTTCGTTCACTTCCATCCCGCCGTACTTGCTCTTCCACGTGTAGATCGTCGCCTCACTGACGCCCAGCTCGCGCGCCAGTTCCTTGACTGTCCGGCCTGCTTCCACCTGCTTCAGCACGCCGATGATCTGTTCTTCTGTGTGTTTGCCCTTTTTCATCGAAGCTCCTTTTCTTCGCCTTTCACTGCCGGAGCTTCTCAATTATGGCTGGAGGAGATTATCGAGGGCAGGTCACCCTCATCGTAGACCCTCTTCGTGCTTGGCGCAAGAGGCTCGGGTGACATTTCCAGAGGGCTTTCCAGACTACGCCAAAGCCGCCGTGTTTGCTGACAAAATCAAGGCTACCGAGGCATTTGAAATCACGCGCAATCGCGCCGTGCCGATGCGCCCTCCTGGAGTCAGCAATCAAGAGTACCTAACTTCTCTCGCTCGGCGATGGATCATGCGAATATTCGGCGTCTTCGCGCAACAGGCTTGCGGTCTTGGATTGATGCGCAGTTGGACAGCGGTTCAGGTGGATGACAACTGCAAAGAATTCCTGCGCGTTTTAGTCATCGACGCGCACGCGGAGTTCGGCAATCTTCCAATCAGGAAGATGACGAACGACTGGGGACATATAACGCTGGAAGTCTGGAATGAATTCAAATCCATGACGCAATGGAAGGAGTATCAAGCTGAATTCCTCAAAGTTGCCGAAGTACAAATGCAGCCGCCGGGACAAGAAACAATCAACACGGCTGCGCAACCGCATCCATCTTCTACGCGATCCGAAACCAGAACGGAGCCGCCATCACCCGCTCCTATCAGGAATCGAAGTCTCCTTGCGCCTCAATCCTCGATGAAAACGGTTATGGAACGCTATGACAGCGCCGTTAATAGATCAGCAAAACCTGTTCGACGAAAGAGGCTATCAAGCACGATTACTAGTATGGAAGCCGCTGGAAGGCTAGAAGAGTTTCTGGAACGTAGCCCCATTGAGAAGACCGACTTCGCCAGCAAAGTTGGGATCACTTCACGCACGCTGCTAAGTTTCCGGCGTACCGGAAAAATAAAGCGTAAGACATTGATTTTAATAGCCAAAGAGATGCGGATCACTATAGAAGAACTGACTAGTTCCCGCTAAATTTCCGTTTTTCTTCCGTAACATTTCCGTTGGTCTTGCGTTCCCGTCCTGTATCTTCCGAAACATAACCGTTTCGATGCGTTTCGGTGCGCATGGAGATCTACTACTGTTGAGCAGAGGAGATGCGCGAATGATAAGAAGAGCAACCGCGCAGCATGCGCCCATCGTTGCTGTGAGGAAGTAGTTTGCGATGGCCCGATCCTGCCTTCCTAGGGGCGCTGGATCGGGCCGAGGTGGGCAACCATTTTGGAGGGCTGCCAGAACGGTAATTGGACCGGCCTTATAAGCCGAGGTCACGCTCTTGCCAGCGTGTGCGGGTCCGAGCCCCGCGCCCTCCGCTCACCCGATAAGTATACTACTGAGAAGCACGCCGACATGGACAAAGACGAACTTCTGCGGCAGACATCGCCTGAATTTCAGGAACAGGTGAAGCTAAAGCTGGAGAGAGCCGCAAAGGAACGTGTGCTGGATCTTGAGCGAGCGCATCAAGAGCAGCGTCGCGCTGATCTAACTGGGAATGTCGTTATGGGATTCCTATACATGCTTGCCGCCGGAGTCGCACTTTTGGCGGCGTACGGTGTCGTTAAATTCATCAAGTGGGCTTGGTACCACTAAACAATTTTTCGCTATGCTATCGTGGGCTTGAAAAAGTAAAAAGGTCCGATTCGCGGTCGGACCTCCGTTTACGTTTGGGTTGGCACTCAGATGTTCGCATAGGAGTGTGCCCGAATGCAACTTGCCTCGCATGCCTTACAGAACCAGACTTTTTCGACAAGCTCTAGCCGAATTCAGAGGCTTCTGGTCTGCATATCGGAATTGGGTAACAGTTGTGGGACTCTTCCTGTCTCCTGCCGTGGTTCACGGGTTCCGTACGGGATGGAAGAATATGTCCGACCTTAACGAGGGAGTCACCAATGGCCTGATAGGGTTGATTGTCTCTTTGTGCGGAACTGGCCTGATCGCATTTTGGAGGGGCGCAAAATCGCTTGATGCAGCGCTGCAAAAAAGGCTAGAAAACTCAACTCCATCGGACATGCCAGACCTCAAGGGGCGTGCCTTCAACTTTGAGATAGACGGCAAGTACGGGAAAGGAGTCAACGGAGACAAATGGGGCGCTCACGCTCAAATTAGCTTTCAAATTGAGGTTTGCAATCACCGTGCCGTGACAACTAACATCGCAGCGATAGCCGTTAGCGGTTCTCGCATTGACGAAACGTTGATGTTCGCCGACACGCGACTAGTTGGGCCGCCCATAGCACTAGAGCGCGGCATTCGACACGAACTTTCGGTCAAAGCAGAAGCGGCCATGGGAAGACCCACCCCGCCAGTAAAGGGGGAGTGGCCCGATGAGGTCAAGGTAAATCTTGAGAACTTAGTGGTCGCTCTTGTTGACGGTTTCGGAGGAAGCCATCTCCTCGAAGTGGACAAAAACGAGACGATAACTTTCTAAGTTTGATGCGGCCTGTCACGCCTCCCCAACCCTACCACATTCTGTTTGTCAAGTGCATAATCACCCGAGTTTCTCCTTCACAGACGCAAAGTGTCTTGATATACTAATAGCGAGTTCGCTCGCGAAACGAAAGGGTTTCCAGCGTAGTTCGTTGGGACCTCGTTCGCATCCCACCTTTGGCCCTTGCACTGGGCCGCTCTCAAGAAGCTGTCGCATAAAGAAGACTTTTTGCGTGGCCGCCTCAACGTTCGAGGTAAACCATCGTCGGCTGAGCGGATGCAAACGGGTATCCCGGTTGCCGTACGTGTCTCCTCGTAGTAGCCAGCTTTCGCTTTGAATTACTCAAGGAGAACTGACTTTCGTGACCATTCACAACAAAGCGACTTCTATTCGTTTGGCGGACTTTACCAGTGCGCCCCTGCGCGTTGCCCGTCGCCGCATCGGCGGCTGCGGCAGATTGAGCATGCGGCGCATCTTCTTGATCTGGTTGTTCGCTGTCTCCTGCGCTGGTGTTCAGGCAGAAGAGCCCGCCAATTCGCCGAGCGCGCCAGATCAGTCCAGTCCATCTGCTACGCCGGACTCCTCTGCGGCTGCCGCCGGTCCCATCAAGCTCGGCGACATTACCGTGACCGGGTCGCTTCGGTCACGCCTGTACGTCTGGGACTGGTTCCAGCCGGCCAACGGCGAGAATCAGTACGAGTACTCGGGCAATCTGCTGCGCCTGAACTTCGCTGAAACGTTCAGCAACTGGGATTGGGATGCCGAATTCGCGGTTCCATTTCTGCTTGGCTTGCCTTCCCACGCGACGGATGCCGCGCCACAAGGTGCGCTTGGTCTGGGGTCCAACTACTACTCCGCGAACGGCGGGCAGCAAAACACCGCCATGATATTTCCAAAGCAACTCTACTTGCGATTGGACGGATTGGGCGGAAATGAGGGACAGACGCTGCAAGTGGGCCGGTTCACGTTTCTAGACGGGAGCGAAATTATACCGAAGAACGCCACTTTGGCTGCGCTTAAGCGCGATCGGGTCAGCCAGCGGCTGCTGGGCGACTTTGGCTGGTCTGATGTGGGCCGCAGCTTCGACGGTGTCCACTACTCGTTCTCGACGCCTTCGGATAACTTCACGTTTGTTGCGGCGGTTCCAACCAGGGGTGTCTTTCAAGTCGACGGTTGGGGCTGGAACCGGGTGGGCTTCGGGTACGGCGCGTACACGCACGAATGGGGCAAAGGCAACCACGCCGCGGATACACGCTTCTTTGTGCTGGAATATGACGACTGGCGGCATATTCTGAAGACGGACAATCGCCCGCTCGCTATGCGGCAGGGAGACACGGAAAACATTCGTATTGATACCTTCGGAGGCCACAGCCTGCATGTGTTCACCACCAACGCGGGCACCTGGGATCTGCTCGCGTGGGGAGCCGTGCAGACGGGCCGCTGGGGTACCGAACAACAACGCGCCTATGCGATCGATTTCGAAGGGGGCTGGCAGCCGAAATTTCTACCCCAGCTAAAACCCTGGCTGCGCTTTGGTTTCACCAAAGGCTCCGGTGACGGAAATCCCAAGGACAACACCCATGGAACTTTCTTTCAAGTACTTCCGACGCCTAGGCCTTACGCTCTGTTTCCGTTTTTCAACATGATGAACACGGAAGATCTGTTCGGCGCGCTTATTCTCCGCCCGCATGCCAAGGTGACCGTGACGAGCGATTTCCACTCACTGCGGCTGAGCAACGCAAACGACCTGTGGTACAGCGGCGGCGGTGTTTATCAACCGTGGACATTTGGATACACCGGACGCTCGACTTCCGGCCGGCGGTCGCTTGGCAATCTCTACGACACAAGCGTCGAATACCGGCCATTACGGAAGGTCACGGTGACTGCTTATCTCGGTTACACGCAAGGACTGGCCGCCATGGAGCAGATTTATCCGGAAGGCAAGGATGGGCGGTTCGGATATATCGAATTCCTCTATCGATTCTAGGCTTGCGTGCGCAATACTCGTCTTAGGGAGGACAATTCGGTTTCGTAGATGTCATTCGCGGGGCTGCGTGTGCTGAGCCTGGAAAGCCGCCGGGCCATGGAAATCGAAGGTCTCATTCGCCGCTTGGATGGTGACGCGTTCGTGGCTCCTTCGGTGCAGGAACGCGCGCTCGAAGATCACAGTGATGTGGTCCACTTCGTGGAGCGTTTGGAATCGGACGAATTCGACTTGGTGGTGTGCATGACAGGCGCGGGACTGGCGTTCCTGCGCGAAGTGATTGCGGCACACATGCCGTTGGAACGGTTAGCGGCGGCGCTGCGGCGCGTCACCATCGTCTCGCGGGGCCCCAAGCCGGTGCCCTTGCTGCGGGCTATGAATGTTCCCGTTGCCATTGTGGTTCCCGAACCCAACACCTGGAAAGAGATTGTGGCGGCGGTCGCCGAAAGGCCCGAGCGGCGGATCGCGGTGCAGGAGTACGGCCGTCCCAATCTCGAAATGTATGAAGCACTCGAACGTTTGGGCGCTCTGGTTACGCCCATTGCCATCTATCGCTGGGAGTTGCCGAGCGACACGCAGCCCTTACGCGAGGCCGCTCGCCGGATCGCGACCCGGACAGTCGACGTCGTGATATTTACGTCCTCCATTCAATTGGACCATCTGATCGAAATCGCACACGACCTGGGAATCGAAGCGCAAGTGCGAGAAGCGCTTAAATTAGACATCGCGATTGCGTCGGTTGGACCGGTGATGACCGCGACGCTCGAAGCCCACGGACTCACGGCCGACATCATTCCAAAGCATCCGAAAATGGGCCCCCTGGTGAAAGCCGCCGCTGAATTGGGAGCCGCGGTGCTTTGCACCAAGCGCGCCCCGTTCAAGCGGAATATTGAAAAGCCATGAGAAGCGGTGGCGCCCCCGTCCCACCGATTTGAGTAACCGGTCACCAGCCACCAGCCACGCCTCCACGCTGCTACAACGGTAGGAGCCATGATCTCCCTCGACGGCTCCCGCCTCACCTTCGATGAGCTGCAGCGTAGTGCACTTCGTTTGGCACGCGATGAGATAATAAAGAAAATAGGGTACGCCGGTTGAACGCGCAGAGAATCGAGTTCCGTCTCTCCTGCCCGGAACTTCCCGGCATGTTTGAAATCACTTCCGCCGACATCGCGCTCCTGAACGACGCGGACCTTCGTAGTCTCGTTGGTCAACTTTGTGAGGCCGAGATGCGAAAGCGAGGTCTACCCACGTCGGCAGTCACGTGGGGCGGACATCAGGACTCGTCCGATGGTGGTCTCGACACCCACGTGGCACTATTGTCCACAACGGAGATTCACGGATGGGTGGCGCGTCCGCAGACTGGATTTCAGGTCAAGAAGCAGAAGATGCCGCGATCGGAGATCTTGGCGGAAATGCGGCCGGCCGGAGCACTCAGGCCGGCTATCCGAGAACTGGCGGACCGTTCTGGGGCGTATATTATCATCAGCTCGCAAGACTCGACATCCCACACCTCGCTTCGAAACCGTCTCCAGGCCATGGCTGATGCTGTTAGCGATCTCGCAAACGCCAAGGCTCTAACGCTGGACTTCTACGACGGTGGGCGCCTGGCAACGTGGGTCCGGGATCATCCAGGCCTGGTTCCGTGGGTAAGGGAAAGAATTGGGAAGCCCGTTCAGGGCTGGCGCTCATACGGACCATGGGCGGACATTTCCGGGGACGTGAGCGGCGAGTATCTATTAGATGACAGGCTTCGCATTCACACCGCTGCGATGGAGTCGCCAGATGGGTTTCCTGCCCTAGCTGGCATTGGACAGATTCGAGACTTGCTGAGGCAACCAGGCACAGTTGCCCGTCTTGTCGGTCTTTCTGGCGTCGGGAAGACACGGTTCACCGAGGCGCTGTTTGATCAGGGCGTCGGCTTTGGCAATCTGAATCCGTCGCTCGCTTTCTACGCTAACGTCGCCGCGGAGTCGCCAGCCCCTCATCCCACGGACTTGGTTTCGCAGTTGATCGCTGGAGGATATCGTGCGATCCTCGTCGTCGACAATTGCCCATCGGACCTACATCGGCGCTTATCGCAGGCGTGTCGCTCCGCAGGGAGCACGGTGAGCATAATTACCATCGAGTACGACATTCGCGACGATCTACCTGAGGGGACCGAAGTTTTCAGGCTAGACACGTCATCGCCCGAGCTCATAGAGAAGCTTGTCCGCCGCCGGTTCAAGGAGGTGTCGCCAACCGACGCAGCGACAATTGCCAAGTTTTCGGACGGCAACGCTCGAGTAGCAATCGCCCTCGCGGCAACGGTAGAAAAGAACGAATCAATCGGCGGCTTACGGGATGAGGAACTCGTCGAGCGTTTAATTTTCCAACGTCACCCGCCAGACCCCTCGCTGTTGGCCGCAGCCCAGGCCTGTTCACTCGTGTACTCCTTTGACGTACGAGTAGACGGTGCCGACCTAGAGTTGGGCCGCCTGGGAGGCTTGATCGGAGAGAGTGCACAGAAGATGTATGGCCACGTCTCCGATCTGCTGGACCGCGGCTCCGCCCAGCGACGGGGCGATTGGCGCGCGATCCTTCCCCACGCAATCGCCAACAGGCTGGCTGCGGCGGCTCTCCGTCGCATCCCCCTTTCCGTAATTAAGGCTCATCTCGTTGACGGAGCGCCCGAACGCCTACTGAGATCATTCTCGCGTAGACTTGGCTACCTTGATACAAGCACGGAAGCGGTAGCAATTGTCCGGGGATGGTTGGGCGTCGGCGGAATATTGGATGAAGTCGCAGAACACGGTGACACGCAGAGAGCGATGCTCCAATACGTCGCACCAACCGCGCCGGGCGCAGCGTTATCCACGCTGGAACGCGGACTGCTCGCGGCTAGCGACTCCGCAACACTTCTGAAGGGCAGGGAATACGTTCACGTCATTCGCTCGCTAGCATACGATGCCGATTTGTTTCCACGCTGCGCAGCGCTGCTTGGGAAGATCGCTGCGGCCGGCGATCTCGATGGAAGATCCAATCGGGCACTGGAGGCCTTCACTTCGCTTTTCCAACTCGTCTTCTCTGGCACCCATGCACCGATTGAGCAGCGATTAGCGGTCATTCAGCCATTGCTCGTTTCGGACAAAGCTGAACAGCGCACCTTAGGCCTAAAATCGCTCGATGTCGCCTTGGAAGCGTGGCAGTTCCAGCCGTTCCACGATTTCGAATTTGGTGGTCGCTCTCGTAGCTATGGCTATTGGCCACGCTCACCCGCGGATGTAAAGCATTGGTTTGAGCTGACGCTGAGCCTCAGTGCCGCCGTGGCCTGCTCCGATTCACCAATTGCCTCGCAAGTTCGCGTAGCGGTAGCCGGACAACTACGCGGAATTTGGACTCGAGCAGCCACGTATGACGAAATCGAAGATGCTTGTCGCACTATTTCCGAAGCTCAATTCTGGCCGGAGGGCTGGATCGCCGTTCGACAGATCCAACATTACGACTCGAAAGGATTCACGCCGGAAGTCGCCTCCCGGCTCGCCTCGCTGGAGGCTCTCCTTCGACCAAGGGACCTTGTTCAAAAAGTTAGATCCGTCGTCCTGTCCAACGATTTCTCCGGCATATACGTAACGGACATCGAGCATGATGGCACCAACGATGTGGGGGCTGCAGCGCAAAATTTGGGTAGCTTGGTTGCCGCGGACGATCGCGCATTCGATGAACTTCTCCCGGACCTGGTGAGCCACTCTTGGAACGTTTGGTCTTTCGGACGGGGCTTAGCGCAAGGCAGCTGCAATCCAAGGGCGACTTGGCGTCGACTGGTTAGCGGGATTGCCGCAGCTCCGGAGCAACAACGCGGCATCTTGGTCTTGTGTGGATTCTTGCAGGCGCTCCATGAGGCGAACCACGAAACCGCGGAGGCAATCCTTGATCACGCGCTTGAAGACCGGGTGGAGGCTCCATGGCTGCCTGCTCTCCAGTCCGCAGCAGGAATCGACCACCGTGGCGTGGAACGGCTGCTGCATTCTCTCTCACTGGGGTTGACCCCAATCCAAAGTTATCGAGCGCTGCACGGGGGCAGAGCGACCGATACGATTCCCGCGGATCAGCTAAGGGATTTCGTGCTGGGCCTAGCTTCAAATCCGGCGGGTCTAGACGTAGCGATCGAGATTCTTGACACGAGGCTTCACCGAAATGAGGCAAACAAGCAACCGCACGAGCGGGAAATCGTTGAGGCTGGCTGCGCCCTAATCCGGCAGGCTCCCCTCGCGAAGGAGCGCGACGACATGCTCGATTACCGTCTGGGCATGATCAGTAGGGCTTGCCTTCGCGGCGAACAAGGTGCGCCAGCGGTGGCAGATGTTCTCCGCCGGATGAAGGAGGCCGTTGCAAAATATGAGGCTTACGCATTCTACTTCGACGACTTCATCGGAGGACTGTTCGCGGCCCAGCCAACTCCCGCGTTGGAGGCACTTTGTGGAGGGGGCAAGCGTGAGCTTGAGGCCGGGGTGCGAATACTCCACGATCTTCAAAAGAACCCATTGGATTCGATGGCAGAATCTGATTTATTCGCATGGTGCGATCGCGAGCCAACTAGCCGCTACCCCGCAGTGGCAGCGGCGATAACGATCCGGCATGACAAGGAAGGCGAAGCGCCACAGTGGACGAGGCGCTCGCTTTACCTATTGGACAAAGCACCTGATCGGGGTGCGGTGCTGAAAAAGTATATTGCGCAAATCGATTCAATGAGCTGGCACGTGTCCGCTGAAGCCCGTACAGCCAATCTCAAATTCCTCGATGCCCTGCGATTGCATTCCGACCCCGCAGTCGTTGACTTCGTGGCGCAAGAGAGCGCCCGCCTTGTCAAGATTTCCGACGACCGGCTGCGTGCCGAGAGGGAGGCAGACAGCAGAAAGGAGCAAAGCTTCGAATAGGGTCGGCCGATCACAGGCGGTTCGTCTCAAGCAAATCAATTCCTTACGCCGTGCGTCCGTAAATTCCCTTGACACCCGCACTTGCACTGGAAGCGCATGACTACTGAGCCCACAAGTTCCGTCCGTCGCCTCCTTTGCCTCACTTTCGTCCGCTATGCCCTCAAAAAAACCGTCACCAAACACAAAAAGTACCCTGAGCGTCCCCGGTAATCTTGGCCAAGCCCAATCCCAAATCCCCAACCCTGCTCCTACCGTTGGTACAACGGTAGCCATGATCTCCCTCGACGGCTCCCACCTCACCTTCGATGAGCTCCAGCGTGTCAGTCAGCGTGATGAGGCGGTGCGAATTGATCCGGCCGCTCTGCCCGCCATGCTCCGCTCGCGCGCGGTAGTCGAAAGGCTGGCGCTGGGCGAAGCCCCGGTCTATGCCGTCAACACCGGAGTTGGATTGCTGGCCGATGTTCGCGTCCCGCCCAAGGATTTGGAGCAACTCCAGCGCAACGTGGTCCGCTCTCACGCGTGTGGAGTGGGCGCGCCGCTCGGTCGCGACGAAGTCCGCGGCATGATGCTCATCCGCGCCAACGTGCTCGCTAAGGGCTTTTCGGGTATCCGCCCCATCGTTGCTGAACGCTTGTGCGATTTGCTGAATCGCGGAGTCACGCCCGTAGTTCCTTCGCAGGGCAGCGTCGGCGCCAGTGGCGACCTAGCGCCGCTCGCACACATCGCGCTGGTGCTGATCGGCGAGGGCGAGGCCGAATTCGATAGGGTGCGTATGCCGGGCGGAGAAGCGCTGCACCGCGCCGGCATTGAACCTATCGTGTTGGCATCCAAGGAAGGTATTTCGCTCGTCAACGGCACGCAAGCCATGCTCTCGGTGGGTGGCTTGGAGCTGCTCGCATCCGAAGCGCTCGCCGAGGCGGCCGACCTGATTTGCGCCATGACCATCGATGGACTCCGCGGCACCCCGCGCGCCTTCGATCCGCGCATCCATCAGACGCGCCCGTTCCCTGGCCAGCTCCAGAGCGCCGCGAACCTCACCCGTTATCTTGAAGGCAGCGAGATCCGCCAATCGCATATCACTTGCCGCCGCGTTCAGGATGCCTACTCGCTGCGTTGCGCACCTCAAGTCCACGGCGCCGTTCGCGACACACTCACTACCGCCCGCCGCACCTTCGAAATCGAATTGAACTCGGTCACCGACAACCCGCTGGTGATCGACGACGAGATTTTCTCCGGCGGCAACTTCCACGGTGAACCGCTGGCGCTCCAGTTAGACGCGATGGCCGTCGCTCTCACCGTTCTCGCTGGCGTGTCCGAGCGGCGCATCGATCGCCTGGTGAATCCTTCGCTCAACGAGGAGCTGCCGCCGTTTCTCGCCAATCATGCCGGGCTGGAATCCGGCTTCATGATGGTGCAGGTGACGGCCGCCGCGCTGGTGGCCGAAAACCGCGTACTCGCTCATCCCGCTTCCACCGGCTCCATCACCACCAGCGGCAATAAAGAGGACTTCGTCAGCATGGGCATGACCTCGGCGATGAAGCTGAAACAAGTGGTGCGCAATACGCGCCATGTCTTGGCGATCGAGCTGTTAACCGCGACGCGCGCCCTCGATTGCCTGCGGCCGCTCGCTTCCAGCCCGGTCATTGAGCGGGTGCGGATGGCGCTCGCGCAAATCAGTCCTCCCTGGACCGCCGATCGGCCACTCACCGCCGATATCGAAAACACCAGCGCCTGGATCGCGTCGGGCACCCTCAATCCGAAATGAACACGTTGAAGCTGGTCACCGCGCGGTATCCCATCGCTTCATATAAGGAGAATCCCGATGATGTTGACTGCAGCACGGTTCGCGACACGCCCCGCGTTCGTTGCGCCTCCTGGATCACCTGGCGCATGATGGCTTCCGCGAACCCCAGGCGCCGGTGTTGCGGCAGCGTTGCCACCGAATACAGTCCAATGGTGTCGCCCGTGATCACGGTGGCCGTAGTGGTTACGGCCCGGCCGTTCGAGTAGCCCACGTAGCCTTGAAACGTACCTTTCCAAGCCCGCTCGGCGCCGTACACCGACATGCTCACGGAGTGGGGAATCTCGAATGCCGTGGACATCACTTCGGAGAAGGCGCTGCGGGTGGATTCGTCAGCCACCGGGCGGACGTCGAGCGACGGCAGACTTCGGGTGGCGGGCGTCAGGCGCTCGGCGTACATCCCCGGCGCTTCGGTCAGATGGCGCATGCCATGGCGCTTGAAGACACGCGATGCTTCGCGGCGTAACGGCTGGTTCAAGAAGTCTTCGCAAACCCAGTAGGTCCAGCGCAGGCTGCGGGCATCGAAATGTTCGGCCGAGACATCGATCAGGCGGCCCAGCTCCTGCGCGTCTCCATCGATGGGCCGCGCCTGGAGCGCCGCATTGAATGCCGCATAGTTCAGCCCGCAAAAGATCAACGATAGGCCGGGCAGGTCCCGGATCTCGGCGTCGGCGCGCGCCTGCCCAAAGAATCGCAGGGCTTCGAGAAGGTTCTCAGCCACTGCGCGGACTTCATCTTCGGGCATTTGGCGATTAGACCAGACATTGAAGCCTGTCGTCAATCTTGCCTACGGCCGTCCAGGTACCTTCGGCGTGCCGGCGCGGCCGCCTCCAGCGTCACAATCTCAACGCGGTGGCGGGAAAATGACACCACCTCACGAAACTGTCCCAATTTGTTTTCAGTATTTTCCCGGAGTTACTCAGGTGTCTCACTGCTGGCCCCTTGATTGCTTACCTATCAAACGGTACCGGACATCACCGGTCCAAATGGAGCCCACTTTCAAATGCTGACGGCACTGATCTTCGGCACGGACCGCGAAACTACTGCGCAACTCCAGCAACTCTGCTCGCTGACACAAGATGTCTGTGTCTTTCGCACCCTAGAGCGTTATCCTCAGGCCCACGAAAGCATGCGGTTGCTGAACTCTTTCACGCCGCAACTGGTGTTTCTGGGTGCCGACGATGAAGCTGCGGCCCACGCCGTGGAACACGACATCCGTAGCATCCACCCTTCCACCGCCATTCTGGGCGTATCGGCTCTCTGCAAGCGCCCGGACGTCTTTCAAACCGTTTTCGGTGGTTTCTCGGTTTGCCCCATTCCGTGCTCTCCGGATGATTTCCGCGCGGCCATCTTCCAGGCGCTGGAATCGTGCAGCGGTAAGAAGAATGCTCCCGTATTTGCCTTCCAGCCCGCGAAAGCCGGCAGCGGCGCCACTACCACAGCTCTGTTTGTGGCCAATATCCTCGCGACGCTCGCGGGGAAAAAAGTCCTGATGCTCGAATGCGATCTGCACGCCGGGCCCATCTCCATGTTGTACAACCTTCGCCCCACCTATTCGATCATGGACGCGCTCGAAGACTCCCACCGGCTCACCGATGAGAGTTGGAATGAAATGGTCACGCACGCGGGCGGCATCGACGTACTCTCCTCCGTTAGCCGCATGGGTGTGCGGCAGGTGTCGCCCTGGGGTTATCAACGGCTGTTGTCGTTCGTGCGCAGCCGTTACGATGTTGTCATCGGCGATCTGCCTGAAGTGGTCAATGACGCCACCGAAGTGGTGGCCCGCGCCGCTCAGGCAGTCTTTGTGGTGACCACGCCCTCTTCTCCCTCGCTTTATCTGGCCTCTCGCCGCCGCTATGACTTGGAGGCCCGCGGAATTACCCCTGCCAAAGTAAAGTTCATCGTCAATCGCAAGACCCTTGATCGTGCGGTTCCGCGCGAAGCCGGTTGGGCCATTGATGCCGAGAAAATAGCAGCCATTCCGGTGGACCCCAGCTTAGTCGATGTCTCCGAGTTTCGGGTAGACTTAGCCGATTCCGCCACCCTTGCCGAATATACGAAGGTCGCCGAATTTTGCTGCGGCCGGTCGTTGCTTCCCAAGCGTTCCGGCTTCCGCCGATTCTGGTTGGAGGGTTGGCTGCGGGGTTCTTCCCGTTCTCCCGAGCTTTACTCGACAGCGGCGCGCTAGTGTTTCAAGTTTTGCAGGTAATTCCTAATGAACGTCAATCCGCTCAGCTATATCTTGCCCACCAACAGCACAGCGAACAACGCTAGTTCAGCTTCCTCTGTCCAGCAGCAAGCTGATGTGCTCGGTCTTTCCTCCAACGATCAGTTTCTGGCTCAACTGCAGCAGGTGCAAAGCCCGCAGCAGTACCAGGCGATGATTTCGCAGATCAGCGGTCAACCGCAGCAGACAGATACCACAGCTACTTCTGGCACGCCTCCAACCGGCCACCATTGTCAGGGCGGGCATCATGCTTCAAAATCATCCCAATCGAGCCCGATCAACGCCTTTCAAGCGTCTACCACCTCGAACGCTCAGAATCAAAGTTTGTTAGCGAGCATATTTGGTTCGATTAACCCAGGCTCGATCAATCCGTCGCAAAGAGCACTGTTATAAGGTGGTGCGAACGGGGAGGGTCGAACTCCCATTCCTTTGCGTGAGCCGGGTCCTAAGTCTTAAATCGCTTCTTTCCTCAAAATAACTCCGGCGAGATGAATCTATCTCAATCTACTCTAAATACGCAACCTCTAGTGGGCTGTCCGCTCTGAATCTTTAGCATGCTGAGACGCGGTGACGATAATCGGTGTACTTCCATTGGAAAGGTTTTGCGGTTTTTCCATAGAGCCGGATATAGCGCATGATCTTGCGGC